>ENA-ORXR01000416-ORXR01000416.1-marine-metagenome-genome-assembly--contig:-NODE-416-length-59126-cov-6.095446_pt1 | contig 59126 bp, 50 predicted proteins | sample MGYA00237866_ERZ511479 | MGnify/ENA metagenome assembly ERZ511479 | reverse complement strand
TGGAGCTCCCTGTCAGAATTGAACTGACGACCTCTTCCTTACCATGGAAGCGCTCTACCGACTGAGCTAAGGGAGCAAACCCTCGCACGAAGATGCCTTGGTATCGATACCTGTATCCGATACCTGAGAATCAGCGTGTGTGACCCAGAACGATATCGGCCCGGGTCGGGAATCTAACGGCGCACATGATGCCACGATTCGCCATCGGCCCCAACCTCAATTTCCGGTGATCTTGGACACCGGCGAAACTCCGGCGACCGACCCGGCTCGACGCCATACTGGTGACATGCTCACCCCAGCGGTGTCAACCCGCGATGCCACCATGGCCGATGCCGAAGCAATCCGCGCCATCTACAACGCAGAAGTCTCGACCGGCACCGCCTCGCTCGACGTGGAACCACGGTCGATCGAAGCGCAACAGGCGTGGATGGAACAACGCAGCGGCGGACACCTGGTGATCGTGGCGGCGCTTCAATCTGGCGAGGTCGCCGGCTTCGCCTCCCTCTCCCGCTACAAGGAAAAGCATGGGTACCTACCGACGGTCGAAAACTCGGTCTATGTGCATCCTGACCATCAACGCAAGGGCATTGGTCAGCAGCTGATGAAGCACCTGCTGGAGCTGGCCGCCGACCACGGCTTCCATTCGATCATCGCCCGCATCAGTGCAGAAAACGATGGTTCGGTCCTGCTACATGAGACCGTTGGATTCGAACACATTGGCCGCGAACGTGAGGTTGGGCGCAAGTTCGGCCGATGGGTTGACATCGTCGTTATGCAGTACATGCTGTGAGCGACGGATCTTCGATCAGGTCTTGGAGCGATCGACCCAGCGGTTGTAGGGGTAGTGGAAGGCGGCGCGGGCCACGCCTTCGACGGCGCTGGTGGCTATAGCCAGCAAGGTCTTGGGCGGAGATTCCGGAGCGGGAACGTCGTAGCCGCGTTTGAGCATTTCACTCCGGGACAAGCCTTCGACAATGGCGATGGATCGGCTTGACATTTCGGACTCCCACGCCTGTGCCCGATTGGTGTCCATTCCCCCTGACACCAACCGGTGAATGCCCTGTTCCGACTCCGGAATGCTGTAGGGCGAGGTCGCAGAGTCAGGATCGAAGTCGGTTTGCAAGTGACTCGCAAGTCGCCGAACGACGGCCCCGGGATCATCCAGCAGATCCTCGTACTTGACGTCATGCACCGCGACCCGAGCTGCTGCTCGATGCATCAGTTGGGAGTAGTAGCGCCACCGAAGGCCGGCCAGAAAGGGCCCGCCCCACGCCATCACCTCGCGCGGGTAGTGCGGCCTGACCGTTGAGAGTTTGGAGTTCACCACTGCCCGGGCGTCCCGGAAGATGTGCACAAACTGCGCGCCCGGGATCAGATCAGTGATCTGCTCCCAAATGCGGAGGTGCGTGCCTTTCTTGATGACAAACACGTCCACATCGGTCCGCTCCTCGCCGGCCAGGAAATGGCCGATCATCATGCGCAGCAATGCATCGTGGGTGAGGTTGCCCCGGGCCGCGTTGGCCAGCGAGGCAACAACGTCGTTGGTGACCCCCAGGTTCACAAGATTGCGAAGGGGCGCCAGAGCCGACCCAAGTTCGGCGGCGTCCATGGTCCGGAGTGATTCGGCCGACAGCTTGAACATCGCATTGAGTTCAAACTCGGGACTGACCGCTACCGCAGGAAGCGACTTGGCGATCTCATTGCTCAACAAGGTTGAACCGGACCGAGAGTCGTAGACCAGAAATGCAATCTGACCGTCGTAGGAAGGAGGCGGGGTCGTACCTTCGGAGACGGACATGATCAATGAGACTCCTGGTGAGGGTGGCTGGCGGCGCCCCAAGAGCGCCGCGCTGGAAGCGGCGAACGAAGTGAGTGAGCAGAAGCCAAGCTCGGTGATACACAAGTCGAACTCGGAACCGGCCACCCATCCCAAGAGCGCCGCGCTGGAAGCGGCGAACGAAGTGAGTGAGCAGAAGCCAAGCTCGGTGATAAACGTGGGCCAGGGTGGATTTGAACCACCGAAGGCAATGCCGACGGGTTTACAGCCCGTTCCCTTTGGCCACTCGGGCACTGACCCTTAGGCGCAATAGAGTATCGGCACCGGACCCTGATGCGGCAGGGATTTCGGGAGAATGATCGCCAAGAACGATCGCCGCCATTGGTTGGACTGGAGAGTCAAAATGCCCACCTTCGATGTCACATCAGAACTCGACATGCAGGAAGTCAAGAATGCCGTTGACCAGGCGCAACGCGAGATCGTCAACCGCTTTGACTTCAAAGGCACCGACTCGCTCATCGAATTGGGCGAGCACACCATCACGCTTGAGTCCGCAAGCGAGGATCGCCTCAATGCGCTGCGGCAGGTGGTCGAAGAAAAGTTTGTCAAACGCAAGGTCTCGCTCAAGGGACTCGACCATGGCCCGGTCACCGATGCGTCCGGGGGCCGAGCGCGGCAGGTGAGCACGCTCGCCGCCGGCATCTCGAACGACAAGGCGAAAGAACTCAACAAGCACATCAAGGCCATGGGCATGAAAGGCGTCTCGTCTTCCACCCAGGGCGAGCAACTTCGCGTCCAGGCCAAAAAGCGCGATGCCCTGCAGGAGGTCATCGCCAGCCTCCGCGAAAAGGACTTTGGCATTCCCCTGCAGTTCGGCAACTTCCGTGACTGACGGGTTGGGCGTCGGGTCCAGACAAGCTCGATGACGGCGAGGGCCACATCACAAGAACGGTCCCGCCCACCGATACAGACTTCACTGATCGCCATCGCCATCGGCGTCACAGTTCTGCTGGGGTTGACATCGTGCAGCAGCGGATTTGACCGAGCCGAACCGCTGGCTGAGCAAACGGTGGTCCCTGCGCCGACCGAGGCACCCGCATCCCCGGAAGCAACGGTGCCCGCTGCGGATACGACAAACCCCGCGCCCATCCCCAACCCCGCCCGGTTCGCACGAAGGGACGGCATCGACTGCACCTTCGAGTTGCCCGAAGACGCAGAGCCTGATTGCTTCCGCGTCACGGTGCCCGAGGATTGGCCCGCAGCCGCCGCTGGCAAAGAGGCCGACACCGAGGTCCAGCTGGAGGTGGCCGTGTTCCTGGCGCAGACCGACGAGGGCAACGCCCCGATTGTGTACCTCGAAGGCGGCCCGGGCGGTCATGCCCTCTCGGCGCTCGCCTTTCAGTGGCCGGACTTCTTCGAGGTACTCAACGCTCGCCACGACCTCGTTGTGTGGGACCAACGCGGCGCCGGATCCTCCGTGCCGGTGTTGAGCTGTCCCCGGCTGAGCGAAGCCTTCTCCGAGGCGGCAGCCGCCGCCGACCCTTTCGACCAGGAAGCGGCCGAGCAGTTGGAAGCGGTGGTCAGCTGCCGTGACCGGCTCGTTGGACAGGGCATTGATATCAGCCAGTACAACACGACCAACATCGCCACCGACCTGGACGCCATTCGGGAACTCCTGGGATACGACCAATGGAACGTCCTCGGCATTTCCTACGGCACCCGACTTGGACAAACTGCCATGCGCCTGTACCCGGACGGAATCCGTGCCATCGCCCTGGATGGCATCGTGCCCAATGCCGCCGACCCCACGGCGACCTTTGCCCAGAACGCGGAAGCCTCGTTCACCACGATGTTTGCCGGATGCGCAGCCGATGCAGCATGCTCGGGTGCGCATCCCAACTTTGAGCAGGACTTCTTTGCGCTCGTGGACCGGTGGAACCGCGATCCCGTCTCCTTCAGCACGCCGGACTACAGCTCCAGCGACCCGTTCTCTGGACCGCAGCTCGACTTCGAATTCACCGGCGACGACCTGCTGTCGCTGACCTTCAGCGCGTTGTACTCGCCCGATCAGTTCGTCTCCATCCCCGACCTGGTGGACGAGGCAAACGAGAACACCGTCGACTCGCTGTCAACCCTTGCGGCTCTTAATGCATTCGGCCAGACTTTCTTCAGCGTCGGGATGTATCTCTCGGTGAGTTGTGCCGACGAAATTCCCTTTGCGGACCGCACCGCCGCTCGACCCGCCGACCTTGACCCGCGCTACGAGTACTTCGTCCGGGAGTTCAACGGGGAGTTCTTCTTCGAAGTGTGCGACGCCTGGAATGTGGCCCCCGCAGCGACCGTCGAAAACGAAATGGTCGAGAGCGAAATCCCAACGCTGCTCCTGAGCGGTGGCTACGACCCCATCACCCCGGCTTCGGCCGCGGATGAGGTTGCGCCGGGCCTGGCCAACCACGCATCGGTCGTCCTCGAACATGAGGGCCATGGCGTCTCCACCAGCGCGTGCGGTCTCCGCCTGGTTCTTGGCTTCTTTGCCGAACCGTCCACGCCACTCAACCAGCAGTGTGTCAACGGCCAGATGCCGCCGGACTGGGAGCCCAGCTCCGATGGGTCCATCACTCTCACGCCGTTCGCCATCGAAGACAATCTGTTGTCGGTGCGCGGGGTGCGGCCCGCCGAGTGGGCCGACCAGGGGTTTGGCCAGTTCGTTCGCAGCGATCGGATCAACGATCCAGCGTTCATGCTGGTTTCGAACACCTTTGACCAACCTGCGGGACTGTTGGTTTCGGCTATGCGAGCCCAACTCAATCTCCCGACGCTCCCCCAACCCCTCGACGATGTCATCACCGGCGATACGACATGGCTGGTCTTTGGCTATGACGACCCGGCCAACGAGGTGGCGGGCCGGTTGGCCATCAGCGACGACCTGTTCATCGTGGTGCACGGCCGCACCACCGACTTCCCCCGATTTGAGACCGAGGTGCTGCTGCCGGTCCTCGACCGCGCCGAACCCACCTGAGTCAAGCCAAAACGACGGTCGCGCCCAATCGACAACGCGCCAAAACCGACAAAGGACCGGGCGTGTGACCCCGGTCCTTTGTGCGGTGACCGGGTTGATCAGGTGCGCTGAAGAAGATCCCGGATCTCTGCCAGCAGGGCCTGGTCCGGCGTCTCGGCCGGGGTCGTGCGAGCGCCGGCGCGGGCGATGGCCTTGACGATCATGAACACGATGAAGGCCAGCAGCAGGAACGAGATGATCGCGGTGATCATTGCCCCCAGCGGGATATTGCCCGGCTCCCAGGAGCTGAAGTCAACCTCCAGCCCACCGACCTTGCCCACCAGGGACATGATCACGTTGACCACCGAATCGACAACCGGGCCAAAGGCCAGCGCCAGCACCAGGCCGACGGCGATCGGGATCACATTGAACTTCTCGAGGAACTCTCTGAATTCGCTCAGCATTTGGCACTCCTACCGTTTGGTGAAACTTGCTCTCATTTGAGGCTTTCCCTGTTGTAGCCCGAAAAGCCCCTCTGAGCTGGGATTTCGGCCGAGAGACCATCATTCGGCGGTGCCGATTGGTGGGGGTGATTACTATGCGATTTCACGCCGAGCGCTCCGCGCGCGCGGCAATGTCGGTCATGGGGGATCAACGCAGATGTCAGATCAGGCCATCGAGGTTTACGAAAATGAGGACCGTACGTTTGCGCCCTCGCCCGAGTTCCGAGCCGCGGCGCTGACCAGCGACCAGTCGCTGTACGACGAGGCCACCGCCGACTATGAGGCGTTCTGGGCTCGTCAAGCTCGCGAAATGATCACATGGGACAAGGACTTCGATACCACTCTCGAGTGGGATCTGCCCTATGCCAGGTGGTTTGACGGCGGGAAGCTCAACATGAGCTACAACTGCCTCGACCGTCACATCGAAGCGGGCCGCGGCGACAAGATCGCCTACCACTGGGAAGGCGAACCCGGCGACACCCGGACCTTCACCTACCAGGACTTGCTCACCGAGGTGAGCAAGTTCGCCAACGTCATGACCGGACTTGGTTTGCAATCCGGTGACCGCGTGGCGATCTACATGCCGATGATTCCGGAGCTTCCCATCGCCATGCTTGCGTGCACCCGGATTGGCGTGGCCCACAGTGTGATCTTCGGCGGCTTCTCCCCCGACGCCATCACCGACCGCTGCGTCGACGCCCAAGCCAGGATGATCATCACTGCCGACGCTGGCTATCGGCGTGGTGCTCCCGGCCCGTTGAAGCCAAACGTTGACGCGGCGCTCGACGTTGGCGCACCGAGCGTTGAAAACGTGGTCGTTGTGAACCGGTGCAACACCGACATCTCCATGACCGACGGTCGCGATCACTGGTGGCACGACCTGATGGCCGACGCATCAGCCACCTGCGCGCCGGTGTCGGTTGACAGTGAACACCTGCTCTACCTGCTCTACACCTCCGGTACCACCGCCAAGCCCAAGGGCATCATGCACACCACCGGCGGGTATCTGACCCAGGTGGCGTTCACGCACAAATACGTCTTCGACCTCAAGCCAGAGACCGACGTGTGGTGGTGCGCGGCCGACATCGGCTGGGTGACCGGCCACAGCTACATCGTCTACGGGCCGCTGGCCAATGGCTGCACCAGCGTGATGTACGAAGGGACACCCGACACGCCACGGGAGTCCGAGCGCAACGGCGATGACCGAGCGGCCTGGCCCAAGGACCGGCTCTGGGACATCGTTGAGCGCTACGGCGTCACCCAGCTCTACACCGCACCAACCGCCATTCGTACGTTCATGAAATGGGGTACCCAGGAAGTGGAACGCCATGACCTGACCAGCCTCCGGGTACTGGGAACCGTCGGCGAGCCCATCAACCCCGAAGCGTGGATGTGGTACCACGAGCACATCGGTGGGAGCTCCCGCCCCATCGTGGACACGTGGTGGCAGACCGAGACCGGCGCAAACATGATCACGCCCCTTCCCGGGGTGACCACCACCAAGCCCGGCTCCGCATGCCGCACCATTCCCGGCGTCTTTGCCGAACTGGTCGATGACGACGGCAACCCGGTCCCGGTTGGCGGCGGCTATCTGACCATCACCCATCCGTGGCCGTCCATGCTGCGCGGCATCTGGGGTGACCCGGAGCGCTACAAGCAGACCTACTGGTCGCGCTTCGAAGGCCGCTACTTCGCCGGCGATGGCGCCAAGCTGGACGAAGACGGCTACCTGTGGCTGCTCGGACGAGTGGACGATGTGATGAACATCTCCGGCCACCGCATCTCCACCACCGAAGTTGAGTCCGCGTTGGTCGATCACCCTGCGGTGGCCGAGGCCGCCGTCGTGGGCGCCAACGACCCGACGACGGGTCAGGCCATCATTGGGTACGTCATCCTTCGCGGCACCGCGGAGGCGTCAGACAAGTTGGGTGAGGAGGTACGTCAGCATGTGGCCACCAAACTGGGGCCGATCGCCCGCCCAAAGGCCGTCTTCATCGTGCCGGATCTGCCCAAGACCCGTTCAGGCAAGATCATGCGTCGCCTGTTGCGTGACGTCGCCGAAGGTCGAGTCCTTGGCGACACCACCACGTTGGCCGACGCCGGCGTCGTGGCCGAGATTCAGAAACGGGCAGCCGAATCTCCCGAGGAGTGAGAGTCGACCCCCGTAGGATGCGGCGATGACCAACCCTGACGCCGCTCCCCCGTATGAAAACTGGATCTGGCGAGAGGCTGCTGTTGCCCCCGGTAATTGCGTGGTTGTCGACGTTGACGGGGTGATCGCCGACGGCGACCACCGCCAACGATTTCTCACCGGCGCCGATGTCCTGCCCGGCGGGAAGAAGGACTGGAAGAATTTCTTCGCCGCCTGTGTTGATGACGCACCGCTGGAGAACCAGATCGCAATGATCAACAGCATCTGCGCCGATCACTCCGTGATTCTGTTGACGGCCCGCCCCAACAATCTGTTGGAACCCACCTTGCATTGGCTGGCCACGACCGCAGCGCATCTGCGATGGGACGCACTGATCCTGCGAGCCAAAAAAGATGGCAATCTGCGTTCGCCGCAGTTCAAGCAGCGATCAATTCGACAGCTGAAAAAGCAGGGTTACAACCCGTTGGTTGCGTTCGACGATGACGTCCGAAACGTCGACATCATTCGAGCCGAAGACGTCCCCACCGTCTACATCCACTCTGGCTACTACGAAGTCTGATCGCAACCGCCGCCGACCGAGTACGCAGAAGACGGCTAGTACGGCCGGGGACCGTCATCGGGGCGGCTGATGCTGAGGAACACGTCCTCCACCATCGGGAACTCCGCCACCACCCCAACGCCGTCGGATCGTACGACCCGAACATCAAAGTCATCGATGTTGGCTCCCGGGTAGTGGGCCAGGATCAGGTTGTAGTCCTCGGGAACGACGATCTCGCCGGTCAGCCCGATCAGCACCTCGCGGGTCTGGCCCGGTTCGACCGTGACCGTCACCGTGTACCGACGGAAGCCGTACGCATCGCTGGCGCCCGCTGGAACGGGCTCGCCATCGACCTCCACCCCGTTGAGTTCGTGCGGTGACCACACGACAACCTGGGTTCGGTGGTCACCCGGGACCAGCTCTTCTCGGGGGGGTCCAAGGACCCACTCGGGAAGGGAACGGTCTGCGCTTGAGGTCAAGGTCACCCGGAGGTTGGCGATGAGCCTGCCGGTGTCGGCGTCCAAGCCAGCTTCGTACCGAATGTCACGTTCGAGCCAGGCATCAAGTTTGTTGGGCGCGGTGTTGATGCTGGCCACGGACAGGAAGTCGTTTTCATCCGGCCAGGGGAAGTCGTTGAGCAGGTCGACCTCGCGCAGGAAGTCATTGACCTTCGCGTCAAAGGTCACCATCTGGAGGCGCTTCCCTCGTCCAACCGGACCGAAGATATTCCCAAGCCGGCCGAGCGACGGAACCTCGGTCGTTGGCAACCGCGCAAAGACCTGCGTCAGCAGGTCATTGAGTACGGCCCGGCGTTCCTGAAGACCGTCAAAGCGCTCGTACTGGCCCCTCAGAAGGAAGTCGGCGATGTTTGATGCATCCACCGGTTCATCAAGCCCCAGCGGCGTGATCGGGCCGACCACCTCGAGAATCGCCTCCAGGCCGAAGGGGTCGATATACAACGCGCCATCGATCGGCGCCCCTTGAAAGGTCGGCAGCAGATCCGAAACCGCCCGAGCGACCTCAGCGATGTCGGGCATCGACGGGAGATTGGCCGGAAAGTTGGCCGGATCGATGGTCTCGAAGAAATCGGGGTACCCGTCGGGGTGATCCAGTGCACCGACTGAGGATCGCTCCGTGAGCTCTGTCCAATGCCCGGAATCCAATTGCGATATCGCGCCCTGGTCGGCTTCCAGCAGTGCCCAGCTCGCCATAAAGCCTCCAAGCTCGCGGGCTTCAGCCGGGGAGGCAAACATCACGAAGTATCGCTGCGGCCGTTCGCTGCCAAGCATGGTTGGCAATACCTCAAAGGCCGCGGCGGCGGCGGTTGCCTCATCCTCAAGCTCGAGTAGATCCGCGTCTGCGGACCGGAGACCGTCGGACAGTGCGGGAAGCAGCCATCGATGATCCACGCCAGCGAGCGTGAGTTGCGACGCGTCCACTGTCTGCACCGCAGCTGCCAACTGCGGTTGAGCGGCCGCGACTGCCGCAAGATCTATCAAGCCGTCGCCGCTGGACATCTCGGACGGATCAAGACTCCCCGCCACGTCCGCCGCCGTGCGGGATAGAGCCGAGCCAACCACCGACGCGTCGCGCGCCGCCCGAACGTTCTGACTCACAATGGGAACAAGCAGACCAGGGCGCATCCACCACGAGTCAAGCCGGGTGCCGGCGGTGGCGAACGACTCTTCAGCGATTCCCAGAAGGCGAGCCGCGTTCGCTGGTTCACCAGCCCGGGCCGCCGCAATGCCGCGCTCGGCCGCGTAGGTGGCATCGCTCGCATTGTCCCCGGCCTGCTGGGCCACAAACAACGTCACGCCCAACAGCAGGCAACCAATCACCGCAACGCCACCCAGAAGCGCCGGAGCCATTGACGGCGAGCCGTCTCTACTGAGGAACCAGGACGTCACAACCAGTGCGAGGATGACAACCGCGGCCAGCAGCGTTTCGAATCCGAAGAACCACCCGGCATCCATTCGAAGCAGGCCCTGCACCCCCAGAGCCGCAACGACGGGGGGCCACAGGAGCTCCAGACCCGGAGCAATTCGACGCAGCCCGTCCCGACCCAACCACAGATGGGCGAAGGCGAGCAGGCCGGCGATCACAACGACCACCGCCCAGATGGAATGCAGGATGAAGGCAAGGGGCGCCAGGGCGACCGCGGCCAGCGCCAGCGGCGCAGATCGAGGCGCCGACCAGACGACGCCGAAGGCCAGCGCGGCTCGCAAAAAAGCATCCCACCAGCGGTAGCCGGTGGGCTCGGCGGATGCCAACACCGCGACAACCGCCGCCGCCAGCGCCACCATCACGGTGATCTGACCTTCCCGGGTCGACAACCTCAACCGGAGCTGTCGCGAGCCTTGGGGTGGGACCCGCGGCGCGTGTTCGGTCCGGGGGAAAGTCTGCATCTTGGGCCGATGGTACCAACGCCGCTCGACCGCTCAGCAGGTCACATCAGCCGGTCACCAAGGTATGACAACATCGGTTCAACGGGTAGGAATGCCTAGTCCAGAGCCCCCAAGTGCGTCCCCGCTTCGCCTGAATGGTGGACACGCTTTGTATGATATTGCAGGTGGCCGTGCGGCCAGATTCGACGACCAGCGTCCCCAATCACTCCCAATAACCAGGGCACTCATTGCGACGTGACTCCGGTTCTTGGACCGAAGCAACTCGGCAGTGAGGTTGAGGATGCACCAGAAATTCCACCCACTCGAACCTGTCTGAGCGGCCCCGGAGGGCGAAACCAAATATGACCGACACAGGGTTCCTGCAATGACCGCACTCATCGACGCCGAGGCGCCATTCGAAAGCGACGAGCTTTCTTTGCGCGACTATCTGGCTCTCCTCCAGCGACGTTGGTGGATAGTTGTTGCTGCTGCCCTGGGGCTTGGGTTGCTGGCGTTCGTGTTCTCCATGCTGCAGACCCGCACGTACCAGGCGTCCTCGGAAGTCCTGCTTCGCACTGCGGCCAATGACCAACTCTTCTCATCGGTTCCCTTCACTCAGCAGCTTGATGTTCAGCGCAGTGCGCTCGCCGAAGTGGACTACATCCAGAGCGACCGATTTGTCGATGAGCTGGAAGCGGCCGGCGCCACCGAACGGGTCGCCGTCGATGTTCCCCAGGTCGACGCCGGCGACCGGAACCAGACCGGCAACGTGTTGCGATTCACCTCGGTGGGCAACTCCGGCTTCCGGGTCGCAGAAACCGCCAACCTGGCCGCCGAGACCTATATTGCTGCCCGCCAACAGGACGCTTTGGACGACTTCGACCGTCGGATGTCGACCGAAGTCGACGAACTGGCGACTCGACAGAACGAACTGGCGGCCCTGATTGGTCCTTTGGCCGAACTGCAAGCCCGGATCGACGCGTCGACTGACACCGAATCTGCCAATCGTCTCCGCGATGAGCTGGCGACGCTGCGGGCCGGGCTCACCAGCGAACGAATTCCCCTTGAGCAGTCCGTCAGTACGTTGGAGGCCCGGATCGAAGAGTCGTCCCAGGTTCGCTCCTCCATCGAATCCCTTGAGATCTCGGCCCGCGTCAACAAGGTGGCCGAAACCCCCGATTCTCCAATCAGCCCCAAGCCGCTCCGCAACGTTCTTATCGGTCTGGCTCTCGGTGCCATGGCCGGCGTGGCTGCGGCTCTGGCTTGGGAGTCCATCGACGACAAATTGAGCCACGCTGACGACGTCACGGCGCACGGTGTCACGGTTCTGGCGTCGATTCCCATCGATGGCCCCGAGGTCGAAGGTCCCCGGTTGTTCGCCCGAATCGAAGAGTCCGGCCGGGAGATGGAAGCATTCAGAACCGCACGCGCCGCTTTGAACTTTGCTTCTGAAGGCCGTCTGTCAAGCTTCCTGGTGACAAGCGCCCTCCCCGGCGAAGGCAAAAGCACCACCAGTGCCAACCTCGCTACGGCGCTCTCGCTGGCGGGCCAGAAGACCCTTCTCATCGACGCCGACCTGCGCCGCCCCACCTTGCACAAGTACTTTGATCTGCCCAACAATGTGGGGCTTCGATCCGTTCTCACCGGCGACGCCGACGCCAACGACGTCATGAACGTCACTGGCCTGGGCGAGATGCTCGTACTGATCAGCGCCGGAGCGGTTGCCCCTCTCCCATCAGAACTGCTCTCCAACGGCCGCCTGGCCATGTTGATTGCCGGCGCGAAAGAAGTCTTCGACGTCATCATTATTGATACGCCGCCACTCTTCCTGGTGTCCGATGCCGCGCTGGTTGCGCCATCGGTGGACGGCATTGTGCTGTCCTGCACCACCGGCATGGGCGATACGCCGGCCTCGAAGAAGTCTGACAACCGCCGGCTCATCGCTGCGGTTCGCCGGCTGCGCACGCCCCTGCTGGGCGCGGTCGTGCACGGCGGTGGAAGCGACGCCTACGGCTACGGCTACAAGTATGGCTACTACGCTGCTGAAGAAACGCCTCTCGAAAAGCAGCAGATGACGGTCCAGCCCGAAATCGCGCAGGCCAACGGTTCCGGGCTGTCTGATGGTTCGCAAGCATCAAACGGTTCCGCGCCGGCCGTTGACTCCGGATGGATCGAAGATCGTATCGACGTGGGACCCGGCACCAAGGGCTAGATCAGGTGTCGCACCTGCGACGCCGGTCCTCGGGGCACCACCATGGAAGTCTCGTCCCGACCGCACCGGACCTCGCTGTTGCGGCGCACTCCCGCCGCATGGCGAGTGAGCGCGCAGAGCGTCGTCATCGTTCCGGCCAACAACCTCGATGAGGCCCGAGTCCTTGAAGGTCTTGCGGCGGCGGTGTGGGCAATGTTGGAGATACCCGCCCGATTGAGCGAGCTCGCCGAAGTTCTGGCCGCCGCCATGCCCCATGAGAGCGACCTGGATGACTCGCTCCAAACTGCGGTAGACGGACTGGTTTCCTGGGGTCTCCTGGAGATCAACAATCCGGAGGCGGCCGCCGCCCCATGAGGCTTCCTGAGCGGGAGGCCGACCGAATCGTTGGCACTCTCTTCGCAAGTCTGACCAATCGTGCAACGCCCCCTCCGTCGGGGACCCGACCTTTGTCGGATCGCAACTTCTTCCATCTGTTTGAGCTGGCGACCGCGGGTCGCGTGCTTGGTCCGTTGCTCCATGCCGCCGAAACCGGAGCCGTCATCCTGTCTGAGTCCCAGATGGTTTCGGTGGCTCGCCAGCACCGCAGCGCCATGGCCGTGGCCGCGACGTTGGAGGCCCGGTGCCCCGAAGTTCAGGCAACACTGCGAGCCGCCGGGGCGGACTCGCTGGCGGTCAAAGGTCTGGCCACCGCCTACCAGCTCTACGAGCACACCCACCACCGTCAATTCGGCGATGTGGACCTGCTGGTGCAGCCCCGTCGTCTCGAAGAGATCACGGCGACCTTGGAAGCCGAGGGCGTCGAAGTCGACTATCCCGCCATTGGCCCCCACATTGGCCAGGTGCAGAAAAGCATCACTGCGCTTCACGGTTCCGGCTTTGAGATCGACATTCATCAGACGATTGCGTGGGGGCCGCAGTGGTTGGAGATCACCAAGCTGTTTTTCGCCGACGCAGAGACCATACCGATGGGCATCGGCCCGGTTTCGATTCCGTGCGCCACCGACCTGCTGTTCCATTCGGCGGTCTCACTGGCTCAAGGTCAACCTCGTCTGGCGTCGCTGTTTGACTTTGCGTTGGCTGCCCAGTCGGCCCGCTTCGATGCTGACCGGTTGACGCATCTGGCGACGTTGTCCCACGCAAGCGGCGCGTTGAACAACGCCTTGCGTTATGCGCGGGCGTGGTTCCCCGACTTCGATGGCCAACTGCCAGCCGCGGCTCTGGCAAGCTCGGGTCCCTTTGATGTGCGATCAAAGATCAGTTCCCTGACCCTGGCCCGCAAACACCTTGGCATGTTCATGGCGGTGAATGCGCTGCCGCTTGCCGACCGCCCGCGGGCGGTTGGCGAGTTGATTGTCCCGGCGCCGGGTTGGCGAGAGTCTCGGGGGCGACGAAGCGCGGTCGAGCATTTACGCAAGCTCCCGAAATACGTGCGCGATGGAAGTCGGACAACACCCAAGTGGTAGGAAGCGCCGTTGTGAGGGTCGGATGTGACTCGTCAGCGGTTACTTGGTTGGACCGCGAACGGCCGCCTCAAGTTTCGCAGGGTCAAACTCACCAAGACGGGCATCCACCAGCCCGGCAAAGTCTGCGGCCAGCGCCTCGGTGAACGCGGCGATCAGTGTGGCAGTGTCATCGGCCAGAAGAACGCTGTTGCGGCTGGCGAGCACTCGACAGAACTCCCACTGGTGATCACTGGCAGCCTCGTCGAGCGCCACGCGCCGGGGCACCGCGATCACCGGTGTTCCGGCCGCGTGGGCCACCCGCACTGCCCCCGGACCGCCACTGGCGATCATCACGTCGCTGGCGGCAACCATGGCTTCAAAGGCCGCTGGCCCAACCTGACGCAACTCCTCGACGTTGGTACTGCTGGATGCGGTGCGTGTGGCCAGCACCGGGCCGGTCGCCCCATGCTGGATGGTGACGTCGCAATCGTCGAAGGTTCCCGCCGCAAAAGCAGCGATCACCATCTCCTTCATCCGAGTGAACCGACGGTGGTCGGTGCCAAAGGAGATCAGAACTCTGTGCGTCATCGGGTATCCGGTCCGACCCAACGCGCATCAGTGAAGTTGCTCAACTGGTCAACATCATGGACCAGAATCTCTGCGCCCAACTTCTCGGCCAGTGCAGCTGATTTCGATGCGGTCGACAAGAAGTCAATCGCCTCGGCGAAGACAAGACGGACACCGAGCATGCGGCCAGCGATGAATGCCGAGATACCAATCGCGGCGCCGGTGCTGAAGATGCAGTCCGGTTTGATCGTGCGAATGATCCGCACTGCGCGGGCGGTGTTGCGGGCGAGGTTCAACGGGTGTCTGCTGACCGGCCAGTACCCCTCATGTACCGTCGCGTTCAGTTCGGGCGGTACCTGGTTTTCACAGATGAAGTAGGTGACCTTCAAGCCGGCCTCATCCAGGAACTTGCCGGCATCAACGGCGCGAGAAACGTGTCCACCGCTGGACGCGACCACCAGAACGTGGAAGGGCTCCTCATGCACGGCCAGATCCTAACCATCGACCCTGAAACCGACACGGGAAAAGCCAGCATGAGGGCAACGCGACATGAGTCAAAGTACCCGACCCCTCCGCAAGGGCGGTGATCCTCGTGGACCGAAACATCGCCGCAGGTAGATTGAAACAAGCACACTCTGGATGCGTTTTTCGCAGCGATCAACCGGGCGACCCGCAATGACACTACAAGCAGAACGCGCATCGACGAAGCTGGCGTCAAAGTTGGTTTCAAGCGACTCGGTCGCGGCCGGAATCGGACAGGTCGCGTCGTCCCTTCGCAACTCGGTTGTGAACATCAGCGCGGCATTCGTCCTCATCTCCGCCCAGTTCGCCTCCTTCACCGCCGCGTTTCTGTTCTACAGCTTTACCGTGGGTTTTGTCCGCACGCAGCTGGGAGAGCCCCTCGTGCTCACCTCCGACGATGAGCACACGTCTGAAGCGACCTCAACCAACGCTCCCACCGGCTCGGTCAACGTTGTGCGCACCACCCTCCGCATTGGGGTCGCGGGCTCGGTTGCCGCCATCGGCTATTCGCTCCTTATCGGCGTTCTGGGCGTGAAGACCCTGCTCATTGGATTGGCCATGCCGGTGCTGGTACTCCACGAGGTTCTGCGGTTCATGGCCCGCGCCGTTCTCAAAAGCCGAAGCGCAGTCACGAGCGACGTGTTGTGGATGGTGTTTGCGGTGAGCGGCGCCGGGCTCGCCATGCTGGTTCAGGGTCTTGAGTTCCTGGTCGGCGGATGGGTGATCGGCGGGCTGGTGGCGTGCGCCTTCCTCTGGAACAAAGTCGGCCAGGGCGAGGGACGCCACCTTTCGCTGTCGCTCAACCAGCGCGACCTGTGGTCATTGGGCTTCGAGTTCGTTGGCCGTCGCGGCGGAGTGTTTGTTGCCCTGCTGCTTCTCGGCGCGATATTTGGCGAAGATGCACTGGCCAATCTCCGATCCATCCAAACACTGGCCTCGCCCTACAACCTTCTGGTCCTCGCCGTTCCCATTGTTTTGTTCCCGATGGTGTCGGCAACGGGTTTGGCGAAACCAGCCTGGATCATGACCGCTGTTGCGCTCGCGGGTGCCGCCGTCACCACCGCAGTCTTTGCGCTCGTCGCCTACCCGTTCGCCAACGGCAGCTCCGCCCTGGGCCAACTGAGTAGCGTGGGGGGCGTGGTGGTCCTGCTCCTGATGCGAATGTTCATCATTGGAATCGTCTCGGTCCGGCTCGGGGAACTCAAGCGGTCGGGCTTGTTTGTCGAAGCGGCGCGCTCCCACCTGATCTCGGGACCCGCCACCGTCATCCTGGCGCTGCTCGGCTACCAGTTCCAAGGACTCACTGGTGCCTTTGCCGGCCTCCTGCTGGCTGCCATCGTCTGGGCCGTGAGCCTCGAAGCCCAAGTCTGGCGGAAGCGCAGCGTGACCTGATGCTGGCGTTCGCCGATGTGAAGACCAACCTGACCACCGGTCCTGCGCCCAAGGTCGCCCTGGCTTTGGCCATCATCTGGGCGCTCGGGCTCCAGCCGTTGGCGGTGCCGATGCTCGGCGGAGCCGTGTGGCTTCTTCACCTACGCACGCGCAAAGGCCAGTGGCGAAAGGCGCGCTGGTGGCTGTTCTTTCTGGCGACCACGACGGTCAGCGTTCTGATGGTCGACGGTGGCGAACGGCTGACTGCGTGGGGGTTCCGTCAAGCTCACTACGTTGCGGTCGGGCTGGTCTTTGTCAGCTACGCCAGTTCCCGCAACCGGATGGACGCGTCAGAGTTTGAACGTATCTGTTCGTTCATCATGTGGACGGCGGTGAGTTTCGGCTGGCTCTCGCTTGCGGTCGGCGACCTCGGTTTCACGTCTCCGCTCTCCGCCATCTACCCCGACGGCTTGAAGTCCTCGTTTCTGATTCGCGATGCGCTGTCGGTGGAACTGGGCACCCAGAACAAGTTCCTGAGCGTTTCGACCGTGCGAGCCCAGGCACCATTCGTCTATACCAACGAGTGGGGAGCCGTCATTGCGGTCACGTTCCCCATCGCCATGCAGCGATGGATTTCCGCGGGTCGAAGCGTTCCGCTTGCCCTCCTCGTTGTGGCCGCCCCCGCCGTCACCTCGCTGAACCGCGGCATGTGGGTGCTCATCCCGCTGGGCTTCGCTGTCCTTCTCGCCAAGTATCGGGGCCAGGCTGTGCTCAAGGTTCGGTTCATGGCTTTGGCCGGCGCCGCCGTTGTCATAGCGGTGCTGCTGGCCAGTGGCCTCGGCGCCGCGTTCACTGAACGAACCAGCAGCGAGGGACACTCTGATGAGTTCCGTTCCACGTTGTATCGCGCCTCAGTTGAGGAATGGCAGAAGTCACCCATCATCGGTCACGGAGCGCCGGTGAAACGTCCTGACCTGGATCGCATCACCGGCGGTATTTCGGTTGGCACCCACGGCCATCTCTGGACGCTCATCGTGGCATCGGGCGGACTCGGACTGCTGTTCCATCTGGCGTTCTTCGGAAAGCTGATTCGGAAGGCGGCCAGGACACCGGGCTTGCCTGCAGCCGCCAACTTTGCGGCGCTCGTCGTTTTCATCGCGAGCCATTTGATTTATGGCGTTACGCCCTACCTGTTGCTTGTGGCAATGCTTATTGGCGTTGCCGTCAACAAACGTTGGCAGGCTGCGAGGTTGGTGCGGCGAAAGCAATGGCTGTCCGGCGAAGCGGAGGCCGAGCAGGCAGCCACAATGTTGACGGTGCCTGATCGAGCGTGGATCGAAGCCTGATCCTGGACCACCGGCTGGCAGGGCCGATCAGGACCACTTCACCCGGGGCATGATCTTTGCCGGGTCGATCCGATCCTCATACTTTTTGACCTGCGTGATGATTTCGGCGAGCACGTCATCAGTGAGCAGGTGCGGCTTCAGGCCAAGCTCTTCCAGCCCGCTGTGGCTGGGGTTGTAGTAGTGGTCTTCGGCCTCTTTGCGAGGATTCTCGATGGACTTGACCTCGACGTCGATACCCATACCGGCACCCACCCGCTCCACCTGTTCGGCCAACTGGTTGACCGAGAACGTCTCGGTGAACTGGTTGAGAATGCGGAGCTCGCCGGCGTCGACGGGACTGTCGGTTGCCAGCTGAATGCACTGCAGGGTGTCCAACAGATTGAGGTAACCGCGGGTCTGCCCGCCTTTGCCATAGACAGTGAGTGGAACGCCGGAGATGGCCTGAACGACAAAGCGGTTGACCAGCGTGCCGAAGATGTCGTCGTAGTGAAAGTGGGGAAGAAGACGATCATCGAGGAGCGTCTCCGGCGTGCTGAGCCCATAGACCGGGCCTTGCATCAGGTCGGTAACTTTGAGGCCGTAGGTGCGGCAGTAGAACCACAGCAGGTCGGTGTCCAGAACTTTGGTGGTGTGGTAGAGCGAACCGGCAGCGCGAGGGAACAGCAGGCGGTCGGTGCGACCTTTGTGTTCAACGTCGAGCCAGCCCTCTTCAATATCGATGTTGGGCGTGCCGTACTCCCCCATGGTCCCCAGCTTCACCACATGACACTCAGGGGCGTGCTCAACCAGCGACAGGATCAGGTTCATGGTCACACCGAGATTGTTGTTCAGCGTGAATCGGGCGCTCTTGCTACTCATCATGGAGTACGGAGCTGATGGCTGCTCGGCGTAATGAATCACCGTGTCGGGCGAGCTTGAGGTGATGGCGTTGTCCATGACCTCGGGATCAACCAGGTCACCAATGATGACCTTGATCTCGTGGCCGGTCAGCTCTTTGAACACTCGGGCCCGTTCGGAAAGCGACGGGGTGGGAATGAGCGCCTCAGAGTCAGTTTCTTCGGCCATGGTGCGGCGCAGGTAGTTGTCCACCACGGTGACCGAGTCACCGCGGGCCGCCAGCGACATTGCGGTGGGCCAGCCGAGGTATCCGTCGCCACCAAGAATCAGAATGTTGCTCATTGGGTGTCACCTTCCGGGCCAAACAGGAGTTGGCTCTCATCGAGGAAATCGTGTAGCTCCAGGCGGGTCAATGCCGTTTCGACATCCGAGTTGTAGGGCCGGTCAGGTCGGTCCACCGCAGTCTCGGGCCTGCCCGATTCGGACAAGGCGGGTTGCACCAGAAGGAAGTCACCAATGTCCCAGGACCGGCGCACCTCCTCTTCGTTCATGAGTTCTTCGTAGAGCTTCTCTCCCGGACGGGTTCCCATGTTGGTCACTTCGATGTCGTCGGGCTTGCGTCCATGCAGCGGGGCCAGCGCTTCAATCATGACGTGGGCCAAATCGTTGATGTTGACGACCGGCATCTTGGTGATCAACACGTCGCCGGCATTGCCCAGGAACGTCGATTCAAGAACCAGGGTGGATGCCTGCGTGAGCGTCATGATGAACCGGCTCATGCTGGCGTCGGTCACCGTGACCGGGCCGCCTTCGGCAATCTGGCGACGGAACACGGGAACAACCGAACCGGATGAGCCAAGGACGTTGCCAAAGCGAGTGGTCAACGAGATTGGGGCATTGTCGGTGTTTGACGCCGTCACCAGCCGCTCGGCCATCAACTTGGAGGTGCCCATCACGTTGGTGGGGTTGACGGCCTTGTCCGTTGAGGTGAACAGGACGCGCTCCACGCCGGCCTTCCTGGCGGCCACCAGCACGTTCTGGGTGCCAACAATGTTGGTCTGAATCGCCTCCAGCGGCGCGTCTTCGCACAGAGGCACGTGCTTGAGCGCCGCGGTGTGCAGGACGATGTCGACCCCTTCGAACCGTGAGGTCAGACTGTCGAGGTCTCGCACATTTGCCAGATGGAAGGCAAACCGTGGGTCGTCGCGGTACTCCATCTGCCGGAAGAAAAGCCCGGCTTCGTCGTGGTCAATGCCGATGATTCGTTTCGGTGACAGCGTGGCAATCTGGCGCAACAGTTCACCCGCCACCGTTCCACAGGCCCCGGTAATCAGGATGGTCTTGTCTGCCATCCCGGCATGGACCAGGGGGTCGATTTCAAAATCCAACACAGTTGCTCCTTTGGTGAGCGCGTCTTTTGTTTCGACCGGTGATCATCGGGTCTCGGACAGGAACCAATCCCATGTCTTGGCAAGACCATCGGCCAGTTGTGTAGTCGGCTCGTATCCCAACAATTCACGCGCCTTGCCGATATTGCAGTAGGAATCCATGACCTCGCCGGTGCGGAAATCGACATAGTCCACGTCAAAGGCGTAGTCCGGGCCCACGGTCACACGAAGGGCGTCCAGCAACTCGTTGATGCTGGTGGGGATGCCGGTTCCGAGCTGAATGGCGCCCTGCACATCGGACTCCAGCCCGAGGCGGATGGCCTTGGCCAGATCCTGGGAGTAGACGTAGTCCCGTGACTGGGTGCCGTCGCCGTAGACGGTCAGTCGATCACGGGCGATGATCTGACGCATGAACAGCGCAACCACGCTGCCTTTGTGAAAAGACAGAGGTCCATAAACGTTGGAGAAACGCAAGGACACGGCGGAGAGTCCGTAGCAGGCACCGAAGGCCGAGCAGTAGCCCTCAACCGCCAGCTTGGATGCACCGTAGGGACTGACGGGCGCGGCGGGCATCGTTTCGTCGACCGGCGGAGGAACATCGCCCAGGATGGCCCCACCGGTTGATGCGTTGACCACTCGACGCACGCCGGCGTCGCGGGCGGCGGTGAGAAGGTTGAAGGTGCCAACGACGTTCACGTCAAAGTTGACCTGCGGATTCTCGATCGAATCGATAACCCGGGTATCGGCTGCCAGATGAACAATTGCGTCCTGACCATCGACCGCTTTGGTGACCGCTTCCGGGTCCCGAAGGTCCCCCATGATGGGGACGATCTTCAAATCACCAAGTGAGGCAAAGGTGCCGAGCGACTCGTTGTCCAGAACGGTGATTTCGTAGCCACCCACCTGTTCCAGGTGAGTTATGAGGCTTGCGCCGACAAACCCACAGCCGCCAGTCACAAGAATGCGTTGCATGCGTTCTTCCTATCTGGCGGAGGGACGAATCCAACTGGGTCGTCCATACCGAAAAGTAATTAGGCGCTGACCTTGACCGGGTAGTCGCCAACGCTCACCTGTGGCGTCCGAGGAGTGAGATCCACAACGGGCTCCAACGTGTGGTCCTGAAGCTCGGGTAGCACGTCGAAGCCGGGCGTTTCGTCCAAACCAACCGTCTTGCGGGTCAGGATCTTGCGAACGGTCTGGTAGGCGATCCAGGTGTCCAGCTTCAGAGACATGAGGTCGAGGTACGCAAGGTCGTATTCGGGGGTCTCACCAATGAGACCTTTTGAACCATGGCTGACCTGCCAGAGGCCGGTGATTCCGGGCCGGACGCTGGTCCGGGCCCGCACAAATTCTTCGGGGTAGGAGTCGCTCAGGCCCAACATCTCGGGGCGAGGCCCAACGATGCTCATGCTGCCACCGAGGACAGACCAGAACTGCAACAGCTCATCGAGGTGGGATATTCGAAGGAACTGTCCAACGCGGGAGTTCTTGACCTTCTTCAGTTCGTACTTGTCCGCTTCGGTCGGCGCCGTAGCCGGCAACGAACGAATCTTGCGGAAGGCGAACGGTTGGGCTCCAACGCCCAGGCGATCCTGTTCGAAGATTGGGTTGGCACGGAAGGAGATGGCCGAGGCCAGCAGCAACACCAACTGCAACGGCAGGGTGATGAGCGCCAGCGCAGCCGCTACTACGACGTCAACTACTCGTTTGGTCCGCGCGTACTGTCGCTCTGCGTAGTGCCTCTGCGCGTCAGAACCGATGGTGCCAGTTTTACTCATATTTCGCCCTGCTAGTTCGCCCGGTAGAGACCCCGGCGGACCGGAGAACCTAATTCTTACCCTCCGAGTATGCCGAACTTTCGGCGGTGTGCCAATGGGATCGGGTGAAATCACCCACCTCCCGCCTGGGGTAAGAAAGAGGCGCTTTTTCGCAGCCGGCCGCCAAAAGGCGGGGGTATGGGCCGGTTCGAACATGGCTCAAATGACTCACCTGAGACGGCGGTCAGTCAGCGCTGGATCGGTTGAACCGGTTGCCGGGATGGGATAACTGGGCAAAATCACCATGCAGTTCAGGGCCCGAATTGCCGGGCGGCTGCCCATACTCAAGATGTGAATGATCCGGCCGTCGCCACCCCCGAGGGCCCACCCGATGTCGCGCGCCGGTTCTCGCCGCCGGCGACAATGGCCGCCGCCCTGGCGGTTGATGAGCCGAGCACGACCGGAGCGTCGCCGCCGGATTCCTCGTCCCCCTCTTCTGCTGCAGCTGACAGGTCATCGATACGCCGCTCAATGGTGCGTTTGATTGGAGTGGGCATCGCCCTGCTGCTTATGGGCGCGCTCATCCAGTGGTGGCAGGGTGACACCGCCGGGTGGGAAGCCTCCGTTGACCTCACCGTCCCGGAGCCGGACCTGGTTGGTGTGCCGCTCAGCGTGATTGAACACGCCCAGATTGCTCAGGTCGAACTCGGGCCCGATCTTGAGGTCAAGACCGGATCGGAACCCTCGACCGTTCTGGTGACAGCCCAAGCCAACAGTGAGGACGACGCCATTCGGGCCTTGGGTCCCGTCTTCGATCTGCACGACCATCGCGACGTGGCAGCACGGCGACTGGCGGCCATGTCAGAAGCGGTGACCCAAAAGCGCACCAGCACCGTGGCCGAACTCACTGCGCTCCAACGCCGGATTGGGGATAACGCTCCTGAGTCTCTGGGGGAAGTACCACCCGATCTCCGCGACCTTGACACCACCGGACTCGAACGAGACGAACCCAATGAAAACTCCTCGGTCGCCGTCGTCACCGATGTGCTCCGACTTCAGACGCTCACCGTCACCGAACAGGAACTGCGCCGCCAACAGCAGGCATTGACAGCGGCCGGGGCGTCTTTGGGCATCCCGCCGGAGGTCGGTGACATTGATGTCGTCGCCGTTTCCCGCTCCGGGTTTGGATGGCGTGATGCGTTCAAAGTCGTCGGCACGGGATCAGTTCTCCTCGGGTTGCTCGGTCTGCTTTGGAGCCTCTTCGAAGGTCAACAGCGTCGACGCCTGCTCTTTCTGGGAACGCTTGCGGTGGCGGTGTGGAGCATCCTTGTGCTTTCCACCATGCTGCAGACAAGGTCCGACGTTCGACGGGCCAACTCCATTGTTGGCCAAACGCTGGTGATCGACCCCACCGCACCGGGCACCGACCTTGCTGGCGCGGCGCTGAACGTTCGCTCTGCGGAGGCGCTGATGCGCCGAGCCGACTCCCGATTGGGATCGTTCTGGATGCAGCCCATCTATGCGATCCCTGGTCTCCATTTGCTTGAGAAAGGGGGTCGCGGCAGTCTGTCGACCGCGGCTGATGCACTGACCATCGGCGCCACCCTGGCGTCGAGCGCAGAAGATGCACAGGAAGCATTCAAGAGTCGCCCCGATGATCGCGTGGGCGCACTCCAACAGCTCCGTTCCGAGGTCTCCGCCGGCGCATCAGCTCTGGATGAGCTCGCCATGCCGCCCCGACAATGGCTGCCCTCCCTGTTCCGCAACAGTCACGACCGAGCCGTCCGGCAACTGACCACTGCCGAAGATGCGGTGGCCGACGTTGCCTTGGCGCTGGACATCGCCGAGGACTTTCTGGGCACCGATGGCGAGTGGCTTCTGGTTGGCGGAAGCAGCGCCGACCCCCGGTCCGCCATGGGCGCGTTTCTGGCCACTGGAACAGTCAACGTTGGCGATGGCCGGGTGCGAGCCTCGTCGCTGGCCGGTATCACAAACGATGAAACCCTCGACCCGGTCGTGGCCGAGTTGATCGACTTGGACATCCGTGAGGGCTTCGGAGCGATTCTGGGCAACCAACGCTGGGCAACCATGGGCTATTCGCCCCGCTTCCCTGCCGCAGCCGAAGCAGCTGCTGAGCTCGAGCGTCAGGCCACGGGCCGAGCCGTCCGCGGTGTGATCTACGTTGACTCTGTTGCCATTGCCGACCTTGCGTCTGCGGTCGAACCGGTGCAGTTTGAAGGCGAGTCCTATGGCGGCGAGGACGTGCTCTACGAACTTCTCCGGGGCCAGTACCTGAGTGGTCGCAACGGCACGCTGGAGTCCGAAGACCTTGGGACTCAACTTGCGGCCGAAATCATGACCTCGGTGCTCGATGACACCGACCTGTTGTCCACCGCCGGAACCCTGGCGTCAGCTGCAGAGCAACGTCATGTGATGGTGTGGTCCGCCGAGGAATCGTTGCAGAACATGCTCGTGGACTTTGGCATCAGCGGGACTGTGGCGTCAGATTCGCTTGGCGTGTCGCTCATCTCCGCCAGCGGAAAATGGGGCGACTGGACCACCGTGAACGTTGCCGTTTCATCAGAGTGCTCCATGGCGTCGGGCCTGCTGCTCAATCTGGACATCACCCTTGGCTTCGAAGAAGGACCCGAAAACGTCAATCCGATATCCCGATCCCATTTGTGGGACGAGCCCCGGGAGAACTTCATCGGCGTGTTGACCGTCACGCTGCCGGGCACCGCCATCACCGCCAACGGCGGACTCGGCCAGTTTGTGGTTGGCGACTGGCAGGACGGCGCCAACCGCCTTGCGTCGGCGTTGGTGCGCTTGGCCCCGACCGAGACGACGACCCTGACCATGGAAGCCCGGCTTCCCGCCGCAGCCGATCTCGCCGTTCTGCCGAGCGGCCGGTCGCGACCGGTGCAGTGGACCTTGAACGACACTGTGCTCGAGTCTCCAAACCGGATTTCTGCCTGCAGCACCGAGGAACTGGCGACCCCGGCGGGATAGGCCCGGACGGCCGCCGAGCCCAGAACAACTGACGTTCCCGGTAGCGTATGAACCGAGGTATTTGTCTGTGACCAACGCTCTGAAGACCGCATTCCTGCTCGCCGTTCTCGGCGGCCTGGCCATGGCCATTGGTGGCGCGCTGGGCGGCCGTTCGGGGTTGACCATGGGCCTCATCATGGGGTTGATGATGGTCGGGGGATCGTATTGGTTCAGCGACAAGGTCGCCATCAAATCCGCCCGGGCCGTGCCTGCGTCTGCCGAGCAGTACCCGGAATATCACCGAGTGGTCCAGGAGCTTGCGGACAAGGCGGACATGCCCATGCCCGCGTTGTACATCTCGCCAAATCCCCAGCCGAATGCGTTTGCCACCGGCCGTGGGCCCAAGCATGCTGCTGTCGCGGTCACCGAGGGCCTGATCCGCAACATGGATTGGGACTACGAGATCAAGGGCGTGTTGGCTCACGAGCTCATGCACATCAAGAATCGGGACATCCTCATTGGAAGCGTGGCGGCGCTCATCGCCATGGTTGTCACCTATGCGGCTCGCATGGCGATGTACGGCTCCATGTTCAGCGGCCGCAGCCGTAACGGCAGCGGGGGCGGCAACGCCTTGACGCTGCTGGCCACCGCGCTGTTGGCGCCGGTGGCCGCCGCCTTCATCAAAGGGGCCATCAGCCGCACCCGCGAGTTTCAGGCTGACAAGAGCGCCGCTCGCCTGCTCGGTTCCGGCGAACCGCTGGCGGCCGCGTTGGAGAAGCTCTCAATGGCGTCCACGCGAGTACCCGCACAACATGTGCGGGCCGAGCAGGCGTCGCACTACATCGTCAATCCGCTCGCCTCTCCGGCGCCGACCTCGGCCGGCTTCGGTCGAGGTCGACCTTCACGCGGCGGCCCGATGGGCGCACTGCAGATGGGCAGGATGTTCTCCACCCATCCACCAATTGAACAACGCATTGAGGCCTTGCGACAGTTTGATCTCGGTGACGTGTCCTAGCCATTGGCGCAGCAATGACCAGCACCATGTCCGATTCGGCCGAAGCCACGCCTGAGCCGCCGCTCCGCGTGCTGTTTGTGTGCACGGGCAATATCTGCCGTTCACCCATGGCCGCTGCCATTACCAAGATGCGAACCGCAGAACGCGGCATCAACGCCCAGGTTGCGTCATGTGGCTTGATGAAAAGTGGCCGGGCCACCACCGAGCACGGCATTGCGGTGATGGCTGATTGGGGCGTTGACATGAGCAACAAGGTCAGTCGGCAGATCGATAGCGGCCTGGTCCGTGGCTCGGACCTGATACTGGCCATGGCCACCCACCACGCCCGCCGGGTTGTTGGCGAGGACCCATCGGGTCGTCACAAGGTCTTTCTTCTGCGCGAGCTTGTCGGGATGGCCATCACCATTGGACCCCGGCTCGTAGATGCGGGACAGACCGAACGCGAGTGGCTCCGACAAGCGGACAAGATCCGGCGGGTCAACTACAAAGACGACCAACCGGAGCTCGAGATTGAGGATCCGATTGGCCAGCCTCGTCCGGCCTACGAGGCGATGCAGCAGGAACTCGATCAGTTACTACAGACCTTGATCAGCTGCCTCTGGCCCTAGCCCGCTGCGGATTCGGTGAGCGGATACACGCTGAGCAGTCCTGCCCGCAGCAACCCTTCAAGAAGCTCGGCGTCAAACTCGGCGGCGGCCACCGGTTCACTGACCATAAGCCGGGCCAGACCTGCCACCCCCGCCGGGGCGAGGGTGAACTCAAATCCGCCGGCGGCATATCGATCCGGGTTGTTGGCGACGGCGAAGACCCCACCGGGAATACCGCTGCGGACCGCGACCCGGTCCCACGCCTGGTTGGTCAATGCGTGGGCCATCAGCCGCATGCTGCCCACTCCACGGGCTGGGAGCCAGGCCCGCCAGATCGAGTCCATTTCCGACGAGATCTCGATCGTGTCATCGACCAACTCGCCGTCCTCGGTACCCACCTCGGGGCTGCTCAGCGTGATCTCCAGATGAATGGTGTCCTCATCGAGCGGACGGTGGCGCACAACGTAGCCCGCCGGGACCAGGAGAACAGATCCCTTCGGAACGTTGACGTGCCCGCTCTCGTCCTCATCGGCCGACATCGACACGTGCCGGCGACCTTCAAGCTGGATCATGATCCGCGGATAGGTTGACGCTTCTGGCAACGCACCGATAGCGGTCCGCAATCCGACGAACATCGTGTCAACGATGGCAACACCGAGTGCCCGTTCCAGATCTTCCAGAAGCATCTGGATGCCGGCGTGACGATCCGTTGCTCCGTGGAGTGCCAGCACGTATCCATCATCGAGGTAGGTGACCAGCCTGCCCATCGCCCGCGCCGGCAGGGGGTCATGCCCCAAAGCCGATGGGAGCAACGCCTCTGACGCGTCGGGGCGGCCCGAGGCTTCCAAAGCCATGCCGATGGGAGCGTTCCAATCGGTGCGAAGCCACTGCGCCGCGGCGTGCTCGACCATTGGCCACGCGTCGAGGTGGTTGCCAAACCCGCGATCCTGGAACTTTCCCATCACCGGCGTCGCCGAGCTCGGCTCACCGCGACGCAACCCAAATTCAGTCGGCAGGAGCGACGACAGGCGAGCCCCGGACATTTCGATCGCCGCCGCGTGCGCAACCCCCAGCGGAGAGTCCACGGGCAGCGGTTGGATGTGGCGGTCACCCCCCAGAGGTTCAACAGCAAGAATCATGGCTGGAGCACACCAATCCGGTCCAATTCTTTCAGCAGGTGTCGACCCGCCCGTTCTATGCCTTTGGCATCTTCGCCGGTTGCTTCAGCGAAGATTGCGGCGACCTGGTCCACCGACTGTTCCCCGTCCAACGCCATCCACCAGAGCGAGGCGACCTCGTCCAACTCCAAGGACACCCCGGAACCCGGGTCGTATAGAACCGCACGATTCTCGAGCATGGTCCATTCGGTGCTGGGTGACCGCTGGGGATGCTGACGCGTCCGACCGAGGTCGGACCGGCTGTTGACACCGTTGCCGGTCGGGACCGGTTCGCCACTGTGTCCTGAAGGGTCCGCAGGTGTTGGCCGAGGCGAGGAGCGACAGATGCGTTCGATCTCGCGCACCGCAACTGACGCATCGCCGTAGGTCAGCTCAACGGCGTCGGCCCGGCGGGCCAGCTCGACCAACCGATGAAATGCCTCGCGCGACCCGCGTTCCATGTCCAGGGTTTCAGTGATCAGCCGAACGACCGTTGTTGCGGGATGAACACGCTGCGCCGCACAGGTGGCGCCGTCGACGAAAGCAGGAAAGACGATGAGAGCAACGAGATGGGGACCAGACACCGAGACTTCGCCCAGCCGGCTGGCCCGCGCGGCCCACCGTTCACCTCGTTCGGGGGGCGGACCCAACAGATCCTCATGCAACGCCCACGTCGATCGTTTGAAGGTCAGCGGCTTGACAAGACCATGCACGTGGGGGCCGTAAAGATCTATCCCGACCATCTCATCGGTGACATAGGAATAGGCGCCGCCTCTCGTCGCCGCCGCAACCAGCGTCGATTTCCCAGCACCCGACCGTCCGGTCAACAGCACGGCGCCATCAGGACCGGCCACCAGTCCCCCATGAAGATGAACGCGCCCGGTTGTACGTTCAAGCGCGATTCGGGTCAGCGAGGTCACCATGTGATCAACTGCGGCCGCCGCGTCATCGGTGCGCCATCTCGGCAGACCTTCGATGTGGATCTGGAAGAGTGGACGGCCGTCCATGCGGTGATCGGTGGTGACCCGCACGACAACCGGCTCGACGTTCGGGTCGCACCCCATCTCCAGGTCCGAGAACGCGTCGGTCATCTCGGCCAGAAATGTGTCGGGAGCCATGATGGTCGCTTCGAATTCCAGTGAGCCCACCTTGCGCCGCAGCACGGCGGGGAATTCAGCGGTCGCCCCGTCGGCGGCGGAGGGAAACGTCGACATTGTTTCCAGTGTGCCGGACCGTCGCCAACTTTCAGCTTGGGCAATACTCAGCGCCGTTCACCGGGACGTGCTCGGCAAAACTCAAAGAGGTGGCCGACCACGCGATCGACCACCTCTCAAAGAAACTTCCGCCCAGAGCGGTCAGCAGGTCAAATTACTTTCCGCTGCCTCCGAAGAAGCCACCGGAGTCGCCGATTGGGTCTGAACCGGGACCTGGAGTTGGTTCCGGAGCCGCCTTCTCTTCTTCCTCGAACGAAGCGCTGAAGCTGCAGGTCCGGGTGCCCGTCTGGTGAGATGGGGTGGTCCAGAGGAGAGGAATCTCACAGGCACCGCTGGACGCAATGTTCTGGTAGTACGCCTCTTCGGGGATCCGGCAGTTGTTGGCCAGCACGAAGGAAAGCTTCGAAAAGCGGATGCCTGGGTTGTTGAAAGACACAACCACCGGGCATGCGCTGCCGGTGTTCTCAGCCACGATGAAGTTGATTGGCAGAATGTCGCCTTCGATTGTTCCGGTGGCGGAGTTTTGCGGGATGTCGAAACGCTTGAAGTCATCGCGGTGGCCTCGAAGGCCACCCTTGTAGGAGCAGACACCTTCAGGATCACCGTTGTAGTAGCGGCTGCCGATGCGATCCTTGTGAAGCTGATGACGAGCGCCTGCCTGGAGGCGGAAGCGCATGCGGCCCGACTTGCACCGACGGCGCTTCTTGATTTGGGAAAGTGCAGCGCCCTGTTTGGGGACGATTGCCAGACCCTCGATCTTGGGGGCGCTGAAGGCCAGCGTTCCAGCAGCAACCGCTGCCAAACCCTGCTTCATTGCTTCTCGACGATTTACTTCGTCAAGGGAAACATCCGCAAGCGGATTCACTGCTTCTTCTTGGCTCATTTTTTCTATTTACTCCGTGTTTCGCCCGCCCTTGTGAAAGGGTACATCCCCTACGGGATCTCCATAAGTGTATACAGAAGCACCCAACGCGCAAGTGGGTAAATCGGGAACATACCGTTGATGGTGTACGCGCGACGGTTGCTCGGCGCAGTTTTCCCAAATTCGGGGACGCTCACGCGGGTGATATGAGTTCGAGCTCACAGAGCTCGGCGACCATTTGTTTTGCGCCCTCGGCGGAGCCAGTGAGAGGCAGATCCGCAATCCGAAACGGCTCCCCGGCGGCGACCTCGGCAAACGCTGGCAGCGCCTCAATCGTGATGTCCAACGCACGACCTGAAACGGCCACGCTGAAGTGGGTGCCGGCTTCGCCCAACCACTTCGTTCCCGTGGGGCCAAGAAGTCGGAGCGGCTCATTGGAGGTGAGACCTTCAGCGCCCCGGGGCAAGGGATTGTCCTCCAGGACGCTGACCTGCAGACGCGCCAGCGACGAGTCCACCTGCTCAATGGATGCCAGCTCACTCAACGTGTCACCGAACATGTTTTCCAGATAGAGGTGGCCGTCGTAGCTCTCCGTTTGTGCTGCGATATCCACTGGCGCGTCGGCCCGCAGCAGCGGCCAATGACCGGCCGCGAAGGGCAACTGCGCCAGGATGTCGATTCCGGTCCATCGTTTGACCACAAAGATCGTGCAGTCCAATGGCTGGTCGGTGCTGCTCAGCTCGAAGGCCCAGCCGCGGGGAATATAGAGCCCATGTTCGGCGGTCAGTTCGCCCTGCCACACCTCCACATCGCTGCTGGTGGAAGGCGTGTAGCCGGGCAGCGCCGAAAGTTCGGTCGGCTCATGGATGCGCCACGTGGACGGGGTGCGCTGCTGCACCACGAAGATGTCGTGTGGCCACCACGTCATGGACCCGGGACCCTCAGGATGGGCGGTTTCGACCGGCGAGCCAAATACCCGACTCAGATCCCGCGCCGTCTGGGTGACGTCAAGATCACCCAGCTCATCCCCTTCCGCAGCCGATCGTTGGAACACCGCAAACCGATTGTCATCAGTGGTGACCGCAGCCAGGTCGAACCGAAATTCGGAGAACTGGTCCAGAAGCCGTCGAAGGCCGGCGCCGGATCCGATCATCACCGCATGAGCCAGGGCATCCTCAGCGACCGAGTTGCCAAAACGCGGGAGCGCGACATTGTCGGCTACCGATACATCGCGAGCTCCCACGACAAATCGATTGCCAGATAGATCAAAGGAAGGCCGATCGGGTGTGAGATTCATTCACTCAGTTCCAAGTGCGCAGGATGGTCACGTAGGTCGTCTTCCAGTGTGCCGACTATGTGACGCACTTCAGCCTTGGTGCGGGGGGAGAGCTCCATGCGGGCATGCCGTCCGGTTGGTTCATAGTCCACCGCGTCGGCGGACCGCGGCTTGGCGTAGTGCTGGGTGGTCTCGAAGGCGGCTTCGACCACCTCCGGCGCAGAACTCAGGTTCAGATGTTCGAATACGGGTGCGATACATCCTGTTGCGTTCGTCTTCAGCTGCTCGTAGCTGAGAATGAGCAGGCGAGCGTCCTCAACCGCCATGGCACCAACCATCGTTGAGACCCAGATGGCGGCAAAGTATGCCGCGGCAGTCATCGGTCGACTTTCGGCGAAAGCCAGCGCTGGCGTCTGGCTCATCTGTACGGCTGCTGGAGCATCCATTCCAGCGGCAAAAAGCGGCGGCTTTTCGATGTAGGAGGCAACCACGTCAACGGGGTCTCGATACAAGCCGATGACCGCGGCTTCGTCGTGATGGGCGGCCACCGCATGGGCTCGAGCGGCGAGCCAGCTCGGATACTTCACGACCAACGACTTCCCGGCCGCTGCGGCTCGGTGTTGAAGTAGCAGGCTGCATGCGTGGTAAACGGCTTCGGCTTCGGAGCGCGACTGCAGGTCCTTGGTCCGGCGGGAGTAGAGCTCGGGTTTGGCCAGCGGCTCCGGTTCGCTGAGCATCCATATGTCAGGATGGGCCCGCAACATGTTGGACAACATCGTGGACCCGCATCGCCCAACATTGAAAATCAAGCCCCGGACGTTGTTGGGCTCGGTCCAGTTGCGGCTCTCGGCAATCAAGTCACCCCAGGACACCGTGATGACGCCGTTGTCATCGTCACCGCGCAGACGGTCGGTGGTGTAGCTGTAGAACGGCTCGACAAACTCATTCGGATCTGCAGCGATCAGGTCAACGGTTTTGACCCGGGGACTCACCCCAATCGGCACCAACCCCCACAATGCAGTCACAACCCGAGTATGCCCCCCGGGGCGCCGCGAGCGGCCTCAGCCGCCGAAGGCGAGGGGAGATACCAGTTGGATGTCGGTGAAGTGGGTGATCGTTGACGGAACGATCCCAAAGAGCAGGGTGGCCGCCACCGTCAGACCAAGTGCCGCCTGCAGGGCGAACGGCACGCTGATGGGGCGCCCCGCAAATTGTGGTGGCGCGTCGTCAACCCACATGCGGGATGCGAGACGGCCGTAGTAGCCGAAGGCCAGAACGGTGTTGACGGCGGCGATGCCGGCGAGTGCGTAGCCCCATCCGGTTCCTGCACTTACCAGCGCCGTGAATACCTGGAACTTGGCAAACCAGCCGCCAAGCGGCGGGATGCCGGCGAGCGACGCCAGGAAGACCGTCATGATGGCGGCCAGAACCGGTGAGTGCTGGAACAGTCCGCTGAAGCTGGAGATCTCGGCGGTTCGGGTGCGACGGGCCACCGCCATGAGGACCGCGAACGCCCCCAGGTTCATGGCGGCGTAGATCACCAGATAGGTCACGATCGCGCTGGCTGCGTTGTCCGCAACTTCGGCGCTCTCGCCCGCGACGGCCAACGGGGCGAGCATGAAGCCCGCCTGGGCAATACCGGAGTAGGCCAGCAGGCGCACAATGTTGGTCTGGCGAAGTGCAATGAGGTTGCCGATGGTCATCGACGCGGCAGCCAGGATCCAGAACAGCGGTTGGTAGACGTTGCCCTGATGCCAGAAGCCCACCATGACCAGGTTGACCAGGGCCACGAAACCAGCAGCCTTTGAAGCCACCGCGAGGAATGCGGTGACCGGCGTGGGTGCACCTTCATAGGTGTCCGGCGCCCAGGAGTGGAACGGCACCGCGGACACTTTGAACGCGAAGCCGATGATCACGAAGATGATGCCCAGACTGACGATGGGGATGGACTCCCCGGTGGCAATCATGTCTTCGAGCGCCACCCCAATGCCGGCCAGGGATGTGGTCCCGGTCACGCCGAAGACCAACGACATGCCATAGAGCATCACCGCGCTGGCAAACACGCCCATCAGGTAGTACTTGAGGCCGGCCTCGTTGCTGCGGAGGTCACGCTTGCGCCATGCGGCCAGGAGGTAGGCGGGAATGGACAGGAGTTCCAACGCCACAAAGATGGTGATCAGATCGCGGGCCGAAGACATCACGACCATGCCCAGGATCGAAGTAACCAGAAGGCCGTAGTACTCGCTCTCCCAGTAGTCGCCTTCGCTGATATAGCGCGCGCTCATCAGCACGACGATGTAGCCAATGACGATGAACAGCGCTTTGAGGATCAGCGAGTAGCCGTCCACCACGTAACCATCCACATCTGAGAGGACAAACCGAGCGCCATTGGCGGCGTTGGGTTGGGAAGCGGCACCGCTCACGGCCAGGGTGATAATCGGGGTCAGTGCCAGCAGCAGACCAAAACCGGCCAGCGAGGCCGAGAGATGCTTGGCCCGTTCGAGAAACACGGCGTCGATCAGCGTGAGGGTCGCTCCAACAGCCAACAGCACCAATTCGGGCGCGGCCGCGTGCCAGTCAATGTCGGGCCGGTCGAACGGAACCGAGTCAAAGACAACGTCACCGTCCTGAAGGAGCGCGAGGATCGAGGCGAACATCAGTGGTTACTTTCCGGCCGCAGCTTCGAGCGTGCCGCGGAGGTCATCGAAGCAGGCCTGAGCGGCCGAGCCGGCAAGGTCAAGGCAGTTGGCCGCGGCGTGCCCGGGGTCCTCGATAACCAGAGACTTGATAACGGCGTCATCGGTGACATCAAAGAGCAGGTTGGGATAGAAGCCCAGCACCACGATGAGGATCAACAGCGGCACCCACGCAATCCACTCGTAGGTGGAGGCGTCGGTGATGTGAGGGTCATTTTCAAACTCTTCGGTCGGGGTGCCAAACGCAGCCTTCTGGAGCATCCAGAGGAGGTAGCCGGCGGCAAGCACGGTTCCGAGGGCGGCCACGACCATGTAGCCCCGGAAAATGTTCTCGTTGAGAATTTCGGCCGGGTTGTAGCTGGCGAGGATGGCAGGGAACTCGCCCCAGAAGCCCGCCAGGCCCGGAAGTCCAAGTGAGGCCATGGCGCAGAAGCCGAGGATCCAGCCCATCTTGGGAGCCTGCAGCAACAGGCCGCCCAGGCGACCCATATCCAGGGTGTGGAAGCGATCCTTCACCGAACCGGCGATGAAGAACAGCATGCCGGTGATCAGCCCGTGAGCGACCATGCCGAATACCGCGGCATTGATGCCGTAGTCGGTGAGGGTGGCGATGCCCAGCATCACGAAGCCCATGTGCGCCACCGAACTGAAGGCGATCAAGCGCTTCATGTCCGACTGCGCCAGGCAGCCAAGGGCGCCGTAGATGATGCCGATAACGGCCAACGCGCCGATGAGGGGAGCATAGGACGCGGCCGCTTCCGGCAGCATCGGCACCGCGATCCGCACGAAGCCATAGGTACCAAGCTTCAGGAGCACCGCAGCCAGGATGACCGAACCGACCGTGGGGGCCTGCGTGTGCGCATCAGGCAACCAGGTGTGGAATGGGAACATGGGGACTTTGACACCGAAGCCCAGCAGCATGCCGCCGAAGATCCAGAGCTGGGCATTGCGGCTGATGACCGAGGTGGCGCCCGAGGACAGCGAGCGCATGTCGAAGGTGTTGGCGGTGCTGGCGACTTCGGCCACGCTGCCATCGGCCAGGAAGAACAGGGCCAGGAACGCAACCAGCATGAGCGCTGAACCGAACAGCGTGTAGAGGAAGAACTTCAGCGAGGCGTAGCGACGGTCGTCGCCGCCCCACACACCAATGAGGAAGAACATGGGCAGCAGCACCACTTCGAAGAACACGAAGAACAGCACCAGATCCTGAGCGATGAACGTGCCGAGCATGCCGGTTTCCAGGATCATGATCAGGATCATGAAGGCCTTCGGATTGTGCGGTTCGGGGAAGTGACCGAACGAGTAGACCAGGCAGAGCGGCACGATGAGCAGGGTGAGCAGGAACAGCGGCAGGCTCATGCCATCCAGACCGATGAGGTAGCGGCTGTTGATCACGTTGATCCAGGGCTGGTCCACCACGTACTGCAGGTCCGCGGTGTTGTCGTAGTCAAAGCCGGCCGCCATGACGATGCCGAGGACGCCGGCCACCAGTGACGCGCCGAGCGCAATCGCCTTATGGAGACCTTCGCTGTCTTTGGGAATCGCCATCATCGCCACGGCCGCAGCCAGAGGGATGAAGGTGATGACACTGAGAATCCAACTATCCATTGATCTGTCTGTCTCTTCCTAGATAACGAACATGAGGATGCCGGCCAGGATGGCGGCGCCCCCGAAAAGTAGAGCTGCGTACTGTTGCACCTTGCCGGTCTGCATCCGGCGGAGTTCCCCACCAGCACCACTGCTGGCGGCGCCGGCGAGGTTGACGGCGCCGTCAACGACGCCCTGATCGATCTTGTGGTACACCACGTCGGCCACCGCAACGGCGCCTTTGCCGGTGTTGTCGATGACGCCGTCGAGGACGGACTTGTTGAACCAGTTGATGAAGTAGGCCATGGGCTTCTTGACAAAGCTGGCGATGCCAATGCCAGTCAGCAGTGCGCTTTGGACCAACAAGAAGATGGTCACCGCGGCCACGCCGCCCCAGATGATGGGCCATGGCATGGAGATGTCCAGGCCGTTGCCAAGAGTGAAACCAAGACCAAGACCGGCGGCGGTGGCCCACAGGCCAGCCGCCGGAGTAGCCACGCTGGCCGGTTGCGCCGGGCCGCTGTCATAGATGTGGTCCAGGAAGTACTTGTTGACCAGCGCGTGGTGGCCCCAGCCCGCAAGGGCGTTGCGTTCGGTCAGGCCGTTGACCAGTTCGGTGCCGCCTTGGGCGTCAACTCGCTTGAAGTAGTAGAGGTATGACGCAGCGGCACCGCAAAGCACCAGCGCCGTGACCACGATCGCCAAGGTCCAGCTGGGAGTGGCGTGCGCAATCTTGGGGAAGTACTCGGTGGCCGAACGTGGCTCCACATAGTGCTCGAAGCGGAGCTGCCATCCCTTTGGAACCAGCTGAAATCCGCCGGGGAAGTTGAGGAAGCCGGTTGTCAACGCCAGGAAGGCGAGGATGTACAGCGGAACGACAATTCGTGGACCCGACTCGTGCGGTACCGCCTCGTGGCCGTGGTCATCGTGGCCGTGGTCAGCGTGGCCATGAATGTCGCCGTGGTCAGCGTGTTCTTCTTCGTGATGATCGTCGTGGTGAAGGTGATGGGCACCGCGGAATTCGCCGAAGAAGGTGAGGTACAGCACTCGGGTCATATATGCCGCGGTCATCATGGCCGCAAGCGTGCCCATGATCAGGGCAAAGGTGTAGGCCCCGTTGCCGCCCGTGCCTCCAAACAGACCCCAGCCGCCGGTGCCTGCCAGAATTTCGTCCTTGGACCAGAAGCCGGCGAGCGGCGGCAGACCCATGAGGGCCAGAGAACCAATGAGGAACGTGCGGTAGGTGTGGGGCATGTACTTGCGCATGCCGCCCATTGATTCTTTCATGTCGAAGCTGTGAACCGAGTGAGCCACCGAACCGGCCCCCAGGAACAGGCAGGCTTTGAAGAACGCGTGGGTCATGAGGTGGAAGACCGCGGCGGTCCAGGCCCCAACCCCCAACGCCAGAGCCATGTAGCCAAGCTGGGAAATGGTGGAGTACGCCAGCACCTTCTTGATGTCGTTCTGAACGAACGCCAACATGGCGCCGGCCAGACAGGTCACGGCGCCGAGCAACGCCAGCGCATTGATGGACGAGCCCCCAATGGAGAGGCCGTTGAAGAAGACGCCGTACAGGCGAGCGATCATGTAGATACCCGCCACCACCATCGTTGCCGCGTGGATGAGCGCCGATACCGGTGTGGGGCCGGCCATTGCGTCCGGCAGCCAGGTGTGAAGAATGAACTGGCCGGATTTGGACATCACGGCGGCCAACAGGCACAGCGACGCAATCAGCAGCAGGTTCTGGGAGATCTCACCCGAGTTGGCCAACGCATTGATCTCGAAGACCGAGAACGTCTCGCCGGCGGCGAAGAACAGAATGATCATGCCGATCAGCAGGCCCATGTCGCCCACGCGGTTGGTGAGGAATGCTTTGAGGGCCGCGTCAGAGTTGGGTTGCTCCTCCCACCAGTGACCAATCAGGGCGAATGAACAGACGCCCACCAGCTCCCAGCCAACAATCATCTGCAGAATGTTCTCGCTCACCACGAAGAACAACATGGATGCGGTGAACAGGGACAAGAAGGCGAAATAGTGGGTGTAGCGACGATCGCCGGCCACGTAGTCGGTTGAGTAGATGTTGACCAGCAGCGACACGAGGGTGACGACGACCAGGAGCGTGACGGTCAGCCCGTCAACGAAGGTTCCAACTTTGAAGTTCTGACCACCGTTGGACCACCACGTGGTGTTGGAGATGACCGGGCAGGGAGACGAGCTGTTGCCGTCGCCGCCGTCTTCAACAAAGAACGCTGATGCGGTTTCGCCCGGGTAGAGCAACAGACCTGCGGCACTGTGGTCATCACCGTGATCATCGCCTTCGGCGTGACCGTCATCTTCGCCGTGATCATCACCGTGGTGCTTGTCGCCAAAGTCGAAGCAGTGCGCCTGCTCGGTGCCGTGATTGTCGGCGTAGTTGACCTGACCAATCCATTGGCCGGCCGTGAGCACCGCCAACAGGAATGAGACACCAATCATGGCGATGCCAAGCTCGGAGCCGCCTTTGGGCATCTTCTTGCCGAAGAACAGGATGAGGGCAAAGGAGATGGCGGGGATGAGTGGAATCAGCCACACATTCTCCAGCAGCCATCCGCTGCTCTGATAGACGTTGCCGCCTGATTCGACGGCAAAGATGCTCGCCATGGGAGTACTGGGCAGAGAAGTACTGGGCATAAGGGTACTGGGCACCGGCTAACCCTTCATCAGATCGACCTCGTGGAGGTCGATGCTTCGGCGGTTGCGATAGATCAGCAACACGATGGCCAGACCAATACCAACTTCGGCCGCGGCAACCGCGATCACAAAGAGGGCGAAGACTTCGCCAGCCGCGGTGCCGTTGAAAGCGCCCATGGCTACGAAGTTGATGTTCACGGCGTTGAGGATGAGCTCGATGCTCATCAGTACAAGGACGCCGTTGCGGCGAGCGAGCACGCCATACACCCCGATACAGAAGAGGATGGCTGAGAGCAGGAGGAACTGCCAGAGAAACATGTCCGCTACTCCTTTCTCGCAATGACGATGGCGCCAATGAGCGCCGCCAGCAGGAGTACCGAGATCGCTTCGAAGGCAACGATGTACTCACTGAAGATCGAGTCCGAAACCAGGCGCACGCTCTGTTCTTCAAGCACGATCTGACCTCGACCGAGCTCATTGCCGGTCGTGGCTTTCTCGACCGTGAATTGCAGATCGCTTGACCAGTCGAAGATGGCGAAGATCATCACGCTGGCCAGCAGGACCGCGGTGAGTATGGCCGGGATCTTGTTGTCGTGGTCGGCCTTCTCTTCGTTACCGATCTTGGCCCGGGTGAGCATGATGCCGAACAGGAACAGCACGACCACGGCGCCGATGTACACCAGCACCTGGGTGGCACCCGCGAACTCGGCCCCAAGCAGGATGAACTGCATGGCGACACCCGCCAGCACGACCACCAGGTACAGCGCCGCGTGCACGATGTTCTTGGTGGTCACCACTCGCAGCGCCGAGAAGATCATGACGGCGGCGATGACCCAGAAGAAGATTGTCTGCGCCGTTTGAACGGCAAGGACCGGAATCATGAAGCTTCGATCTCCGGAACCTTCTTGACCTTCTGCTCGGCACCGGCTTCGTACTCAGTGAAGGCCGGAACCGTTTCCATCCAGTCCGCAAGCCGAGCCTTGTCATGGAGCAGATCCGCAATCCGCGGTTCAGAGAATTCGTATTCGGGGCTCCAGAACAGAGCCTCGAACGGACAGACCTCAACGCAGATACCGCAGTACATACAAAGGGCAAAGTCAATGTCGAAGCGGTCCAGCTTGTTCTTCTGGCGAGGCTTGCCACCGGCGCGACGCGGCGGTGCCAGCTCCTTGTGCCCTTCGATGTAGATGCACCAGTCCGGGCACTCTCGGGCGCACAACATGCACGCGGTGCAGTTTTCCTCGTGCAGCGCAATGACGCCGCGGGCGCGAGTTGGCGGCGCTTCCTTCTCACGCGGGTACTGCACCGTGTGGGCCCCAATGGAGGGGGCAGGGATGATGGTCTTCCAACCCCGAACGGGGAAGACCGTCTGCAGAAAGATCTTGGCGGTGACGCCCAGACCTTTGATCATGCCAGGAATCTGAGGCATTTCTAGAAGACCACCTTGAGGATGCCGGTCACGAAGATGTTGAGCAGTGCCAGCGGCACCAACACCTTCCAGGCAAGACGTTGGAGTTGATCTTCACGGAACCGGGGAAAGGTCACCCGGAACCAGAAGATGAAGAAGGCAAGCAGGATCATCTTTCCGGCCAGCACCAGCGGGCCGATGACATTGAAGAGGTTGTTGGTGGGGTCGATGAACGGGACCCACCAGCCACCAAGGAAGAGCACCGCACCAATGGCCGAGAAGACGCCGGCGGTGGCGAACTCGCCAATGAAGAAGAGCAGGAATCGGATGCCGGAGTACTCGGTGAGGTAGCCGGTCACGATCTCAGATTCGGCCACCGGCATATCGAAGGGCGGCTGGGTGAGTTCGGCCTGGATGGCCACCATGAAGATGGCGAACCCGAGGAACTGGGTGACGATGAACGGCATGCCGAAGGCGCCAATGCCGAAGATCTCCCATTCGGCCTGGCGAGCCACGATGGTGTTCATGTTGAGCGACTCAGCCTGGATCACCACGCCGAGCACCGCAAGGACCAGCGGAAGCTCGTAGGCGATGAGCTGACCTGCGGCACGAATACCACCCATCAGGGCGTACTTGGAGGCCGATGCCCAGCCCGCCATGAGGATGCCGATGACCGAGATGGAGGACACCGCAAGCGCAAAGTAGATGCCAACGTCGAGGTTCACGAAGTAGGCGTCAGGTCCGCCCGGCAGCACCAGCACCAGCAGGAAGGTGGAGATCAGCACCACGAACGGCGCCAGTGCGAAGACGTACTTGTCCGCCTTGGCGGGGAAGATGTCTTCCTTCTGAAGCCACTTGCCGACCTCGGCCAGCAGCTGAAGCGAACCGTACGGACCGGCTTCCATGGGGCCAAGGCGACTCTGCATGAAGCTCATCATCTTGAACAGGAAGAGATACACGAGCGTGCCCGCCGGCAACAGCAGCGCCACGAGACCCACGACCACGCGAAGGACGGTCTGGACCCACCAGTCATCGATGCCAACCGCAAGAAGCGGCGCCAGCACAGAACTCATCGATCAATATCTCCAAGGATGAAGTACAAGCTGGCCAGAATAGTGATGATGTCGGGCACAAACACGCCTTTGAGAACCCATGGGCTCACCGACATGTTGGAAAACGAAGCAGAGCGAATCTTGACGCGGAACGGGGTCAGCTCGCCCTGGCTCACGATGTAGTAGCCCATGGCCCCGAGCGGGTTCTCGGTGGCGACGTAGGCCTCACCGGCCGGGACCTTGATGATGCGGGGGACCTTGGCCATGATGGGCCCGCTCGGCATGCTGTCGAGCAATTGATCAACGATGTGGGTGGCTTCGCGGGTCTCCTGCAGCCGAACCCAGTAGCGGGCATAGGAGTCACCGTCGGGGTGCGTCCAGACCTTCCAGTCGCACTCGTCGTAGGCCATGCCGTAGTTGTTGTCGCGACGCATGTCCCAGTCCACGCCGCTGGCGCGAAGGTTGGCACCGGACAGGCCGTACTCCTGCGCGACCGCCGGCGGGATCACGCCGATACCGCGGCATCGGGCTTGGAATATCTCGTTGCCCATGAGCAGCGTTTCAAGCTCGTCGCAGAACGCCCGCATCTTGACCATGACCGCTTTGGTCTCTTCAATCCAGCCGGCGGGAAGGTCGTCCTTGATGCCGCCGATGCGGTCGAAGTTGGGGTGGAACCGGCCGCCGGTTACCGCTTCGACCTGGTTGAGGACAAACTCGCGATCCCGGAAGGCGAGGAACACCGGAGTCACGGCGCCAAGTTGCACGCCCATATCTCCGAGGAACAGCGCAATGTTTGAGATGCGGCTCAACTCAAAGAGGATGGTGCGAATCCACTTGGCCCGCGGCGGCGCTTCGATCTCCATCAGCTGTTCGGCCGCCAGAATGAACGGCACCTCATTGGCGAAGCTGCCAAGCCAGTCGATGCGATTGACCAGCGTGGTCACCTGGGGGTAGGTGCGCACCTCGGTGAGCTTCTCGTACCCACGGTGCATGTAGCCCATGATTGGTTCGGCCGAAACAACCTGCTCGCCGTCAAGCTTGGCGACCAGGCGAAGCGTGCCGTGAGTGGCCGGGTGCTGCGGACCCATGTTGAGGGTCATGCCTTCGGTTTCGATTTCAACGTTGAGGCGCGCGTCAGCGGCCTGCTGGCCGATGTAGCGCATCTGTTCCTGGCTCGAGACCGTGGACTCAATGATCGGCCGGGGGCCGGTCGGGCCGCCGGTCCTGGGGTCAAGAGTGTCAGTCATGCCTCACCGCCTTCTGCACTGGGTGCATCGTCGCCGGGTGACTCGACTTCCGGCATCTGTTCCACATCCACAATGCCGGGCCACGGCTTGACCCGGCGGGCCAGCAGCGGGAAATCCTTGCGCATGGGATTGCCTTCAAAGCCCGACGGCAGGTACAGGGCCCGAAGGTCAGGGTGCCCGTCGAAGTGGATACCGAACATTTCCCATGCTTCGCGCTCGTGCCAGTTGATACCGGCGTAGGTCCGCAGCAGGGTTTCGATCCGAAGATCATCGTCAGGAAGATCAGCCTTGAAGGTGATGCCAAGGTTGTTCTCGATGGAGTACACCCGGGCGAAGACCTGGAAACGGGTCTCGCCGCCGGCAACCCCAGACTCCATGGCTGGCGTTTCTTTGATGTCACGACCGTGGATGATCCAGTCCTGCTCGGCTTCCATCTCCCGGCCGTATGGCGACGGCATCCAGTCAATAGCGGAGAGAAAGTCAATCCAGTAGCAACGCAGACTGTCACGGGCGGTTCGAATCGAGTCCACCCAGGCGTCACGTTGGACCCGAACCCACAGGTCACGACCGGGTTCGATGTGGGATTCGACAATGGCATCGCCAAGCATTTCGGTCAGCATGGCCAGCGCCGCGTCGCGTGGGGGGTCCGGCTCGGGGGCCACTACCTCTTCAACGGCTTCTTCTTCAGCTGGTGCTTCGGTGGTTGCGGTATCTTCAGCCACGAGTGCTCAGTTTCGCTCGGTCATTGGGGGCGTGATGGGCGGATTGGGTGATCAGCAGTCAGGATTAGCCGACCACGATGGGCTCGCCACGCCAGCGGGCGCCCATGTCTTCATTGAGGATCTGTTCCTGCAGCAGGACAATGCCTTCCAGCAGAGCTTCGGGACGGGGTGGGCAACCCGGGACGTACACGTCCACGGGAATGATCTGATCGACGCCCTTGGTCACCGAGTAGGAGTCCCAGTACGGACCGCCGCAGTTGGCGCAGGAACCCATGCTGATGACGTACTTGGGGTCAGGCATCTGCTCGTACAGCCGAAGGATGGCCGGCGCCATCTTGTCGGTGACGGTGCCCGAGATCACCACCATGTCGGCTTGACGCGGGCTGGCGGGGAACGGAATGACACCAAGGCGCATCACGTCGTAACGCGGCGAGGCAAACGCCGCACCCATTTCAATGGCGCAGCAGGCCAAACCCCACTGATACACCCATATTGAATTTTTGCGGCTCAGGTTCAGCAGCTTCGTGAGCGCCTGCGGCATTTTGCCGCTTTCTACAAGACCAAGACCCATGTCACACCCACCGGAGTACGCCCTTGCGCCAGGCGTACAACAGCCCGAGCGCAAGGATGAAAATGAAGATCAGCATTTCAATGAGACCGAAGTAGCCGTAGGCCTCCAGCCGGGTGGCCCACGGAAAGATGAACACCGCTTCCACATCGAACATCACAAACAACAACGCAAAGATGTAATAGCGAATGTTGGACTGGGCCCAACCCGTGCCCACCGGATCCACACCGCTCTCATAGTTGATGTATTTCTGGGCTTGCGGGCGATCTGGTCGCAGGAGCCAGCCAATGCCCAGAAGCAGCGCCACCAGGGCGACGGCAACCAGGCCGAAAATGCCAACGACGAGATAGCTACGGAGGAACTCAGACACGGTGGCCAAGCCTAACTTCAATGAGGCGTGCCCAACAAAGTTTCAGGCATGCGAAACCCCTAAAATCCTGAGTTTTCCTGTCCGACGCGGTCGGCGGGGGCGAGTTTTCGGTCGCCGGGCAACAACGGCGTGACCGAGCAAAGCGAAAAGGGGCGCCCACCCCGCTCACCACTCGGCGACGATGAAGTTTCCGAGCCCCGCCGGGTCGGTCAATGCGGCGGCCTCGATCGACGCACTTTGGGCCCGGATTGCGGCCAGGTTCGCCATCCCGGGATTGTTGGCCAACTCGCGTTCGGCCATCCGGAGTTCGGTCATGAGTCCGTGGCGCTCGAGCCAGGATTTCTGGCGGGAAGAGGACCGCGGTGTTGGCAATTGATCGACCGGGACATCGATGGTGATGTCCTGATGGCCCAGATCCCGAAGAGGGCCACTCCCCCGCCCATTGCTTCGGTAGGTCCGGAGCCAGCCACGATCGGGACGGTCGGCCAGAACCGCCGTTGGTTCGCCGTAGTCAAAGACCAGAAGGTGGTCAGCTCGGTCCCTCATGACTTCGACCCACGACCGGGCCGCGCGAGCCAGCGGAACATCAACCACGCTGGACTCCCGTGATGCGGCGATGCGCTTGAGCAACGTCAGCTCTGCGCGGGTTGTTGTAAGCGGCGCCAGCACTTCGGTCAACTCTCCGTCACCGTTCAGGTCTATGCGAAGTTCGGCCCAGCCGTCGCCCTCCACTCGGCTCGGGTCATAGCGCGCCACCTGGAAAGGCAGGTTGTCAAGCAGCTCATTGGCCAGCACCACATTGATGCGGGTGGTCGGTCCCGCTTCGGGCAATTCGGCGACCGAGCGCACCTGACCCGGCCGGCCGGCGGCAATCACATCACCATGTTCGGCCCGTTGCGCCTCGGACTGTTCGACCATCAGATAGTGCAACGCCTTGGCGCATTGCGGTTGTGCCGCCAGTATCGAACGCGCCAGTCGTCCCCGGCCGGCACCCACCTCGGCGACGATGAACTCCCCAGGTCGGCCGGCGGCGTTCCAGCAACCATCCAGCCACCGGGCCACGATACGGCCGAAGAGCGGACCGACTTCGGGGCTGGTGATGAAGTGACCATCGCCCCGCCCGGATCGACCACCGCCCGAATACCAGCCGTGGTCCGGGTCATAGAGCGACACGTTGACCAGTTCGTCGAAGCCCACCGGTCCGGAGGCGGCGATGATCTCCTGAAGTTGATTCCGGGCGCTCATGCGCCGACCTTAGCCAGCTGCGGCCGCGTCACCGAGCCGGTTTCAGCGCAGTTGACATTCAGCGCAGTTGACATTCAGCGCAGTTGACATTCAGCGCAGTGACTCCACGGCGTCAGCCGAAGGGCGACCAATGGAGCGGACCACGAAGCCGGCGTCGGTCCAGGCGTCACGGTCAACAATGTTGCGGGTGTCCAGCACTCGAGCCCCGGACATGGCGCCGGCAACCGCGGTTGGGTCCGTGTCAGCGAACTCGGGCCATTCCGTGAGAATCAGCAGAACCTGCGCACCGGCGGCGGCTTCCATCGCCGATTCGACCTGGGTCAGGCCGTCCAGCGTGACCGTTGCCTTCGGGTCGTAGGCAACAACCGAGACCCCCTCAGCCACGATGCGCTTCACAATCTCCACCGCAGGAGACTCGCGGATGTCATCGGTGCCGGCTTTGAACGCCAGGCCCCAGACCGCCACCGTGTCGGTTGACGGGTTGGCCAGCATCGACAGCGCTTTGGTAGCCACGCGATCGAACTGTTGTTGATTGGAGTCGATCACCGCGCGAAGAAACTTGAACTCGAAGCCACCGTTCTCGGCCATGGTGGCCAACGCGGTGGTGTCCTTGGGGAAGCATGAGCCGCCCCAACCCGGTCCGGGCTTGAGGAAGTGAGGACCAATCCGGCGGTCGAGGCCGATGGCGCGAGCCACCTGGGTGACGTCGCCGCCCAGGGCTTCGCAGACTTCGGCCACCGCATTGATGAACGACAAGCGGGTGGCGAGATAGGCGTTACTTGCGTACTTGATCAACTCGGCCGAGGCCGGGTCGGTGAGCACCATCTCTGCGTTCAGGGGTGCGTACAAGCCGGCCACGCGCTCGGCGACCGCCAGATCGGCACATCCAATCACCACGCGGTCGGGGTTCATGAAGTCCGCAAGAGCGGTGCCTTCACGAAGGAACTCCGGGTTGGAGGCCACGTGCACATCGGTTCGACCGAGCTGATCAAACACGATCTCGGTCGACCCAACCGGCACGGTCGATTTGTTGATCACGACCGCGTCCACGGGCAGGTGAGGGCCAATCTGGGCTGATGCCTGCTGAAGGTAGGACGTGTCGGCTGAGCCGTCGGCGGCGGGCGGGGTGGGTACGCAGAGAAACACGAAGTCCGAGTCCGGAATGGCTTCGATGAGTTCGTGGGTGAAGGTGATGGCGCCGGTGGCCAGATGCTTCTGGAGCAGTTCTTCGAGGCCCAACTCGTAGATGGGGACGTGACCCGCCTGCAGCGAGGCGACCCGGTCCCTGTTGATCTCCAGGACCCGCACCCGGTAGCCGAGTTCGGCAAAGCACACGCCGGTGGTCAGACCGACGTACCCGGCACCAACGACGCCGATATTCCCGAGGTTCATGTTGTCTTCAGTCATTTTTGCATCGCCCATATGCTCGATCTTTCACTTGCAGTCTGCCAGCGCCGGTCAGGCGTTGACGTATCCGTGGTCATCATTCACTGTGGCAGGCGTCTGCTGGCTTTCCTCGGTCGCGAAGCGTGAGGGTGGACCGTGCGCCCCAGCCCGACCCCCAATTGGCGTTTCAGCCCGGATCGGGCAGCAGCGATGCGAAATGCTCAATGGTGCTGACGAGCCCCTCTTCAAGCGACACCTGTGGCGTCCACCCCAGCGTGCTGGTGGCCAGGGAGATATCGGGCTTGCGGCGGGTCGGGTCATCGGTCGGAAGCGGGAGGCGCCCCAAAGTTGAGTCCGAAGGAATCATCCTGAGGACAATGTCGGCCAATTCCTTGACGGTGCGTTCCACCGGGTTGCCCAGATTGACCGGACCGGGGTGATCACTGTCAAGCATGGCCAGAATGCCGGTGACCAGGTCACTGACAAAACAAAAGCTTCGCGTCTGTTCGCCGTCGCCGAAGATGGTGATCGGTTGACCGGTGAGGGCCTGGTTGATGAAGTTGGACACCACACGGCCATCATCGGCGCGCATGCGCGGGCCGTAGGTATTGAAGATCCTGATGATGGCGGTGTCCACGTCGAACGTGCGGTTGTAGGCCATGGTGATCGCCTCGGCGTAGCGCTTCGCCTCGTCGTACACGCTGCGCGGACCAATCGGATTCACATTTCCCCAGTAGCCCTCGACCTGCGGGTGAACCGCCGGGTCGCCATAGACCTCGCTGGTGCTGGCCATCATGAATCGGGCGTTGTTCGCTTTCGCCAGCTCCAGACACCACTGGGTACCAATGCTTCCAGTCTCCAACGTCAACATCGGAAACTCGAGGTAATGAGGCGGCGAGGCCGGACTGGCGAAATGCATGACCGCGTCGACCGGACCTTCGACCAATGGACTGTGACGAACGTCGGCCTCCATGAAGCTGAACCCGTCGATGTCCAACAGGTGAGAAACGTTGACGGCCTGCCCCGACGAAAGATTGTCAATGCAGGTCACCCGGTCACCCCGGGCAATGAGGGCGTCACAAAGGTGAGACCCAACGAAGCCGGCGCCGCCGGTAAGAACCACATGTGCCACGTCCCCAGCGTAGAAGTCCCGCCAATTTTCCGTACTGAGCCGTTCTTCCCACTCCACGGCGCTCCGCGCCGGGGCCGTTCGGGCCCTCCCCTCGGCTCCCGCCTCAGCCCACTTCCCACTCCACGGCGCTCCGCACCGGGGCCGTTCGGGCCCTCCCCTCGGCTCCCGCCTCAGCCCACTTCCCACTCCACGGCGCTCCGCACCGGGGGCCGTTCGGGCCCTCCCCTCAGCTCCCGCCTCAGCCGTTCTTCCCACTCCACGGCGCTCCGCACCGGGGGCCGCCGGGACGGCAGGAATCAGTACCCCGTGAGAAGTTGGGGAATCGCTTCGGTGGCCAGCGAGGCAATGGGGCCGGGGAAGATGCCAAAGACAACAGTGAACGCCAGCGAAATGGCGAGCGTGACCTGGGTGCCCAGCGGGATGCGGCCAAGGACAATGCCCTCGCCGCCGTCGCCGTACATGGCGAGCACGATGCGCAGGTACAGGTAAGCGGCAATCACCGCGCTGATCATCGCCACCAGGGCCAGCCAGAAACTGCGGGCGTCAATGGCGGCGGAGATCACGTAGAACTTGGCGAGGAACCCCGAAGTGAACGGCACGCCCGCCTGGGCCAGCAACAAGATGGTGAAGACCATGGCCAGAACCGGCCGGCGGTTGGCAAGGCCGGTGTAGTCAGAGAGCTCATGGCGGTTGTCGCCCTCGCGTCCCATGATCGTGACCACCGCAAAGGTCCCCGCAACCACGAAGCTGTAAGCCGCAAGGTAGAACAGCGACGCCGAGATGCCAAGATCGGTGCCGGCCTGAACCCCCATCAGGATGTACCCGGCATGGCTGACCGACGAGTACGCCAGCATGCGCTTGACGCTGGTCTGCACGATGGCGAAGAACGCACCAACAACCATCGTTGCCACCGCCATCACGTAGATAACGGGTTGCCAGATGTCGGCGTAGTCAGCGAAGGTCAAACTGAAGAGCCGCAGCAAAGCGGCGAAGCCGGCCACCTTCACGCCCGAAGCCATGTAGGCCACGACCGGGCTCGGGGCGCCTTCGTAAACATCGGGGGTCCAGGCGTGGAATGGAACCGCGGCGATCTTGAATCCCAAGCCGACCAACAGGAGGGCGAAGCCGCCGAAGAGAAGGCCGGTACTGCTCAGTTCAGGACCAGCAAGGAACTCGGCGATGTGGACCAGGTTGGTAGAACCGGTGGCCCCGTAGACCAGGGCGATGCCGTAGAGAAAGAACGCCGACGCGAATGCCCCAAGGACAAAGTACTTGACGCCCGCCTCCTGGGATTGCCACCGACCCAGGTGCATGGCGGCCAGGATGTACACGGCGATGGAGAGAATTTCGAGACCCAGGAACATGACGATCAGGTCGTTGGCCCCGGCCATGACCACGCCGCCTGCGCCGGACAACAGGAGCAGCACGTAAAACTCGACTTCAGAGAGCTGCTCGCGTTTGAGATAGTCGTGGGCCAGAAGCGCCGCCAGACCAATCGTGCAACAAATGAGCGCCGTGAGGAACAGCGAGAAACCGTCCACTCCCAGACTGCTGGCGAGCGTGCTGTAGGCGCCGTGGTCATGAACGTCGTCCCAAACCAGAATCGCGGAGATGAGCGCCGCCACTGCGGTGGTGACCGTGAGCAGAACCCACGTGACTCGGGGCAGCCAGCGGCCAAGAAGCGACTGGGCCAGCAACAGCACGACCGCGCCGCCGGTCAGGATCATGAGCGGGGTGAGACCATCCCAGCGAACGGTCGGGAGGTCGACCCCCCAGGCGTCGTTCTGAAGCGCAAGAAGCCCAAACATCGACATCAGCCTTCGTCCTCCCCATGGTCCTCATCGCCGCCGTGGCCGCCGTCTTCGCCATGATCGTCGTCGCTGCTGTGATCGTCATCGCTGCTGTGATCATCGCTGCTGTGATCGTCGCCGTGGCCATGGCTGACAGATCCGAATCCGTCGCCGCCGGTTCCCTGGGTGACCGGCTCGGTGAACCCGGGAACGTGGGTCTCGACGTGGGCAATGAGCGCGTCCACTGCAGGTTCCATCCGCTCGATAACAGGCTTGGGGTAGATGCCCATGAAGACTATGGCGACAATGAACGGCACCATGATCATGCCTTCGCTGAGCTTGAGGTCAGTCATGGTTGCGTTGTCGCCTTGAGCCTCACCGTGGAAGACCCGCTGGAACGCCCACAGGAGATACAGGGCCGCGAAGATCACGCCGGCGGCGGCGACGACCGCCCACCAACGGTGCGCCACGAAGGCACCCATAAGGATCAGGAATTCACCGACGAACCCATTCAAACCGGGAAGACCGATTGAGCTCAGCATCACCAGAGTGAAGACGCCGGCCATGAGCGGTGCTGACTTCTGCAGGCCACCAAGGGCCGCTATCTCACGCGTGTGGCGGCGCTCGTAAATCCAGCCAACCAGCAGGAACAACGCACCGGTCGACACACCGTGGTTGACCATTTGCAGAATGCTGCCTTCGATGCTCTCGGTGGTCACGGCGAAGATGCCAAGGACGATAAACCCAAGGTGCGCAACCGACGAGTAGGCCACGACCCGCTTCAGGTCCTTCTGCATGGTGGCAACAACGGCGCCATAAATGATGCCAACAACCCCCAAGGTCATGAAGAACGGGGCCGCCCACCGGGAGGCTTCGGGGAACAGGTAGAGGCCGAACCGGATGAAGCCGTAGGTACCGAGCTTCAACATCACACCGGCCAGAATGACCGAGCCGGCCGTTGGTGCTTCGGTGTGGGCATACGGCAGCCAGGTGTGAAGTGGAAAGATCGGGACCTTGACCGCAAACGCCAGAGCAAAGGACAAGAAGATCCATCGGGCGGTGTTGGGGGCAATGGCCTGCGCCTCAGCGATTTCAATCAGGTTGAAGGTGACATCGCCACCGACGGCGGATCGATGCAGAAACACCAGGCTGATCATGCCGACGAGCATCAGAGCCGAACCGAGCATCGTGTAGAGGAAGAACTTCATGGCCGCGTAGTTGCGGTTGCCATGACCCCACTTGGCGATCAGGAAGTACATCGGGACCAGCACGATCTCGAAGAACACAAAGAACATGAAGAGATCGAGCGCCATGAAGACCCCGAGGCAACCAGCCTCGAGGATCAGCAGCCAGGCGTAATAGGGCTTGTCGTCGTGTCCCGGGTTGACCGCAATGATGGCGAGCGGGAACAGCAGGGCGGTGAGAACCACCAACCAGAGCGAGATGCCGTCAACTCCGGCAAACCACTGAATACCCAGCTCGGACAGCCAGTCCCGCTGGGAGATGAACTGGAATCCATCAACGACCGACTCGCCCTGTTGGGCGTCGAATTCGGTGAGCATCCAGATGGCCAGCGCGGCGGTGGCAACCGAGAACACGATGGCCAGCGGTTTGGACAGCTCGGGTCGAGAACCCGGCATGAGCGCAGTGATCAGGGCGCCGATGGCGGGTACCAGGACCAACCACGGCAGGACCGAGAATGAACCGTCAGCCGCAGTGGCTTCGGCGAGAGCAAGAACAGACATCAGAACGTGGCCCGGGTGACGAAGTAGACGAGAAGAGCAATTGCGCCGGTGCCGATGCCCAGCGCATAGCTGCGCACATAGCCCGACTGCAGGCCGCGCAGGCCAAGACCGACGACGCGGGCAGATTTGGCGACGCCGTTGACAATTCCGTCAACGACCACGTCGTCAAAGGTGGTAATGGCGTTGAACAGGTGCCGGCCGGGGCCACCCATAAAGGCGGTGACCGCCCGGTCATAGCCCCATCCGTCCGCCATGATCGGACGTTCGATGCTGTTCCGGTCTCGGGTGGAACTGAAATAGACCGAGCCAGCGGCTGCCAGTCCGGTCAACCCACCGGCAATGGCGATAAAGGCGATAATCCACTTGGTTGCGGTCCCGGCCTCGGAGTGAACTTCATTTCCGAAGAGCGACGGTTCCAGCCAGTGGTAGAGGAACTTGAGGTCGTCGGTGAACGGCAGGTTCATGAACCCGGCGACTGCGGCCAACCCGGCCAGAGCAACCAGCGGCAACGTCATCTGCCACGGCGACTCATGAGGGTGACGTTCAGGGCCAACTGTTGCGGCTGCGGTCGCGCCGGGCGCCGCTTCACCAGCTGCTCCGGTGCCTGCATCACTCCATCGAGGGTCGCCGAAGAAGGTCATGATCACCAGACGAGTCATGTAGAACGCCGTCATGATCGCTGCGATGAGCAGCAGGAACCACATGGGACGGTTGTTGGTCCAGGCCGCCAGCAGAACCTCGTCTTTGGACCAGAACCCGGCGAATGGCGGCACGCCCGAGATGGCCAGCCAGCCAACAATCATGGTCATGCTGGTGATGGGCATCAGCTTTTGCAGACCGCCGTAGTTCCGCATGTCCTGGTCGTTGCTCATGCCATGGATGACCGAACCAGAGCCGAGGAAGAGCAGCGCTTTGAAGAATGCGTGGGTGATCATGTGAAAGATCGCCGCCACGTAGAAGCCTGACCCAACGGCCACGAACATGAAACCCAATTGGCTGACCGTTGAGTAGGCCAGCACTTTCTTGATGTCGTTCTGCGCCACCGCAATGGTGGCGGCAAACAGCGCGGTGAACAGCCCGACCCAGGCAATGACGTCGGGCACCCACGTGGCCGAGGCCGCGATGATCGGGTTGACCCGGGTAAGCAGGTAGACGCCGGAAGTCACCATGGTGGCTGCGTGGATCAAGGCGGACACCGGCGTGGGGCCCGCCATGGCATCCGGGAGCCAGAGATACAGGGGGAACTGCGCTGACTTGCCCATCGCCCCGACGAACAACAGCAGCGCAATGGCACTGGCGGTGGTGGAGCTGATCGTGCCGGAAAGCATCGTGTCGTAGTTGATGGAACCGAAGGTCAGGAACGCCAGGAACGTGGCAAGCATGAACCCAAAGTCGCCCACACGGTTGGTGATGAACGCCTTCTTTCCGGCCGACGAGTTGGCCTCGTCGGTGAACCAGAACGAGATGAGGAAGTAGGAGCACGCGCCCACGCCTTCCCAGCCCAGGAACGTGAGGAGCAGGTTGTCGCCGAGCACCAGCAACAACATGGAGAACGCAAACATGTTGAGGTAGATGAAGAACTTGGAGAAGTTCTCATCACCGTGCATGTACCCGATCGAATACAGGTGAATGAGGGTGGCGACACCGGTGATGAACAGGATCATCGTCACCGACAACGGGTCGGCCAGGAAGCCGAAGCTCACATCCAGATCACCAGCCGGCACCCAGTCAAAGAGCTTGACGCTGACGAACCGTTCTTCGCTGGGCAGACTGCGCAAGCCCAGGAATACCAGTATCGAGGCCGCGAAGGATCCCCCCATGGCCGCGGTGGCGACCCAGCCGGCGATGGGTTCGCCGAGACGGCGTCCGGCGACCATGAGAAAGAGAAATCCGGCGAGCGGGAACAGTGGCACAAGCCACACGAGTTCTGCGAGTTGTTCCACGATGTCAGCCCTTCAAGACCGAGATGTCGTCGATGGTGGCGTCGGGTCGGCGGCGCGTGATGGCAACCACCAGCGCCAAACCAATAACCACTTCGGCCGCAGCGACAACCAGCACGAAGAACACGCTGACCTCGCCACCGAGGTCTCGCAGCTCCCGGCCAAAGGTGACAAAGGTGAGGTTGACCGAGTTGAGCATCAGCTCAACGCACATGAACATGACCAGCGGATTGCGACGAATCAGCAGGCCGTACGCCCCAATGGCAAATATCAGGGCGGCCAGCACGAGGTACCAGGTCGAAGTGACATCCATCAGGCGTGCGCCCCTGTGCCCGCGGGGTCGGCGTCAGCGGGGTTGGCGTCAGCGGGGTTGGCGTCAGCGGCGTCGCCGTTGCCATGCAGGTCTTCGTTCCAGAACGACGCTCTTTCGGGCATGGGCTGGAGCAACTCGTCATCGCGGCCACGAGCCAGAACGACGGCTCCAACGACCGCAATGGTCAGCAGGAGCGCAGTGATCTCGAACGCAAAGATGTAGTCGGTGAAGACCACGCGACCCAGTTGGGCAATGTTGGAATTGTTCTCGGTGCCCACAATCTGATCGTCCGGCAGCGTGACCGCAGGCTGGTCAACCTGGGTGGTGATGGAATCGAGTTTGGGGGCGGTGACCGACCGCTCGCCGGTGATGTCGGCCTGGACGAACACGATCGCCATGATCGCAATACCCAGACCCACCAGTGCGGCCAGCGAACGTTGGCCCACGATGGGTTCGATGCTCAGGTCTTCAGATTGATCGACGCCCAGCAACATGATGACAAACAGGAACAGCACGACGATGGCGCCGGCATAGACAATGACCTGAACCGCGGCCAGGAACTGGGCGTCCTGAGCCAGAAACAGCACGGCGACCGAGAACAAGGTCATGACCATGAACAGTGCAGCGTGAACCGGGTTCCTGGCCGTGACCACTCCCATGGCGCCAATGAGCGCAAACGCGCCGGCAACGATGAAGACGATCAGTTCCACCATCAGTGATGACCTCCCGGAGTTTCGGCGTTCCGGGCCGCAACAGTGGTGGTTTCAAGGTCGGCGGTCTGGCCTTTTTCGGGAGGTCGTACGCCGTAGCCCAGCTCGCCCGCCCACGCGACTTCGCCGACGTATTCGGCGCTGCCGCCCGGAGAGGTGGCGCGCATCCAGGCCGAGGTCATCTCGTCTTCGCCGGGGCGCCAGTCTTCCCAAGGAAGATGCTTCGGCATCCCGTCATCGCCAACGACCAGTTCATCTTTGGTATAGATGGCGTCCTCGCGGTTGGTGAACGAGAACTCGAAGAGTTTGGACTCGGTGATGGCCTGGGTTGGGCAGGCTTCCACGCAGAGGTCGCAGTGGATGCAGCGCAGGTAGTTGATCTCGTAGATGTAGCCATAGCGCTCACCAGGCGAGACCGGGTCATCGATTGGGTTGTCCTTGCCGCGCACGTAGATGCAGTTGGCGGGGCACACGCCAGCGCACAGCTCACAACCAATGCACTTTTCCATACCGTCCTCGTACCTGTTGAGTACGTGGCGGCCGTGGAGACGGTCGGGCTTGGGACGCTTCTCTTCGGGATAGGAGGTGGTGACGCGTTCCTCGCCCAACTTCTTGAACGTGACCGCAAAGCCTTCGAGGCTCTCAAAGATGCCCATCAGTCGATTACCTCTCCGGCAAGTCGGCGCTCCCGGCTGGAGCGTATGGCAGCCAACAGGAGGCCGGCACCTGCTGCGAAGCCGAGGAGTACAAAGATTGCGGTCACAAACGGATTCCATCCCTGATCGCGGCCCACATCGAATGCGGCGACCGCCAACAGCCAACCCAAGGCCAGCGGAATCATGAACTTCCAACCAAGGTCCATCAGTTGGTCATAGCGCAGACGGGGAAGCGTGGCGCGGAACCACACAAAGATGAACAGGAAGCAGAGCACCTTGAGCATGAACCAGAGGATTCCCCACGCCCAGCCGAAGCTTTCGAAGAACGGAATGGGGCCATCGGGTCCACCGAAGTAGAGCGTCACGATGATGCCGGACATGGTGATGACGTTCATGAACTCGGCCAGGAAGAACAGGGCGAATTTGATCGAGCTGTATTCGGTGTGGAAGCCACCGACGATTTCCTGTTCCGCCTCCACCAGGTCAAACGGCGGGCGGTTGAGTTCGGCAGTGACCGCGATCAGGAAGATGATGAAGGGCACAAAACCGGTCACCCACACGTTCCAGTTCCAGCCATTGGCCTGGTCCGCGACAATGTCATGGGTGGACAGGCTGCCGGACTTGAGCAGCACCGGAATGAGGCTGAGACCGAGCGCAGCTTCATACGAGATCATCTGCGCCGTGGCCCGTACCGATCCGAGCAGCGGGTATTTCGATCCGGATGACCATCCGGCGAGCATGATGCCGTAGACCGCCATGGACGACATGGCGAGAACAAAAAGGATGCCCACTGGCGGGTCGGCAATCTGCAGGTAGGTGGTGTTCCCAAACCATCCAACCGACCCGTTGCTGTTGTCGAAGTCGCCGCCGAGCGGAACCACCGAGAACAACAGGAAGGCGGGGATGATGGCGAGGTACGGAGCCAGCTTGAAGACAAACCGGTCGGCCCGCTCAGGGATGAGATCTTCTTTGAAGAACAGCTTGATGCCGTCCGCCAGCGTTTGAAACAAGCCCCACGGACCGGCGACGTCCGGGCCGATGCGATTCTGGAAATCGGAGACGAGTTTGCGTTCGAACCAGATCATCAACATGACCGATACCAGCAGCAGCGCAAAGGCAACCACGACCTTGATGATCACGATGAGGATTTCTTCGAAGCCAACGCCGCCGATGAAAAGCGGGTCGACGGCCATCACCGTGGCGAGGGCAGACAGAGAACTCATGCCGCTTCGACCCGGACATCGGTGACCGGGGAATCAATGTCGATGAGCAGACCAGGATCAACGTCATCGTGATTGGCGGCAATGGCGATGACGCCGCGCATAACCGACGGGTCCGAAATGACCGGGCCAAAGATCTGACCTTTGGCGGAGCTGACTTTGACGTTGCTGCCAGCCGCGAAGCCGAGCCGGTCGAAGTCAGCGGGTGCCATCCGGATCTCACCGGGGCCCCCAAGGTGGCTGCTGGCGGCACAGTTGGAAATGATCGTGCCGTTGTCGTACATCGTGCGGTCGACCACCAGGCGCCAGGAGTAGGCGTCGACCTGGGGCGCCGTAGGAGCCGAAGCGGCGGCCGACGAGCTGATGGGATTTGGGCGACCGGAAACCGCGTCACCAGACAGGATGACCCCATTGTTGGCGCCGAGCGAGTCGGTGCTGATGGGAGCGTGCAGACCAGAGACCTTTGCTATTTCCCTGGTGACGCCGTCGGCTGAATCAAAACCGAAGTCGTTGCCCAGCTGCCAGGCCAGCTCCGCGGCGATCATCCAGTCCGGGCGAGCGGTGCCCGGAGACGTGACCTTCTGATTGACCGCGGTGACGCGACCTTCAAGATTGGTGTGTGACCCGTCGTGTTCTCCAACCGCAGCGGCGGGGAGAATCACCGAGGCATGGGCGGCAACCGACGGGTTGGCAAACAGATCGACGGCGATGACGGTGCCCACCTTGCGCATGGCTTGTTGGGCCAGCTCGCGGTCGGGGAAGTCGGCCAGCGGATCAGCGCCAAGAAGAATCAGCACATCGAGCTGTCCGGATGCGGCGGCCTGAAGCATCTGGGTGGTTCCCATACCCGGCGCCGAAGGGGTCTGGCCCCACTGTTGACCAAACCACGTGGCGCCGTCGGCCAACGTCACGCGACCAGGCAGAACACCAGGCGTGAGGCCCATATCCAACGCACCGGCGACATTGCCGCGCCGCAGCGCCGGCAGGAAACGAGCGCCGTCCATGGTGGCGAAGGATCGCAGCGCGGCTTCGGTGAAAACCGGCGACTCCGCAAGCGATGTCCGGCCGGCAATGACGGTGAAGGGCCCACTGGCCAACGCTTCGGCAACGTCGGGAAGATCGTTGTTCATCGAGCCGTCTGCCAGGCCCGCCGCGACGGACGCAATCTCGCCGGGACGAACCCGCACGGTCATGGAGGTGAGGTGAGAGAGCCCGGTGGCCGTGGGGGTCAACTCGATGAGTTTGACATTGTCCCTGATGACCGCGTGACGCAGTCGGAGGAACAAGGTACCGAGCTCTTCTTTGGGATCGCCGCTGAGAAGCACAACGGTGCTGCCGGGAGCAAGTGCTTCGTCGAGGGTGGTGCGCGGCAGCGAGAAGAGGAGTTGGGGTGACAGTCCGTCGGCCAGCTGCGCATCGACGTTGTCGGTGCCGATGATGCCTTTGGCCAACCGGGCCCACGCATACTGGCCTTCGTTGGTCAGCCGGGCGCCGCCAATAACACCGATGCGGCCGGGGCCACCGTTACCGAGAGCGGCACGAATGGCGTCGGCGGCAGCACCCGCGGCTTGCGGCCATGACGCACCAACAAGTTCGGTGCCAGCGCTGCTGGGGTTGCCCAGCGCGTCGCCGCGCATGAGTGGGGTGGTGATGCGAGTGTCGGCCTGGGTTGCTTCGAAGCTGAACCGATCCCGGTCCGACATCCAGCCCCAGTTGACCGAGTCGTTGTCCACGCCCTGGTACCGAAGGACCTCGTTACGCGACGCCTGAATGGTGATGCGGTCGCCCATTGCGTTGGGGAACGTTGAGGTGACCTCATTGAGATCCCAAGGCCGGGCTTTGAAACGGTACGGCTTGGCGGTCAATGCGCCCACGGGGCAGATCTGCACGGTATTGCCGGAGAAGTAGGAGCTGAACGGCTCGTCCGGGAAGGTGTTGACCTGGGTCTGATTGCCGCGGTCCATGAAGTGAATCAGCGGATCGCCAGCCACTTCGTCAGCAAAGCGGGTGCAGCGGTCACAGAGAATGCAGCGTTCACGGTCAAGGTAGACGGTGTCGCTGATGGCGATGGGCTTTTCGAAGTGACGCTTCTCTTCAACAAAGCGACTCTCGCCCGGCCCATAGGCCATGGTCTGGTCCTGGAGCGGGCATTCGCCACCCTTGTCACACACCGGGCAGTCCAACGGGTGGTTGATCAGAAAGAGTTCGAGTACCCCGTCCTGGGCCGCCTTGGTGACCTCAGACTGCGTATCCACCTTCATGTCCGGCGACGCTTTGATCATGCATGTGGGCGTGAGGGACGGACCCCGTCCGGTGTCGCATTCCACGATGCACATGCGGCACATACCAACCGCCGACATGCGGGGGTGGTAGCAGAAGCGCGGGATGTACTCGCCGGCTTCTTCCACCGCATCGATCAGAACTTTGTCGCCATCAACGGTGACGTCGGCCCCGTTGAGGGTGATGTTGACCGGGTTGGCGAAGGCCGGAGCGGCATCCCCGCCTTCAGCCTGATCGGCCGGGGCCGCCTCTTCAGGGGTGGCGTCAGCGACATCGGTCATATCAGTGACCTCCGGTGGCTTCGGCTACAACCGGGATACGGGCTCGGACTTCGGCGTCGCCGTCCCCATCCTCGATATAGGCTTCGAACTCGTTGCGGAACTTGCCAACCGCCGATGCAATGGGTGACACCGCCGACGGACCGAGCGGGCAAATGGTGGTCTGCTTTGGCGGCCAGGCGATACCGGGGCTGATGCTCTCGCACACGTCGAGCAGCATGCCCAGGTCCGCCGGACGGCCGTGTCCGGCGATGATGCGGGCCAGAATCCGTTCGAGCCAGGTGGTGCCTTCCCGGCAGGGGGTGCACTTGCCACAGGACTCGCGGGCAAAGAAGCGCACAACGTTGTGGCAGGCCTTGACCATGTCAGTGGTCTGGTCCATCACCACAATGGCGCCGGACCCGAGCATTGAACCGGCCATGTCGACCTTCTTCTTCTCCAACTCCAGGTCCAGATGTTCTTCGTAGAACCACGGCGCTGATGCGCCGCCGGGGATAAACGCTTTCAGCGCGTTGCCGTCCCGGATACCACCGGCGTAGTCCTCGCCATAAATCAGGTCGCGGAAGGTGGTGGTACCAAACTCAACTTCGAAGACGCCGGGGTTGTTGACGTGGCCCGACACGGCAAATACCCGGGTTCCTTTGGACGCTTCGTCGCCAATGGCGGCAAACGCATCGCCGCCGTTGGACATGATCCACGGCAGGTTTGAGAGAGTCTCGACGTTGTTGACGATCGTGGGCTTGCCATACACGCCGACCGCCGCCGGGAAGAACGGCGGCTTGAGTCGGGGCATCCCGCGGTTGCCTTCCAGGCTCTCAATGAGCGCGGTCTCTTCCCCAACGATGTAGGCGCCAGCACCCCAGTGCAGCACGATGTCCACCGAGAAATTGGTGCCCATGATGTTCTTGCCAACCAGGCCTTCGGCATAGGCCTCGTTCAGCGCGTCGGCCATGCGTTCCTGAGCGTGGGCCATCTCTCCCCGGATGTAGAGGAAGCACTGGCTCAGGCCCACGGCGTAGCAGGCGATGAGGCAACCTTCGATCAGTTGGTGCGGGTCCCGCTCCAGCAGCAGCCGGTCTTTGTAGGTTCCGGGTTCGGACTCGTCCCCATTGACCACCAGGTAGCGGGGCCAGACGTTGGGTGGGCAGAAACCCCACTTGATGCCGGCGGGGAAACCGGCGCCGCCGCGACCCAGCAGGCTGGCGGTCTTGACGTCTT
>ENA-ORXR01000414-ORXR01000414.1-marine-metagenome-genome-assembly--contig:-NODE-414-length-59234-cov-4.198286_pt1 | contig 59234 bp, 49 predicted proteins | sample MGYA00237866_ERZ511479 | MGnify/ENA metagenome assembly ERZ511479 | reverse complement strand
AAGGTCGATTTTTCCCTGCGTGCCTTTTGGAACCGCGCTGTACTCCCTTATTTTTATGGGCTGCCAGCTGGCATGGACCAAGAATTATCACGCCAAAGGGGCAAATCCGGACGCCACATTGCGGGTTTCGCCTGAAATTCGGGCACTGCTTTAGGGGTAGCGGGTGTGCCGGGACCACAAACATCGCTCAAACACGGGATTTCCGCAGAACTCCACGGGCCAAGGCGCAAGCCCGCGATAGAATCACGTCTGCGCGCCCTGCCCCGTCACAGGTTTTTGCGCGTGGCCCATATAGATAATGCCTGTGAAAGGCAGCGGGCCGAACACCATATCGCCACGCCGGTTTATACCGCGCGGGCCAAGACCGGTCAGCCTCCCGACCTCCAGCCCCACGCGCGCCAGCCCCGCCCGCAATTCTGCCGGTTTGATGAACATCGCGGGATCATGGGTGCCTTTGGGCAGCAAGCGCAGAATATCCTCGGCCACGGTGATCGTCGCCAGTCGGGCAAGCGGATTGCGGTTGATCGTGTCGAACAAGAACATCCCCCCCGGTTTGAGGACACGCGCCACTTCGGCCAGAACGCGGTCCAGATCGCGGACATGCTCCAGCACATCGACACAGACAACCACGTCAAAGGCCGCATCCCCATACGGCAGCGCCTCCCCCACGCCGACATCATAGGTAATGTCCAGCGGACCTGCATGCGCGCGCGCGGCGGCGATCGCCTCTGCTGCGGGATCAATGCCTGTGACCGTCGCACCCCGCCCGGCCAGCGCCTCGGACATAAAGCCCCCGGCACAGCCCAGATCCAGCACCGCCTGACCCTCCCACGGAACCAGCGTGTCGAAATGGCGCAACCGGCCGGGCACCATGTTTTTCAACGTGCGGACCCAGCGGATGTCGTCGGACCACCAGCGCGCGGCCACATCGTCATAGATTTTCAGGTTATTGCGCGCGGGTCCGGTCATCTGGGGCCTCATTGGTTTGGGGGGCGGTCCCCCAAACCTAGGCCATGCAGCGCACAAGGGAAGTGTCAGTCGTTGCGCCGGACCCGTGCCGCGGATTTGTCGGCAAAGGCGGCAAGGCGCGCGCGCGCATCGGGCTGGGTGTTGACCACCCCCGCCACGACCGCCTCGGCATAGGCGGCATCCATTGCCGACATATTCTGCAGGTGGCTCACGGCGGAGCAGATGGCGAAATTGCTCAGCGGCAGGTTTTGCGCGGTGCGCGCCGCAAGCTCCATCGCCGCCTCCAGACTGGAGCCGTCGACGATATATTGCGCCAGCCCCAGATCGACGGCCTCCTGCCCCTGATAGACGCGCCCCGTGAGCATCATGTCGATCATCCGCGACTTGCCGACCAGATCGGTCACACGGATCGTGGCGCCCCCGCCTGTGAACAGGCCGCGCTGCCCCTCGGGCAAGGCGAAATACGCACTGTGATCCATTACGCGGATATGCGCCGAGCTGGCCAGCTCCAGCCCGCCGCCCACAACAGCCCCCTGCAGCGCGGCGATGACAGGCACGCCGCCATATTCCATCTTGTTGAATGCCTCGTGCCAGCGCAGGCAGACATGCATGAAATCGGCCGGGCTGCGGTCCTCGTCGTGATGCTCGATCAGATCAAGGCCCGCGCAAAAATGATCCCCCGCGCCCGCCAGCACAACCGCGGCAACACCCGCACGCGGCGCGGCGGAAAAGAAGGTCACCAGCTCCTCGATCGTGTCGATATCCAGCGCATTGCGTTTGGCAGGACGGTTCAGCGTCACGGACCAGACACCGTTCTCATGGGCCTGCACAGCAAGGTTTGAAAAATCTGCGGGATTGAGGGTGAGGGCCATAAAACTGTCCTTGAATATAGTCACGGCGTTTTGGTGTTCTATTTTCGCGCCCTTCGCAACCCGTCAGATGCCCCCTGCCCCCGTGTGCCACCCCCTGCGCCACGCCGTGCTGTATCGCTGCACGGCGGCGTAGTGTATTGTATGCCCCCGCATTGTCCGCCATGTTAGCGCTGACAGACGCGCCCTGCCCCCTTACGAAAGGCCTGCCCCTATGATCCTGTGTTGCGGCGAAGCCCTGATCGACATGATCCCGACCCCCACGGCCACAGGCACCGACGGGTTCGTGCCCCATGCGGGGGGGGCGATCTTTAACACGGCCATCGCGCTGGGGCGCCTTGGCGTACCAGTGGAGATGCTGACGGGGCTGTCGTCGGATATGTTTGGCCGGCAGCTGGAAGGCGCGCTGCGCGCCAGCAATGTGGGCACGCGGCATCTTGTGATCTCCGGACGTCCTACAACGCTGGCTTTTGTCCAGCTCACCGACGGGCATGCGCACTATGCGTTCTTTGACGAGAATTCCGCCGGTCGCATGCTGGATGTCGCATCGCTGCCGACAGTCGCGGCGCAGACCAGCGCGCTCTATTTCGGGGGCATCAGTCTGGCCAGCCCCCCCTGCGCCGATACATACGCCACCCTGCTGGAACGTGAAGGCAGCACCCGCGCAGTGATGATCGACCCCAACATCCGCCCCGCGTTCATTCAAGACGCCGACAGCTACCGCGCGCGACTGAACCGGATGATCGCGCTGGCAGACATCGTTAAGGTATCCGACGAAGATCTCGACTGGATGGTAACAGGTGACGCCCCCCTGCCTGAAAAGGTGCAAACCGTGCAGGCAATGGGCCCAAGCGTCGTGATTATCACGCGCGGCAGTTCAGGTGCGCAGGGTTTTTTGCAGGGCGGAACCAACGTCGCGGTGCCCGCCCCACCCGCACAGGTTGTGGACACCGTCGGCGCGGGTGACACGTTCAACGCAGGTGTTCTGGCCCAGCTTCACGGCGCGGGCGTGCTCACGAAACCACGGCTCAAGGCACTCAGCGCCGCTGAGCTGACCGAGGCACTTACCCATGGCGCGCGCGTCGCCGCCGTGACCGTTTCGCGGGCAGGCGCAAATCCCCCCTGGGCCGCTGAAATCCAGACCTGACCGGTTCTGAACGCTTGTGCTTGGCGGCGGCAGGCGCTGCCCCTTGACGATCCCGAGACTTGCCTTGTACCTTTCGAAAGTTAACGCGCGGCACCTTACAAGTATCGGATGTGAAAAATGGGTCAGGTGAAAATTCGCAATATGGAAGAATTCGCTTCTGTCAGTGGTATTTCGCGCCCGACAGTGTCGAAATACTTTAACGATCCCGACAGTGTGCGCAGCTCGACCCGCGCCAAAATCGAAGAGGCGCTGAAGAAACACGACTACCAGCCGAACATCTTTGCGATGAACCAGAACAGGCGCATTACAAAGAACATCGGCGTTGTGGTGCCCAACCTGTCCGACCCGTTTTTCAGTGAAATCGGCCGCCGCGTGGAGCTTGCCTGCATCGACGCAGGCTACAGCCCGATCCTGCTCAGCTCGCATGGTAGCCCCGCGATGGAGCGCGACAATCTGGCCTCATTGCGTACCCTCAAACCCGCAGGCGTCCTGCTGGCCCCTTTCGGACGCATGTCCGACGCAGAGGCGGTGCGGGCCTTTGACGATGACTTTCCGCTGGTATTGTTTGATGCAAACATGACGGATGCCGGTCAGGCCTTTGTCGGGACGGATAATTTTCAAAGCGTTGATTTAATGGTTGAATACCTGTGCCGCAGTGGCGATGCCCCGTGTTTTTTCGAGATGAAATCCCCCACCAACCCCAATGCGAACAAGCGCCGTCAGGCCTATGTCGAGAGCATGGAACGCCACGGCCAGACACCGCAGATTTTTCAGGCCAAAGGCGACGGATGGAACTTTGAGGAGATCGGCAATGCGGAAGGTAGCAGGCTGTTGTCGGCAAAGGCCTTCAGCACCAACACCGTGCTGTGCAGCAACGACCGGCTGGCAATCGGCATGCTCTCGGCAGCTTATGGCCTTGGCCTGCGGGTCGGGCACGGGGCGGGCTGCGACATCCGCATCGCAGGGCATGACGACCACCCGTTTTCACGCTTTACCTGCCCCTCGCTGACGACCATCGCACAAGACTACGAGGCGATTGCACAGCATGCGGTCAGCACCCTGTTCGGACTGCTCGAAACCGACGACCGGCCAGATGCGCGCACCGAGACAACTTTCGAGGGGCGCCTGATCATGCGCGACTCTGCCTAAACCTCAGGTTGATCGCCAGTCAGATTTAATTTTTACGCGCGAAAAGTTTTGATTGACTCTGCATCTGCTCCATTTGTACCCTCCCCCCATCACCGAACGAGGAGGAGTTTTGGGATGTCTATCAAAAATGCACTCTATGCTGCGACAGCGATGTCACTGCTGGCAACGGGCGGCGCTTTTGCCGACGGTCACGCAAAAGAGCTGACAATCGCGATCGTGAACAACGGTCACATGATCAACATGCAAAAGGTCGCCGAGGCCTACACCGAAGAAACCGGCGTCAAGCTGAACTGGGTGTCACTGGAAGAAGGCGTGCTGCGCGAGCAGGTTACATCGGACACGGCAACCGGTGGCGGCCAATACGACGTCATCAACATCGGCATGCAAGAGGCACCCATCTGGGGGGCCGCAGGCTGGATCGAGCCGCTGAATTTCGGCGCCGACTATGACGCGGACGACATCCTGCCCGCGATTCGCGCAGGCCTCTCCCATGAGGGCACAATGTACGCGGCCCCGTTCTATGGCGAATCGTCGATGGTCATGTACCGCAAGGATCTGGCCGATGCGGCCGGCGTTAAAATCATGGACAACGACAGCTGGGACAACGTGAAAGCGGCAGCCGCTGCAATGCACAACCCTGATGACGGCGTCTACGGCGCCTGCCTGCGCGGCAAGCCGGGCTGGGGCGACAACATGGCCTTTGTCACGACGATGGTGAACTCCTTTGGCGGCGCATGGTTCGACAAGGATTTCAAACCGACCATCAATTCCGACGAATGGAAAGCGGCGATCAACTTCTACGTTGATCTGCTGGGCAACTACGGCCCTCCCGGCTCCGAAGGGAACTCCTTTAACGAGATCCTCGCGCTTTATAACGAAGGCAAATGCGGCATGTGGATCGACGCGACAATCGCGGCTTCCTTCCTCGAGGTTGACGGTGTCGCCTATGCGCAGTCGCCAAACGCGGGCAACCCTGTCGGCGCAAACTGGCTGTGGGCGTGGGCAATGGCTGTGCCAACAGGCACGGAAAACACAGATGCGGCCAAGGCCTTCATCGAGTGGGCAACTTCCAAAGAGTATGTGCAAGCTGTCGGCAACCACCCCGACTTTGGCTGGGGTTCCGTGCCAACAGGCCAGCGCGCCTCGACCTATGCCCTGCCCGAGTTTCAGGCCGTTGCAAAATTCGCTGCTGCTGAAATGGCCGCAATCGAATCCGCAGCCCCCGAAGCGACGGACCTGAAGCCCTACGTCGGCGTTCAGTTCGCAGCGATCCCCGAGTTCCCCGAAGTGGGCTCTGCCGTGGCACAGGAAATTGCCGCTGCCCTGTCGGGTGCGAAAACCGTAGATGAGGCGCTGGCCGCATCGCAGGCTGCCGCAGAATCGATCATGGAAGAAGCAGGCTACTAATACGCCCGCAGATCCCGACGGAAGGTCCGGCGCGCCCGGGCCTTCCCCTTTCATCCGGCGCCATCTGTTTTATCAAAGATGACAGCGTCGCGTGTCGAAACAACCGCCAGTCGCAACCGGTCAAACAATGCAGGCACAGCGCCTTGCAGGGGTTTCAAGTCATGTCAAACAGAACACTTCCACGGTTGCTTCAGTCACCTGCGGTTATCCTGCTGCTGATCTGGATGCTCGTCCCGCTGTCGATGACGCTGTATTTCTCGTTCATCCGCTACGTCCTGAACAACCTGCGCCGCCCCGAATGGACCTCACCCGCCCTTAGCAACTGGCGCGGTTTCGGGAATTACGAATTTGTCCTGAAGTCCAAGGATTTCGTGCTGGCGATCCAGAACAGCCTGTTCATCGTATGCAGTATCCTGTTTCTCACTGTGATCCTCGGCATCCTGATCGCTGTGCTGATCAACAAATCCTTCCCCGGTCAGGGCATCGTGCGGGTGCTGCTGATCTCGCCCTTTTTTGTGATGCCGGCGGTCAATGCCGTGCTGTGGATCAACATGATCCTCGACCCCGTGCTGGGCCTGCAAGGCATCGCTGTGGCGGGCCTGAACGACGTGATCGACGGGCTGCGGGCCGCCCCCGTTCTGGGGGGCTTCTTCTCGATGTGGCCCGAGCTTAGTCCGATTTCATTCCGCGCGACGCAGACCTCTGCCTATGCCGTGATCATCATGGTGACGTGGCAGTGGACACCTTTCGCGGTGCTGATTTTCATGACCTCGCTGCAATCCGAGGACCAGCAACAAAAGGAGGCGGCCATTCTGGACGGGGCAAGTACCTGGTCGCAGTTTCGCTTTCTCACCCTGCCGCATCTGGGCCGTCCCATCGCGATTGTGGTGATGATCCAGGCGATCTTTCACCTGTCGCTTTATGCAGAGATCGAGATCGTCAGCCGCGGGAACGGCAACAAAAATCTGCCCTATCTGATCGGTGAATTCGCCAACAACAACATCGGCGCAGCCAGCGCCACCGGCATCTTTGCCGTCATCCTCGCCAACATCGTCGCCATCTTCCTGCTGCGGATGGTTGGCAAGACTTTGATGGAGTAACGGACATGGCTATCGTTGCACAAAGCTCGAAATTTGGCACAACCGGCCGCACCATTCTGGCATGGAGCGTGGGGCTGCTGTTTTTCTTTCCTATCTTCTGGCTGGTCCTCACCAGCTTCAAGACGGACGCCGACGCGGTAAAACCCGAATACCTGATCTGGTTCACGCCGACGCTGGAAAACTACACCAACATGACCGAAAATTACGACTACTGGCGCTTTGCCGCCAACTCGGTCATCACCTCGGTCTTTGCCACTGTTTTTGCGCTGGCTGTGGGGATCCCTTGCGCTTATTCGATGGCGTTCAATCCAACCCGCGCGACCAAGGACGTGCTGATGTGGATGCTCTCGACCAAGATGCTGCCCGCCGCTGCCGTGCTCTATCCGATGACCTTCCTGACCAAAAGCATGGGGCTGTTCGACACGCATTTCATGGTGATCATGGTCTTGTGCCTGATCAACCTGCCCATCGTGATCTGGATGCTGTTCACCTACTTCAAGGAAATCCCCAAAGAGATCATCGAGGCGGGGCAGATGGACGGCGTCAACACATGGGGCGAGATCCGCGAAATTCTGATCCCGCTGGCGTGGGGGGGCATCGCCTCGACGGCGCTGCTGTGTTTCATCTTCTGCTGGAACGAGGCGTATTGGACGGTGCGCCTGACAACCACCGACGCCGCGACCCTGTCCAAACTCATCGAAGGTAACCGCGCGCCCGAGGGTCTGTTTTTTGGCCGCCTGTCAGCTGTGTCCGCCGCCGCCGTTGGCCCCATCATCGTGTTGGGCTGGTTCTGTCAAAAACAACTGGTCCAAGGGCTCACCTTTGGCGCGGTCAAATAGGAAAATTCAATGGGACGTATTGTACTTGAACAAGTCACGAAAAGCTTTGGCGACACACAGGTGATCCCGCCTCTGGACCTGACAATCGAAGACGGGGAATTTGCCGTTTTCGTTGGTCCCTCGGGCTGCGGGAAATCCACGTTGCTGCGCGTGATCGCGGGCCTTGAGGACGCGACGACAGGCCGTGTGGTGATTGACGATCAGGATGTGACGCAGGTGTCGCCCTCCAAACGCGGGCTGGCGATGGTGTTCCAGACCTACGCGCTCTATCCGCACATGACCGTGCGCAAAAACATCGCCTTCCCCATGCGCATGGCGGGGATGAGCGAGGCCGAGCAGGAAAAACGCATCACTGCCGCCGCCGCCTCGCTGAACCTCACCGACTATCTGGATCGCAAGCCGGGCCAGCTGTCGGGCGGGCAGCGCCAGCGTGTCGCGATTGGCCGTGCGATTGTGCGCGACCCGTCGGCATTTCTGTTCGACGAGCCGCTGTCGAACCTCGACGCCGCCTTGCGCGTCGGCATGCGCCTTGAGATCACCGAGATGCACGCCCGCATGAAGACCACCATGATCTATGTCACCCATGATCAGGTCGAGGCGATGACAATGGCCAACAAGATCGTCGTGCTTCAGGCCGGTGTGATCGAACAGGTCGGCAGCCCGCTGGAGCTGTATCACCGCCCCAAAAACATCTTTGTAGCCGGGTTTATCGGCAGCCCCAAAATGAACCTGATCGACGGGGCCGAGGCCGCGAAACACAGCGTGCAAACCATCGGTATCCGGCCCGAACACCTGCTGGTGTCGGACACCGACGGCGTCTGGGAAGGGACCGTTGGCGTGGCCGAGCATCTGGGCTCTGACACATTTATCCATGTGCACGGGATCGCGGGCTGTGACCCCATGACCGTGCGCGCCGCGGGCGATGTGACTTGTGCGCATGGTGACAAGATCTTTCTCACACCGGACGCCACCCAAATTCACAAATTCGACGCCCAGGGGCTGAGGGTCGACTGATGCAACTGGCGGGCAAGACAGCACTGGTTACAGGGGCGGGCCGCGGCATCGGACGCGCCTTTTCGCGGGCCTATGTGCAGGCGGGCGCGCGCGTGGTCATCGCCGATATCGACGCGGACCGCGCTGCTCAGGCGGCCGCTGAACTGGGGGCTGAAAATGCGGTTGCCGTTCAGATGGATGTGGCAGATCACGCCAGCATCGAACGCGCCCTTGCCCGCGCGGACAGCCACGGCTTTGGAGGGATCGACATCCTTGTCAACAACGCTGCCGTGTTCACCGCCGCCCCCGTCGTCGAAATCACGCAGGCCGATTACGACCAGTGTTTCGATGTAAACGTCAAAGGCACGCTGTTGACCCTGCAAGCCGTCGCACGGCGCATGATCGCCCGCGGCACCGGCGGCAAAATCATCAATATGGCCTCACAGGCCGGCCGCCGCGGTGAGGCGCTGGTCGCCGTCTATTGTGCGAGCAAGGCAGCCGTCATCAGCCTGACCCAATCGGCAGGGCTGGACCTGATCAAACACGGCATCAACGTGAACGCGATCTCGCCCGGTGTGGTGGACGGGGCGCATTGGGACGGTGTCGATGCTTTTTTCGCCAGATACGAGAACAAAGCGCCGGGGCAAAAGAAACGCGAAGTCGGCGCAGCAGTGCCCTATGGGCGCATGGGCACACCAGAGGATCTGACCGGCATGGCAGTATTTCTGGCGAGCGATGCGGCGGATTACATCGTCGCCCAAACCTACAACGTGGACGGTGGCCAATGGATGAGCTGATCACACTTTCAAACGCGACGCTGGACCAGCTGGCGGTTCCGCACCCGACCTATGACCGCGCGGCCCTCACGCCCGGGATCGTTCACATCGGTGTCGGCAATTTTCACCGCGCCCATCAGGCATGGTATCTGCACCGCTTGATGCAGGACGCACAGGCCCACGACTGGGCGATCATCGGCGCAGGGGTGCGGGCCTATGATGCGGCCATGCGTGACAGGCTGCTGGCGCAGGACTGCCTGACCACGCTGATCGAACTCGACCCGCGAGATGTCTCGGCCGAGGTTGTGGGCGCGATGATCGACTACCTGCCCATTGAGGACGACAATGCCGCCCTGATCCGCCAGATGGCCGATCCTGCGATCCGCATCGTCGCGATGACCGTCACCGAAAGCGGCTATTTCGTTGACCCCGTCACAAAAGGGTTCGACGCGCAGCATCCCGACATCCAGCATGACGCCGCCCACCCCGGGCAACCGCGCACCGCCTTCGGGGCCATCGTGGCGGCCCTGCGTCTGCGGCGCGCCGCAGGGCACGGTGCGTTCACCGGCCTCAGCTGTGACAACCTTCAGGGCAACGGCGACATCCTGCGCCAGACGGTCACGGCGCTTGCGCGGATGTCGGACCCTGCGCTGGCCGACTGGATCGACGCCAACATGACGTTTCCCAATTCGATGGTCGATTGCATCGTGCCCGCCACCGGCCCGCTGGAGCTGGCGCTGGCCGCTGATTTCGGCATCCACGACACCGGTGTCGTCACGCATGAGGCCTTTCGCCAGTGGGTGATCGAGGATGCGTTTTGCGCAGGCAGGCCCGATTGGGACCGCGTCGGTGCGACCTTTTGCGACGATGTGCATCCGTTCGAGACGATGAAAATCCGCATCCTGAATGCGGGCCATCAGGTGATCGCCAATGTGGGCGAGGTTCTGGGGCTTGCGACCATCGCCGACTGCATGGCCCACCCCGACATTCTGGCCTTTTTCAACAAGGTCCAGAAAACCGAAATCGCCCCGACCGTCGCCCCTGTTCCCGGCAAAACGCCCGCGCAATACGTCGACCTGATCCAGAGCCGTTTTTCCAACCCGTGCATTGTCGACACGACCCGCCGCGTGGCCTTTGACGGATCGGCGCGGCATCCGGGGTTTGTTCTGCCGATCCTGCGCGACCAGCTGGCCGAAGGGCGCTCCGTGGACGGTCTTGCCCTTGTGGAGGCGCTGTGGGCGCGGATGTGTGCCGGCGTGCGCGAAGACGGCTCGGTGATTGAGGCGAACGACCCGCTTTGGCACGATCTTCAGACCACAGCCCAAGCCGCAAAAACCCGACCCGCCGCGTGGTTGGAACAGCGCCAGATTTATGGCGATCTGGCAGATGCGACACCTTTCGCAACCGCCTTTTGCAAATGGTTGCCAATGATCTGGAGCGAAGGCTGCGAGGCGACGCTGGGCGCCTACGTCGCGTTTCTGCGGCAGAACGCCAAAATTTGACAGTGCCAAGGCGCGCGCAAAACCGGTGAGCCGCCTTTGGAACTGCCAATGTTGCGCGGCATGTAACTCAGCCGCGCAGTTCTAGCCACATTTGCTATGGCCACAGCTGCCGCAGGTCATGCAGCCCTCAACCATGCGCAGGTCGTATTGCCCGCAGCTTGAGCATGCCTTGCCGCGCGGCTGGTCCAGGCCGATAACTTTTGCCTGCGGGTCGGATTTGAGGCCCATCCCCTCCCCCGCGATAAAGCCTGTTGTGATCATATGTTGCTCGATCACGCCGCCGATCGCCGCGAGGATCGAGGGGATATATTTGCCCCCCATCCATGCGCCACCGCGCGGGTCGAACACGGCCTTCAGCTCCTCGACGACGAACGACACATCGCCCCCGCGCCGGAATACTGCCGACACCATCCGCGTCAGCGCCACGGTCCAGGCAAAGTTTTCCATGTTCTTGGAATTGATGAACACCTCGAACGGGCGGCGATGCCCGCCGACAACCAGATCGTTCACCGTGATATACAGCGCATGCTCGCTGTCGGGCCATTTGATCTTGTAGGTCGCCCCCTCCAGCTCTTGCGGGCGGTCCAGCGGTTCGGACATGTAGATGACGTCGCCATGCGGCTCTAGCGGCTCCTCGCCGTTGTGACTGACGACTTCGGGGGCCGCTTTCTTGTCCTCGGACACGCTCAGCACGCTGCCGGTCACGTCATTGGGACGGTAGGTTGTGCAGCCTTTGCAGCCGGTGTCCCATGCCTCCATGTAGACCTCTTTGAACGTGTCAAAGGAGATATCTTCGGGGCAGTTGATCGTCTTGGAAATGCTGCTGTCGACCCATTTTTGCGCGGCGGCCTGCATTTTGACATGCTCCAGCGGGGCCAGCGTTTGCGCGTTGACGAAATAGTCGGGCAGCGGTGCGTCGCCTTTGAGGTCACGCCACATCTGCACGGCGTAATCGACCACTTCTTCCTCGGTGCGGCTGCCGTCCTTTTGCAAAACCTTGCGCGTATAGGCATAGGCAAAGACCGGCTCGATTCCCGAACTTACGTTGCCCGCGTACAGGCTGATCGTGCCGGTAGGCGCGATCGAGGTCAGCAGCGCGTTGCGGATGCCGTGGGTGCGGATCGCCTCACGGACGTCCTCATCCATTGCGCGCATCGTACCGGAGGCGAGGTATTCGTCGGCGTCAAACAGCGGGAAGGCGCCCTTTTCCTTGGCCAGTTCCACCGACGCCAGATACGCGGCGCGGGCGATGGCGTGCAGCCAAGCTTCCGTCTGGTGCGCCGCCTCGTCCGCGCCATAGCGCAGACCCAGCATCAACAGCGCATCCGCCAGCCCTGTGACACCCAGCCCGATCCGGCGCTTGTTCTTGGCCTCGAGCTGCTGCGCCTCCAGCGGGAATTTCGACACATCCACCACGTTGTCCATCATCCGCACAGAGGTCGCGACCAGCGCGTTCAGCGCCTCGATGTCCAGCTTCGCAGCCTCCCCGAACGGGTCGCTCACCAGACGGGCGAGGTTGATCGACCCCAGCAGACACGCGCCATAGGGCGGCAACGGCTGCTCGCCACAGGGGTTCGTCGCGGCAATCGTCTCGCAGTAGTTGAGGTTGTTTGCCTCGTTAATACGGTCGATGAAAATCACACCCGGCTCGGCGAATTCATAGGTCGCCTTCATAATCGCGTTCCACAGGTCCAGCGCCTGCACGGTCTTATAGACTTTGCCGTCGAACATGAGGTCCCATGGGCCATTCGCCTTGACTGCCTCCATGAACGGATCGGTGATCAGCACAGACATGTTGAACATACGCAGGCGCGCCGCGTCGGATTTGGCAGTGATGAACGCCTCCACATCAGGGTGATCGCAGCGCATCGTCGCCATCATCGCACCGCGCCGCGATCCCGCAGACATGATCGTGCGGCACATCGCATCCCAGACATCCATAAACGACAAGGGGCCGGACGCATCCGCCGACACCCCCAGCACATCCGCACCCTTGGGCCGGATCGTGCTGAAATCATATCCGATGCCGCCACCCTGCTGCATGGTCAGCGCCGCCTCCTTGAGCATATCGAAAATGCCGCTCATGCTGTCAGGCACGGTGCCCATGACAAAACAGTTGAACAGCGTCACGCGCCGCGCGGTGCCCGCCCCTGCCGTGATGCGCCCTGCGGGCAGGTATTTGAAATCTTCCAGCGCCTCGAAAAACGTCTCTTCCCAGCCGTCCGCATCGTCCTCGACCTGTGCCAGATCGCGCGCGATGCGGCGCCATGTGTCCTCGACCGTGACGTCATGGGGCGTACCATCAGCCGCTTTAAAGCGGTATTTCATGTCCCAGATTTGTTCGGCGATCGGGGCAGCAAAGCGGGTCATGGCGATTCCTCGGATGGGGTTGGAGCGGAGGCTGACCATAGCGGATGGCGCGCAAAACGCTACCCGCTGTTTGGGGATTGGCCCCCTTTTTGTCGCGTCAAACTAGCACAGTTTGCATGTCGGGCCAAACGCTATACCTTATATTGTGGCTCGGGGTGAGTCTGGGGATAAGTCGGTGGGTAAGCCTGTGAGCAATAATTTCGTCAACCTGATCAAACTGTCCGTGGGCACCGAAAGCGTGGCGCAATTGACGCAATGGCAGACGCAGCGCGCGCGTCAGCAACCCGACGGCCTGTATTACCACCAGACCCGCATGTGGCCCAAGCGCGAGGCAGAGATCGTCAAAGGCGGCTCGATCTATTGGGTGATCAAGGGCGAGATTTGCGCGCGCCAGCGGATCATCCGGCTGGATGAAAAGATCGGCGCGGATGGCATCCGCCGCTGCGGCATCGTGCTGGAGCCGGAAGTGATCGAAACTGTCTCGGCCCTCAAACGCCCGTTTCAGGGCTGGCGCTATCTCACGCCCGAGGACGCGCCGGCGGACCTGCCAAAGGGGCGCGCGCGCGAGGAGGCATTGCCCGTCGAACTCAACCGCGCACTGGCCGAGATCGGCGTGCTTTGACGCGCCCGCGTTTCAGCCCAACCGCTGCGTCAATTCAGCAAGACACGCGCGCGTTTGCGCATCCAGCACCGCAGTACGCGAACGCCACAATGTCGCCTGCGAGCGCAGCATGACACCATCGCTGAGCACCTTGAGATGGTTGGCGCGCAGGGTATCGCCCGTCGAGGTAATGTCGGCAATCGCCTCTGCCGTCTCGTTGGCGACTGTGCCCTCGGTCGCACCCTGACTGTCGACCAGCGCGTAATCCGCCACCCCCGCCTCGCGCAGGAATTCCCGCACCAGGCGGTGATATTTTGTCGCGATCCGCAGGCGGTGACCGTGGTGCGCGCGAAACGCCGCTGCGGCTGCATCCAGATCGTGCAGCGTATCCACATCCGTCCAGCCCTGCGGCACCGCCAAAATCAGATCCGCGTGCCCGAAACCCAGCTCGGCCACAGGCTCTACCACGCTGTCCCACAGGGGCAGTTTTTCATGTACCAGATCGGTGCCTGTCACGCCCAGATGAATGCGCCCCTCGGCCAGCTCGCGCGGGATTTCCCCCGCTGACAGCAGCACCAACGACACGCCCGCGATCCCCTCGACAACACCCGCATATTCACGGTCGGACCCGCTGCGCGCCAGCGTGATGCCGCGCGCGCCGAACCAGTCAAATGTCTTGTCCATCAGCCGCCCCTTGGACGGCACCCCCAGTTTGAGCGTCATAGACCGCCCTCCAGTTCCAGCATCACGCCGGGGCGCATCACACCGCCCACGGCAGGGATTTCGCGGCAGTCCCCGTCACCGGATCCGTTGTTTGCCCCCAGCCGCCGCGTCAGCGCATCATAGCGCCCGCCCGTGGCCAGCGGCGGCAGGTCCGCACGGTCCCGCGCCCGGAACCCGAAAACAAAACCGTCATAATATTCCATCGAGGTGCGACCGTAATTCGCCTCGAACGGGAGGGTCTGCACATCGACGCCGCGCGCCTCCAACGCGGCCTTGCGCGCGGCAAGCCCGTCGACCGCAGAGGTGATCGCAGGCAGATCAACCGACAGGTCATGCAGGCGTTCCAGCGCCTCGGTCAGCTGCACGGTTTTGGCCGCAAGGGGGGGCGTTTGCGCATCCGCGCGCAGGGCGGCGATCCGGGCGTCCACCTCATGCTGGCGGCGCAGGCCGATCAGGGGCGCGGGCGGCACCACATCCCCCGCCAGCAAAGCCGCACGCCCTGCCGTTTCCGCCCCCGCGCCAGAGTACAGCGACAACAGGGCGCGAAACCGGCGCGGGCGCCAGATATGGCGCATCAACGCCGCCTTGCGCAACGCGCTGGTGTCCAGGGCGCGCACCGCAGCCATCAGGATTCCGATGTCACCCGTGACGGCGCGCACCGGCAGCCCCTCCAGCTGGGCGGCGATCAGGGCAAACACCTCTGCGTCGCTGTCGGCAGGCATGTCGCGGGCAAATACCTCATAGCCGACCTGCACATATTCGCTGGCCCGATCAGGGTCATGTTCCTGACGGCGAAACACCTCGCCCGCGTAGGTGTAGCGCGCAGGCTCCGCCCCCTCGGCCATGTGCATTTGCACGACGGGCACAGTGAAATCGGGGCGCAGCATCTGTTCTCCGCGCAGCGCATCCGAGGTAACATAGGCCCGCGCGCGAATATCCTCGCCATAGAGATCCAGCAGCGTGCCTGCGGGTTGCAGGATCGGCGGCTCGACCGCGATGGCGCCGTGGGCCTCAAACTGCGCGCGCAGGGCGGCAGCTTTTGCATTGGTCTGCGCACGGGTGGGCATCAGGCATAAAGCTCCAGAATTTCGCGCACCTTGGCGACCAGATCGCTGCGCGGCACCTCGTACTGGCTGGGCCGGTCGCGCCATTCCTCCAGCGTCGCGTTTTCCGCAATCTTGGCCCCAAGGATCAGATCCTTGATCTGGATCATGCCATTCGCCTGCTCGGTGTCCCCTTCGATCACGGCAACCGGACTGCCACGTTTGTCCGCGTATTTCAGCTGGTTGCCAAAGTTCTTGGGGTTGCCAAGGTAGACTTCGGCCCTGATGCCCGCCTGTCGCAGCTCCGCGACCATCGTCTGATAATCGGCCATGCGCGCCTTATCCATCACGGTGACGACGACGGGTCCCTGTGCACTGGTATCGAGCCGCCCCTTGGCCTGTAACGCGGCCAGCAAACGGTCCACGCCGATGGACACGCCCGTCGCGGGCACTTCCTGTCCGGTAAAGCGTTTGACCAGATCGTCATACCGCCCGCCCCCCGCGACAGAGCCGAAATTGCGCGCGCGCCCCTTCTCGTCGGTGATCTCAAAGGTCAGCTCGGCCTCGTAGACGGGGCCGGTATAGTAGCCAAGGCCGCGCACGACTGAGGGGTCGATTACGATGCGGTCGGGGCCGTAGCCTCCGGCAAGCATCAAACCCGCAATCGTCTCAAGCTCTGCCACGCCCTCGATGCCAACAAGGCTGTCGCCCACCAATTCGCGCAGACGCGCACAGGTGGCTGCACCGCTGTCGCGCTTGGCCTGCATGAAGCCCATCACCACGTCAGCACTGGCATCATCCAGCCCCGCACCCTCGGTGAAATCCCCACTCTCGTCTTTGCGCCCCGCACCCAGCAGCGCCCTGACACCCTCCGGCCCCAGACGGTCCAGCTTGTCAATCGCACGCAGCACGATCCCGCGCTCGGCCTCTTTGTCGTCGCCCGACAGGCCCGCGACCTCCAGCACACCGTTGAGCACTTTGCGGTTGTTCACCCGCACAATGTAATCGCCGCGCTCGATGCCGACTTCTTCCAGACAATCGGCCAGCATCGCGCAAATCTCTGCGTCCGCCGCGACCGACCCTGTGCCGACCGTATCCGCATCACATTGATAGAACTGGCGAAACCGGCCCGGACCGGGTTTTTCGTTGCGCCACACAGGCCCCATTGCATAGCGGCGGTAGGGCGTGGGCAAATCGTTGCGGTGCTGGGCATAGACCCGCGCCAGCGGCGCCGTCAGATCATAGCGCAGCGCCAGCCAGTCGCCGGGCTTGTCGCCTTCGGCATCTTCCTGCCATGCAAAAACACCCTCGTTCGGACGGTCCACATCTGGCAGAAATTTACCCAGCGCCTCGACCCGCTCAACGGCGGCTGATTCCAGCGCGTCGAAACCGTAGCGGTGATAAACTCCGGCGATTTTTGCCAGCATCTGCGCGCGCTGCGTTACCTCGGCCCCGAAATAGTCGCGAAACCCGCGCGGGGTCTGCGCCAACGGGCGTTTGGTCTTTTTCGGCTTGGCCATTGCGTACCTCTGCACGGGTTGAAAGCTCGGTCACGCTCTAGCGGATGCAGCCACGCGGGGCAAGCAACCGTACGCCCGCCCATTGCACGGAGGGCAAAAGAAACCTACATGCGGAATATGGAAAAGATCGAAGAGCAATTGGCCCATCTGCTGCGTAGCGTTGACGAGATGTCGGACATCATCGCCCACCAGCAACACGAGATTGACCGCCTCAACCGGCGCGTCGAGATGCTGATGCGTCGCGAGGGGGAGCGGGATGCCTCGGGCGGGGGCGGTGTGGTCGTGGGCGACGAGCGCCCGCCGCATTACTGAGGCTGTTATCTGGACTTCACCGCCGAGGCGACGACAGTCCCGTCATGGACCAGAAATTCTTTCCACTGGCCGTTATATTCACCGAACTCGTAGGCGCTGACAAAGGCAACCTGCGCATCCAGCTTTTCGATGCGCGCGCCGCAAGGTTGGGTTTTAGCAGTGCGGCAGACAGAGGATTTGATCTCGTCGTAGGCCGCATCAATGGCGGCGCGCGGCTGGTGCTTGCCCGCAGGGCTAAAGCGCAGCGCCTCGTAAAATGAGGGGGTTCCCAACAGCGCATTGGCAGCCGTGAACTGGCGGGGGCAATTGTCATCAAAACCGGTGATGTAGAAGGTGCGTTTTGAGCGCACGCCCGGCGCACTGTCGTGCAGGTTGAAACCGCGCCGCCCCTGCCCTGCCAGTTTTTTGCCCAGCGCCTTGCCGCGCGCCTCGCAGACGCGCGCAATTTCCCCGAAACCCAGCACGGTACCAAAGGGAACATCGCGGGCATCGGGCCCCGTGCGCGCCTTGTTGCGGTTGCCGCCACCGAACAGACCGCGCCGCGGCTTGGCCGGCTCTTGCGGCAGGGCGGCCAGCTCAACCGGCGCATCGGCAGACCCTGCGGCAGACGGGGTGGTCGGCACCGTCTCGATCACTGTGCCTTGGGGGGCGGGCTGTGCCGCTTGGGACTGTGCAACGTCGGCAGCAATCGCATTGGCCGGATCGGCATCCGCCGCGCGCCGGATCAGTCCGCGTAAAAAACCGCCGCCGCCGTTTGCGCGGGCAGGTTGCGCCGCCGCAGTCGCCGCTGCATTTGTACCCGTCGCCGCAGAGGTGCCCAAAAACCCTTCGCGCGCAACTTCCGAAGCGTCGGGCAATGCGGCAGCCGCAGCATCCGTGGGGGCCACATCGACATCGGCCAACCGGTCCACACCCGACAGCGGATCACCGCAAGCAGCCAAGGTCACAACAACTCCGAAAACTGGTAAAAGGCGCACGCGATTTCTCCTACAATTCTGGCCGAAGTCTTAACGAAACCGGTCCGGCCCGTCCAGCGGCACAAGCGGAGGATTGCCCGCTGAAGTCTTCTGTTCGCGTCTCAGATTTCTTCAACCTCCAGAACACCGCCCAAAGAGCGGATCGCACCTTTGATCTGCGGGGTCACGGGGAATTGCGCGCCCAGATCAACCTCGACTTCGCCGGGCAACGCAGGATCCATCAGACACAGATGCACCGGCCCCTTGCCCGCCGCACGGGCCACACCGCGCGCGCCCTCCAACACCTCGGAAACCGAGGCGATGGCAGAGACGTTCTCGATGAAAATACGCAAGCCCATGCCGCCCGCATCGGCCACCGCCGTGTCGATCGGCACCACACCCCGGCCCAGCAGCTTGAGCTGGTCACTCTCCAGCGTGGCCTCGACGCTCACTACAACCTTGCTGCCCGCCTCGAGGTGATCGCGGCAGGCCTCCAGCGTATCCGAGAACAGCGTGACCTCGAACGCGCCGGTCGTATCGGACATCTGCGCAAAGGCAAAGCGGTTGCCCCGCGCGCTCTTGCGCTCCTGCCTGCCCGCGACGACGCCTGCCAGCTTGGCCACCAACGGGCCTGACTGCGCCTTCTCTGTCAGCTCGTCCAGCGTGATGACCCCCTTGCGTTTGAGCGGCCCCATGTAGTCGTCCAGCGGGTGCCCCGACAGGTAGAAACCGACGGCCTTGAACTCCTCTGTCAGACGCTCCGCCGCTTCCCAGTCGTCGCAGGGCATCATGCGCGGTTCCGGCAGATCATCGCCCGCCTCCCCGAACAGCGACACCTGATTGGACGCTTTTTGTTCATGGATCGCCGCCGAATAGTTGACCAGCGCATCCAGCGCGCCGAACACGCGGCGGCGGTTGGGGTCCAGCACATCGAACGCGCCCGACCGCGCGAGCATTTCCAGCGGGCGTTTGCCCACACGTTTGAGATCGACGCGCCGCGCCAGATCGAACAGCGTCGCAAACGGCTTGTCCACGCCCTCGACCTTGCGGCCCTGCGTAATCAGCTTCATCGCCTCGACGCCCACGTTCTTGAGCGCGCCCAGCGCATAGACCAGCGCGCCCTCGACCACGGTGAATGTCGCATCCGAGCGGTTGACGCAGGGCGGCACCCACGGCAATTCCAGCCGCTTGCGCACCTCCTCGAAATACACGGCCAGCTTGTCGGTCAGGTGGATGTCGCAATTCATCACACCCGCCATGAATTCGACAGGGTGATTGGCCTTGAGCCATGCCGTCTGGTAGCTGACCACCGCATAGGCCGCAGCGTGGGATTTGTTGAAACCGTAGTTGGCGAATTTCTCCAGAAGGTCGAACACCTCCGACGCCTTTTTCTTGTCGACGCCATTCTCCATCGCGCCTTTTTCGAACTTGGGCCGTTCCTTTGCCATTTCCTCGGCGATCTTTTTGCCCATCGCGCGGCGCAACAGATCGGCCCCGCCAAGGCTGTAACCCGCCATGACCTGCGCGATCTGCATCACCTGTTCCTGATAAACGATAATCCCTTGGGTTTCCTCAAGAATATGATCAATCGAGGGGTGCACGGATTCGCGTTCTCTCACGCCGTTCTTGACCTCGCAATAGGTCGGGATGTTCTCCATCGGGCCGGGGCGATACAGCGCGACCAGCGCCACAATGTCCTCGATGCAGGTCGGCTTCATCCGCTTGAGCGCATCCATCATCCCGCTCGATTCCACCTGGAACACGGCAACGGTTTTGGCCGCGGCATAAAGCTTGTAGGAGGCCTCATCGTCCAGCGGAATAGTGGCGATGTCATCCTCCAGCCCCTCTGGCGGCACAAACAGCTCCGTTCCGTCGGCGGCGATGTGCAGATGGCGCCCCGATGCCTTGATCTGGTCCACCGCGTTCTGGATCACGGTCAGGGTTTTCAGCCCCAGAAAGTCGAATTTGACCAGCCCCGCCTGCTCGACCCATTTCATGTTGAACTGCGTGGCCGGCATGTCGGAACGCGGATCCTGATAGAGCGGCACCAGATGATCCAGCGGGCGGTCGCCAATCACCACCCCCGCCGCGTGCGTCGAGGCATTGCGCAACAGCCCCTCGACCTGCTGGCCATATTCCAGCAGCCGCGCGACGACCTCCTCGTTGCGGGCCTCCTCGCGCAGGCGCGGCTCATCGGCCAGCGCCTTTTCGATACTTACGGGTTTGACACCTTCGACAGGGATCATCTTGGACAGGCGGTCGACCTGCCCGTAGGGCATCTGCAACACGCGCCCGATGTCGCGCACGGCGGCCTTGGACAGCAACGCGCCAAAGGTGATGATCTGCCCTACCCTGTCGCGCCCGTATTTGTCCTGCACATAGCGGATCACCTCCTCGCGCCGGTCCATGCAAAAGTCGATGTCGAAATCGGGCATGCTGACCCGTTCAGGGTTCAGGAACCGCTCGAACAACAAAGAATAGCGCAGCGGATCAAGGTCGGTAATCAGCAGCGCATACGCAACAAGGCTCCCCGCGCCAGATCCGCGCCCGGGCCCCACCGGAATTCCCTGATCCTTGGACCATTTGATGAAATCCGCCACGATCAGGAAATACCCCGGGAACCCCATCCCCTCGATGATCCCCAGTTCGAATTCCAGCCGCTCCTCGTAGACCGACACATCGGCGGCATGGGGGATGATTGCCAGCCGCCCGCGCAGCCCTTCTTGCGCCTGTCGGCGTAATTCGGCCACCTCGTCGTCGGCAAATTTGGGCAGGATCGGATCGCGGCGGTAGGCCTGAAAGGCACAGCGTTTCGCGATCTCGACAGTATTCTCGACCGCCTCGGGCAGATCGGCGAACAGCGTGACCATTTCGGCCTGCGTTTTGAAATAGTGCTGCGGCGTCAGACGGCGCCGCCCCTCCTGCTGATCGACATAGGCGCCATCCGCGATGCAGATCAGCGCGTCATGGGCCTCGTACATCTTGCTGGCAGGAAAATAGACGTCATTCGTCGCGACCAGCGGCAGGTCCATCGCATAGGCCATCTCGACAAACCCGCGCTCTGTCAGGCGCTCGGCCTCGGGTAGGCCAGCCTCGCCGGGGTGACGCTGGATCTCGACATATAGGCGATCCCCGAAAGTCTGCGCCAGCGCCTCCATCACCGCCTGCGCTGCGGGCTGCTGACCGTTTTGTAACAACACCCCCACAGGTCCGGTAGCCCCGCCCGTCAGACAAATCACATCGCTACTGTGCGCCGCCAGCTCGGCCATCGTGACCTGCGGCAGCGCACCGCCTTTATCAAGGTACAGGCACGAATTGAGGCGCATCAGGTTCTCGTATCCCGCCTCGCTTTGGGCCAGCAGGACAACGGGCGCAGGCGCGCGCGCGCGCTCACCGGTCTGGGGGGGCGCATACTCCAGATCGACCTGACACCCCAGGATCGGCTGCACCCCGGCGCCCGACATTGCCACCGAAAATTCCAGCGCTGCGAACATGTTGTTGGTATCGGTCAGCGCCATCGCGGGCATGCCCGCCTCTACGCACATATCAGGCAGCTTTTTCAGCCGCAGCGCCCCCTCGAGCAAGGAATACTCGGAATGGGTGCGCAGGTGGATGAATCGGGGGGCATTGCTCATCCGGCCAGCTTAGTCATTGTCCGAAAACTCCTCCACCGGAAAACGACACAACGGTGCTGCCCACACAAATATACTCCATACTCCGCGCCGGTCTGGGACAGACCCCCGGCCTCGATCCGCATGCGCACTGACAGGTTTCGGATGCGGTCGACGCAGCCAGTACCCGTGGCATAGCGCTCAAGGCTCACAGACATCAGCGGACGTGAAAAGCTGCGGCAGTCAGGCGCAACAGTGCCGTACTCAGACCCCTTTTTGCGCCGGGACCGCCCTGCCAAACCACGACACCACATCACAAACCGCCGCTCAAATTCTGCCCCTCACCCGCGCTCGCAATGAAAACATCCCGCGTTTCCCAGCAATCCACTTGCCATTTCCCAGCCCCCCGCCGTAGCGTGATTCAACACCCTGCTTTCTACGCCGCATCGAAGGCAGGGGTTCACACACCGGTACCGCGGCGGGGTCACCCCCATGCACGTCAACTTTTCGCTCAACGGCACGCCCGTCACTTTGACGGATCCAAATCCCACCACGACCCTGCTCGACTGGCTGCGTGAACAACGCCACCTCACTGGCACCAAAGAAGGCTGCAACGAAGGCGACTGCGGCGCCTGCACTGTCATGGTCACAGACAGCACCGGCCACGCGCCCCTCAATGCCTGCATTCTGTTTCTGCCCCAACTCGGCGGCAAACACGTCACAACGGTCGAAGGGCTGGCCGCACCCGATGGCACGCTGCACCCCGTCCAGACCGCCATGATCGAACAACACGGCAGCCAATGCGGCTTTTGCACGCCCGGCTTTGTGATGAGCATGGCCACCGCCCACCTCAACAAGGACACCGATCACGACACAGCGCTGGCCGGCAATCTGTGCCGCTGCACGGGCTATGCACCGATCCTGCGCGCCGCACAGGACGCCCGGATGCACCCCGTCCCCGATCACCTATTTTCTCTGACTATAAATACTCCGGGGAATCCGGACGCCGACAGGCGTTCGGATGGGGCAGCGCCCCTTTTCCACCAGCCCGCAACCGGCGATGCCCTCGCCGCGCTCTATGCCGCCCGACCGGAGGCGACGCTCATTGCGGGGGCCACGGATGTGGGGCTGTGGGTGACCAAACAGCTGCGCGATCTGCCCACGCCGATCTTCCTGAACCACTGCGCCGATCTGCACGGCATCACCCGCAGCGACACAGGCTGGCGCATCGGCGCGATGGCGAGCATCGCTCAGCTCGAGCACGCCCTCGCCCCCCATTTCACCCAGCTGGGCACTCTTTTGCGGCGCTATGGCTCGGCGCAGGTGCGCAGTGCGGCCACGCTGGGCGGAAACATCGCCAATGGCTCGCCTATCGGGGATGGCAGCCCCGCAATGATCGCCCTCGGGGCCAGGCTGCACTTGCGCTGTGGCGACACCCGCCGCGATCTCCCTCTTGAGGATTTCTTTCTCGCCTACGGACAACAGGACCGCCGCGCAGGGGAGTTCATCGAGGCAATCAGCCTCCCCGCCCAGCCCGACACATTGCATTGCGCAAAAATCTCCAAACGCTTTGATCAGGACATCTCGGCGGTTTGCGCCTGCCTCAACCTGCCGGTCGAGGGCGGGTCTTTCACGACGACCCGTCTTGCCTTTGGCGGCATGGCAGGCACGCCCGCGCGGGCGAAAAAGGCCGAGGCGGCACTCAACGGCGCGCCTGTTACCCGCGCGACGGTCCATGCCGCAATGCGCGCCCTGACGGAAGATTTCACACCAATGTCGGACATGCGGGCTTCTGCGCCCTACCGGATGCAGGCGGCACAGAACACACTGCTGCGCGCCTATCACACCCTCACCGGCACGCCTGCCGATCTGCATGCGGTGACACCGTGAGCAGTGCAAAATCCCTGCCCCACGATGCCGCACAGCTGCATGTCACTGGCGCGGCGCGCTATGTCGACGACATTCCCACGCCTGCGGGCACGCTGCATCTGGCCTTTGGCCTGTCCCCCTGCGCCCACGGGGTCGTGACGGCGATCCACCTCGGAAAAGCCCGCGCAGCCCCCGATGTCATCGCCGTTCTGACCGCCGACGATCTGCCCTTTGCCAATGACGTCTCCCCCTCCAACCACGATGAGCCGCTGCTGGCGCAGGGCCGTGTTCACTACCTCGGCCAGCCGGTGTTTCTGGTCATCGCCACCAGCCATCTGGCGGCCCGCCGTGCCGCACGTCTGGGCCGGATCGACGTGGACGAGGCCCCCGCATGCCTCACCATCGACGAGGCCCTTGCGGCCAATGCCCGTTTCGAGGACGGGCCGCGCATCTACGCCAAGGGCGACGCCACCGCCGCGCTGGCCCGCGCGCCCGAACGCCTGACCGGCACGCTGGAGGTCGGCGGGCAGGAACATTTCTATCTGGAGGGTCAGGCTGCCCTCGCCCTGCCACAAGAAGGCGGCGACATGCTGGTCCACAGCTCCACCCAGCACCCCACGGAAATCCAGCACAAAGTGGCCGAGGCGATCGGCACGCCGATGCACGCCGTGCGGGTCGAGACCCGGCGCATGGGGGGCGGTTTCGGTGGCAAGGAAAGTCAGGGCAACGCGCTGGCAGTGGCCTGTGCCATTGCCGCCCGCGCCACGGGTGCGCCGTGCAAAATGCGCTACGACCGCGACGACGACATGATGATCACCGGCAAACGCCACGATTTTCGCATCACCTATGACGCGGGGTTTGACGCGACGGGCAAACTGCACGCGCTGGATGTGACCCATTTCGTGCGCTGCGGATGGGCGATGGACCTCAGCCTGCCTGTCGCCGACCGCGCCATGCTCCATGCCGACAACGCCTACAACCTGACCGACGTGCGCATCACCTCGCACCGCCTGCGTACCAACACCCAAAGCGCCACAGCCTTTCGCGGGTTTGGCGGCCCGCAGGGGATCGTCGGGATCGAGCGGATCATGGATCACATCGCGGCACATCTGGGCCTTGATCCGCTGGCCGTGCGGCGCGCAAATTTCTATGCCGATTGCAGTGTCGATAGTATCAAAGCTGCCACGACCACACCCGCAGGCGCGACCCCGAAAGACGTGACAGCCGGCGACGCCGATGCAACCAGTCGCGGCGCGCAGACCGGCACACCGGCAAACACAGCCCCGCCTTCCGTGCCAAACGCGGCGACCGACCTGCAAACCACACCCTATGCCCAGCCGGTCACGGATTGCATCATCAACGCGCTGACGCACCGGCTGGCGGACAGCGCCGACTACACCGCGCGCCGCTCCGCGATTGCGCAGTGGAATGCGCAAAACCCCGTGCTAAAACGCGGCATCGCGTTGACACCTGTCAAATTCGGCATCTCCTTTACGCTGACCCATCTCAATCAGGCCGGCGCGCTGGTGCATGTCTATCAGGACGGGTCGATCCATCTGAACCACGGCGGCACCGAGATGGGTCAGGGCCTGTTCCAGAAGGTCGCACAGATCGCGGCGCAGGCCTTTGGCGTGGCGCTGGAACAGGTCAGGATCACAGCGACTGATACGGCCAAAGTGCCCAACACCTCTGCCACTGCCGCGAGTTCGGGCACCGACCTCAACGGCATGGCCGTGCTCAACGCCTGCGAGACGATACGCAGCCGTATGGCAGCACATCTTGCCAGTGTGTACGACTGCCCCGCTGACGAGATCATGTTTCACGGCGGGACCGTGCAGGCCGGCGCGCACAGCCTGCCCTTTGCCGCCGCAGCACAGGCCAGTTACGAAGCGCGGATCAGCCTGTCTGCCACAGGATTCTATAAAACGCCTGACATCCAGTGGGACCGTATCGCGGGCAAAGGCCGGCCATTTTTCTATTTCGCCTATGGCGCTGCTGTGACCGAAGTCGTCGTCGACACGCTGACGGGCGAGAACCGCATCCTGCGCGCCGACATCTTGCATGACGCAGGCCGGTCGCTGAACCCCGCGCTGGATGTGGGCCAGATCGAAGGGGGCTATGTGCAGGGTGCGGGCTGGCTCACGACCGAGGAGCTGGTCTGGGACGCGCGCGGCGCGCTGAAGACCCACGCCCCCGCAACCTATAAAATCCCCGCCATGTCGGACCGGCCCGATGTGTTCAACGTGGCGCTGTGGGACCAGCCCAATCCGGCACGCACGATCTACCGCTCAAAGGCGGTGGGGGAGCCGCCGTTCATGCTGGGCATCTCTGCGTGGTCCGCACTGGCCGATGCGGTCGCCGCCTGCGGGCCGCACTACCCCGATCTGCAAACCCCCGCCACGGCCGAGGCTGTGCTGGATGCCGTGACAAGGGCCAGAGGCGATGGATAAGACGCAGCCCGCACTGTGGATCGAGATCACCGGCACGCGCGGATCGACCCCGCGCGACACCGGCACGTCGATGAAAGTCACCGCAGACGACACCCGCGGCACCATCGGCGGTGGCGCGCTGGAATACAGCGCCATCGCCACGGCGCGCAACCTGCTGGCAGCGGGCCAGACCGCGCACAGCGAGACGATCCCGCTGGGTCCCTCCCTCGGGCAGTGTTGCGGCGGTGCGGTCACTTTGCGCTACACCGACACGCCGCACGTCATGCAGCCGCTTGACCAATTTACGGTGCACCGGATCCTGCCAGATCCTGCGCACCCGAAACATCTGTGGCTGTGGGGCGCAGGCCATGTGGGCCGCGCGATCGTCACCGCCGCCCATCCCCAAGCGTTCAAAATCACCTGGATCGACACCGCCGCTGACCGCTTTCCCCACCGCATCCCGCAACATGCGACCCCGATCCCCGCCGCCGACATGCCCCTGCTTGCCGCGCGCGCGCCAGCCTATGCGCATCACCTCGTCTTTACCTACAGCCACGAGATTGATCTGGCGCTCTGTGCCGCGCTGCTGCGGCGCGGTGGCGCCAGTATCGGCCTCATCGGGTCGGATACAAAGTGGGCGCGGTTTTCCAGACGGTTGCGCGCGATGGGCCTTGATCCTGCCGCGATCACCTGCCCCATCGGCGACAAAACCCTTGGCAAAGCCCCCGATCAGATTGCAAATGGCGTGATCCGCGCCCTGCTACCCTCCGAGAAAGCGCTCATATGACCGACCCGCTGCTGACCCTGTCATCACTGACAAAAGCCTATCCCGGCGTGATCGCCAATTCCGACGTCTCGCTGAGCATCGCGCCGGGCGAGGTGCACGCGCTGCTGGGCGAAAACGGGGCTGGCAAGTCCACACTGGTCAAGATGATTTACGGTCTGGTGAAGCCCGACAGCGGGCAGATGCAGATGAACGGCGCCCCCTTCGCCCCGTCCGAGCCACGCGCGGCGCGCCTTGCGGGGGTGGGGATGGTGTTCCAGCATTTCTCCCTGTTCGACGCCATGACCGTGGCGGAAAACATCGCACTGGGGATGGAGCACGCGCCGCGGTTGGGGGCCCTGTCCGCGCAAATCAGCGCCGTGTCCGAGGCCTACGGCCTGCCCCTTTCGCCCGACCGCATCGTCGGGGATCTGTCTGCCGGAGAGCGCCAGCGCGTCGAGATCATCCGCTGCCTGCTGCAAAGCCCGAAACTGCTGATCATGGACGAGCCGACAAGCGTGCTGACCCCGCAAGAGGTTGAAATCCTGTTCAAAACCCTGCGCAAACTCAGCGCGGAGGGCACCGCGATCCTGTACATCTCGCATAAGCTGGAGGAAATCCGCAGCCTGTGTGACACGGCAACGATCCTGCGGCTGGGCAAAGTCGTGGGGGAATGTGCACCGCGCGAGACGTCGGCGCGCGACATGGCTGAAATGATGGTAGGAAAGTTGTTGCAAACCCCGACCCGCGCGACCCATGAAAAAGGCGAGGTTCTGCTCGCGCTCTCGGGGCTTAGTGCGGCCGCGCCAAACAGCTTTGGCATGGCGCTGAAAGACATTTCGCTGGAACTGCACGCAGGCGAAATTTTGGGCATCGGAGGTGTGGCGGGCAATGGTCAGGATGAACTGCTGGCCGCCCTGTCCGGCGAGCGGCCCGTGGCGCGCGGCATGATCACCTATCGCGGGACCGATATCGGGCCACTTGGCCCGAACGCACGGCGCGAATCCGGTCTGTTGGCCGCGCCCGAAGAACGCATGGGCCACGCCGCCGTCCCTGACATGACCCTGAGCGAGAACGCAATGCTGACAGGGGCGATCCGCATGGGGTTGCAAGAAAAAGGGTTTATGGACTGGCCTCAGGCCACAATTTTTGCCCAAAGCGTCATCGACCAATTCGATGTGCGCACCTCTGGCCCCGCAGCCGCGGCGCGGTCCCTTTCGGGGGGCAACCTGCAGAAGTTTGTCATCGGGCGCGAAATCATGCAGGGGCCAAAGGTCTTTGTCGTCAATCAACCGACATGGGGTGTCGATGCCTCTGCGGCGGCCTCTATCCGGCAAGCTCTGCTTGATATGGCCGCGCGGGGGGCTGCACTTATCGTCATCTCGCAAGATCTGGATGAGTTGATGGAAATCTCGGACCGGTTTGCGGCGCTGAACGAAGGGAGGCTGTCGCCCCCGCGCAACGCGCAGGGCCTCACAGTCGAGGAGATCGGCCTGTTGATGGGCGGCGCGCACGGCATGGAGGTGGCGCATGTTTGAGCCTGCGGGATTTGAGTTTATTGGAAAAATGAAGTCGGGGAAGCGCGCGTGATTACAGTGGTGAAACGCCCCGAGCCGAGCCGCGCATTCTCATTGGCCGCGCCCCTGTTGGCGGTGCTGGCGACGATGGTATTCGGGGGGCTGCTGTTTGCGCTGCTGGGCAAGGACCCGCTGGCTGCGATTGTAACGATTTTCTGGGAGCCGCTGTTCGGGGAGTTCGCCTTTTTCTACCGGCCGCAGTTGTTGATCAAAGGTGCGCCGCTGGTGCTGATCGCGATCGGTCTGAGTTTGGGGTTCAAGGCGGGGATCTGGAACATCGGTGCCGAAGGGCAGTACATCATGGGCGCATTGTTCGGGGCGGGCGCAGGCCTGGCGTTCTATCCGGCCGAGAGTATTTTTATCTTGCCGCTGATGGTGTTGGCAGGCGCGTTCGGCGGGTGGATCTGGGCGATGATCCCTGCCGTGCTGAAGGTAAAATTCGGTACCAACGAAATTCTGGTCTCGCTTATGCTGGTCTATGTGGCTGAACAGTTTTTGGCCTCTATGTCGTTGGGGTTACTAAAAAATCCCGAAGGGTTCGGGTTTCCCGGATCGCGGAATTTACAACAGTATCCCAGCGCCCACAACGCCGAGCTGATTGCGGGAACGGGGATGCATTGGGGCGTTGTGGCCGCGATGATCGCGGTGATCTTTGCCTATGTTTTGCTGGCGCGCCACCGCTTGGGCTTTGCCATTCGGGTGACCGGTCAGGCGCCGCGCGCCGCGGCATTTGCAGGTGTGCGCCCGGCGCGGTTGGTGTTGTTCTGTCTGGGCATGTCGGGCCTACTGGCCGGGCTGGCGGGCATGTTCGAGGTGTCGGGCCCCGCAGGGCAAGTGACGATTGATTTTAACGTAGGTTATGGATTTACCGCGATCATCGTTGCGTTTCTGGGGCGGTTGCATCCGGTGGGGATATTGCTGGCAGGGCTGCTGATGGCGCTCACCTATATCGGCGGTGACATCGCACAATCCAAGCTGGGCCTGCCTGCTGCTGCCATTCAGGTGTTTCAGGGAATGTTGCTGTTTTTCCTGCTGGCGTTTGATCTGTTCACGAATTACCGGCTGCGCCTTGGCCGGACGGAGGTGGCGTAATGGACCTGTCAGCGATCAACCCGATCCTTTTCGTCGCGAGCTTTTTCGTCGCCGCGACGCCGCTGATTTTTGCCGCCACCGGCGAGCTGGTTGTCGAGAAATCCGGCGTGCTGAACCTCGGCGTAGAGGGGATGATGATCATGGGTGCGATCTGTGGCTTTGCCACAGCGGTCGAGAGCGGCTCCCCCCTGCTGGGATTTGCGGCGGCAGCGGCGGGCGGTGCCGCGCTGAGCCTGCTGTTTGCGTTTCTCACACAGGTCATGCTGGCCAATCAGGTGGCATCGGGCCTCGCGCTTACGCTGTTCGGGCTGGGGTTTTCTGCACTGCTGGGGCAAAGCTATGTCGGGGTGAAACCGCCCCGCATGGCGGATCTGGATTTCGGTCCGCTAAGCGATATTCCCGTACTGGGGCCGGTATTTTTCAGTCACGACCTCATCGTGTATCTGGGGCTGGGGCTGGTGGTGGTGGTCTGGGCTGTGCTGAAATTCACGCGCGCCGGCCTCACACTGCGCGCGGTGGGCGAAAACCACGATGCCGCGCATGCGCTGGGGTTCAAGGTCAAGCGGATGCGCACGCTGGCAATCATGTTCGGCGGGGCCTGTGCGGGGCTGGGCGGGGCGTACATCAGCCTGATCCGCGTGCCGCAATGGACCGAAGGGATGACTGCGGGCGTGGGCTGGATCGCGCTGGCGCTGGTCGTCTTTGCCTCGTGGCGGCCGTTTCGGGTGCTACTGGGTGCCTATCTTTTTGGCGGTTTGGTTCAATTGCAACTGAATCTGCAAGGTGCAGGCGTTGCCATTCCCGTCGAATATCTGGCAATGTCGCCCTACGTTTTCACCATCGTGGTCCTTGTGTTCCTGTCGCGATCGCGCAGTTCGGCACCCGGATCGCTGGGACGCATTTTTCACGCCTCGTCCTGAGGCATCTTTCTGCTTGAACACCTGAACGGGGGAACTCTGAGATGACATTCACCAAACGCACTGCTGCCAAACTGCTGCTGGGCACGGCACTGGCGGCCGGCATGGGCACTGCCGCCTTTGCAGACGGCCACGCGAAAACCAAAGTCGGCTTTGTCTATGTTGGCCCTGTGGGCGACGGCGGCTGGACCTACGAGCACGACAAGGGTCGCCTCGCTGTTGAGGCGGAATTCGGCGACAAGGTCGAGACGGTTTTTGTAGAGAGCGTGGCCGAGGGCCCCGATTCCGAGCGTGTGATGACGCAGATGGCGCTGGACGGTGCGGACCTGATTTTCACCACGTCGTTCGGCTATATGGACCCGACCAACAATGTCGCGGCCAAGTTTCCGGATGTGAAGTTCGAGCACGCCACCGGCTACAAGCGCCTGCATCCCAACGTGTCCACATACTCCGCGCGTTTCTATGAAGGCCGCGCCATTCAGGGCCACATCGCGGGCAACATGACCAAGTCCAACATCGTGGGCTACATCGCGTCCTACCCGATCCCCGAGGTCATCCGCGGCATCAACTCGGCTTTCATCCACGCACGCAAAGTGAACCCCGAAGTCGAGTTCAAGATCGTCTGGGCCTACACATGGTTTGACCCCGCAAAAGAAGCGGACGCGGCCAAGGTTCTGATTGACCAGGGCGCCGACGTGATCTTGCAGCACACCGACTCGACCGCGCCGCAGGCCGCCGCACAGGAAGCGGGCAACGTTGTGACATTCGGTCAGGCGTCGGACATGGGCCAATACGCCCCCTTCCCGCGCGTCTCGTCGATCATTGACGACTGGGCGCCCTACTATATCGCGCGCACCAAGGCGGTGATGGACGGCACATGGGAGCAGAAAGACACATGGGACGGCATCGGTGCCGGCATGGTCGGCATCGGCGAGATTTCCGACGCGGTGCCCGCAGACGTCAAGGCGCAAGCGCTGGAGATGAAAGCCGCCCTCGCGGACGGATCATACCACGCCTTCACCGGCCCGCTGAACAAACAGGACGGCACGCCGTTTCTGGCCGAAGGCGAGACAGCAGATGACGGCACATTGGCTGGCATGAACTTTTACGTCGAAGGCATCGAAGGCGAGATCCCGCAATAAGCGCCCTCCCCGCGGGTTGAGACGACGAAAGGCCCTGCCGTCTGGCAGGGCCTTTTTCATTGCGCGTCCCAAAGGAGCGTGGATCAGGGAACCAGATCTTCTTTCGGGAAATACTGGGCAAAAAATTCCATACGGTTGGCGGCGACATCCTGCGCGGCCTGCGTGACTTCGGGCGACAGGCGCTCGGGGTGCATCACCATACCGTAATAGACCGGAAACGTCTCTGCCATATCTTCGTGCGTCATGTTGGCCAGCGCATTTTGCGAAATCGCGGTGCCGTCGCGCTCCTGCGCCTTGTGCCACTCCGGATGATCCTGCCAGCGCGGATGCAACGAGACATGCACCGCCTCGTGCAGCAGCGATTCTTCCAGCACGCCCACCTGCGCATCCAGATCGGACATCCCGTGGTGGATGGTGATGGTGCTGCCTGTGGCAGACCACTCCCCCTCACCCGGCTGGACAACAACCGTTTGCACATCGCGGCGCAGCAATCGCGGCAACTGGCCCAGAATGGTGGCGTATTGTGTGGCAATCTCTGTCGCGATCCCCGCCTCAAAGGCGGCATTCACGTCAAACATCACGTCCTGATCCATTGGATAGGTTGCGATGTGGCGGCGGTAAATCTGGGCATAGCCGTCGGGCTGGTTGCTGTCTGCATGCCCGTACTCCAGCGCATAGGCAAAGGTGACACCGCGCAGAACGCTTGGATCATCCGGCGACAGCAGCGCAGGTGCAAGATGGGCGGTGCCCTCGAACGGCGGAGGCCCTTCGACAGCGACGGAAATCACGGCGGCAGCAGCCATGAAAATTCCAGGTAGAATTAGCTGGTTCATTCGAATCTATCCCCACAAAGACGATTTACCAATTGTTCCAGTATAACAACGGCATGCCCCCGTCAGAACAAGGGGAAGTTGGCGCGCAACACGTCAGAATAGCGCGCGCCGGAGCATCGAATCGCCAGCAGTGATGGCACTTTTCCCTGTTTCACGCGTTAGCTTGCTACCCGCCGCACGAAAAGGACACTCCCATGCTCAAAGACTTTGCCCATTCCGCCGCCCTGCGCGCCGAGCGTTTCGCAGACCGCTGGACCGACCGCACCGCAACGGGTCGTGCGATTGACCCCTACATCGGCTACGCCACGCCGGAACACATCGTTGTGCGCGGGCGTGTCCTCAGCTCCCTGCGGCACGCAACGGCCCAAGCGGGTCAGTCGAAACTGGCAAACCTGCGCCAGATTGTCGGGATGTTCATGACCGACGAAGTGCGCGATGCCACTGTGCACTGTGGCGATGCCAGCACCCAAACCGACGACGAGGGCTATTTCACGCTTGAGCTGCCGCGCGACGAGACGACAGGCTGGACCAGTCGCGAGGTGCGGGTAGAGGGCAGCGCGGATGTCACGGCCTGCCCCGTGTTTATCCCCGCCTCAGACGCGCAGTTTATGGTGATTTCAGACATCGACGATACGATGCTCGAAACAGGGGCCTATTCGCTGGTGCGCAACCTTTATACCTCGTTCACTGGCAATGCAGGCACGCGGCGCGTTTTTCCCGATGCGATCGAATTGATGCAGACCCTGTCGGACGCAGGCCGCAACCCTGTCTATTACGTCAGCTCCTCCCCGTGGAACCTGCATGATTTTCTGGCAGATATTTTTGCACGCACAGGGCTTGTCCGTGGGCCGATGTTTTTGCGCGATCTGGGGCTGAGCCGGACAAAGTTCATCACCGAGGGCCACGGCAATCACAAAGGCGCCAGCATCGACGCCATCCTTGCCGCCAATCCCGATCTGCCCGCAATCTTGCTGGGCGATACGGGCCAGCATGACGCACACATCTATAATGACGTGATCAAACGCCACGCGGGGCGGATACTGGGCGTCGGGCTGCGCACCCCCGGGGCGGGCATGGATGTGAACGACGCGGCCGATATCGCGGCCCTGCGCGACAGTACGGTGCCAACCTATGCGGCGCGTGATTTCACGGGCTTTGCCGCCGTGCTGGCGCAGGCTCATCCACAACTGTTCGGGGGCGCCGCCGCCGTTGCATAGCCTTGCACCGCGCGGCGATCCGCGCCAAGCTGGCGCATGATCAAATTACACCACCTCAACCGGTCCCGCTCGCTCAGAATTCTCTGGCTGCTTGAGGAGATCGGCGCGCCTTACGAATTTGTGCATCATACCCGCGACGAGAAAACCAACCTTGCCCCGCCTGCCCTGCTGGCGCTGCATCCGCTGGGTAAATCCCCGATGATCGAGATCGACGACGATGTCATCATCGAAAGTGGCGCGATCACGGAGGTACTATGTGCCCGCCACGCCCCGCAGATGGTCCCGCCCGCAGGCACCCCCGCCCACACCCGTCACCTCGAGGCGATGCATTTCGCCGAAGGCTCCGCCATGACGCCCGTGCTGCTGAACCTTTATGTCAGTAAGTTGGGCGAGGCCGGTGCGCCGCTGCATCCGCGCATCACCTCCGAGCTGGACAATCATTTCACCTATATGGAAAGCATCCTGCGCCCCTCGGGGCATTTCGTGCTGGATGAGCTGAGTGCGGCTGACATCATGCTCAGCTTTCCTGCGCAGATCGCCATGCGACTGGATCGCCGTGCTGCCTATCCGAAACTCGCCGCTTTCGTTGACGCGCTGGAGGCCCGACCGGCCTACAAACGCGCCGTGGAAAAAGGCGGCGTTTGATCCCTATCTGCGAGAGAGAGACATGAGCGATATCATTGTTATCGGCGGCGGCATTGCGGGCCTGTCCGCCGCCGCGCGCCTGTCCAAAGACGCGACCGTTACCGTGCTCGAAATGGAAAGTGCCACAGGCTATCACGCATCGGGACGATCGGCGGCGTTGATGGAGGAAAACTATGGCCTGCCCTCGGTCACCGCGCTGAACCGTGCGAGCATGCCCTACTTCAGGGAGGGCGGATACCTCAGCCCGCGCGGCCTGATGATCGTCGCCCGCGCGGATGAGCGTGCGGCCTTCCAGAGCGATCTGGCGCATATGGGCGTGGATGACATCACACCGCGCGAGGCGCTTGAGATGGTGCCCGTGCTCGACCCTGCACAGGTCGCCTATGCCGGTTATCACCAAGATGCCTTTGACATTGATACCGATGTGTTGATGCAGGATTTCATCCGCACCCTGCGCGCCAATGGCGGCACGCTGGTAACGGATGCGATTGTGACCGGCATCACGCAGGACGCAGGCGGCTGGCAGGTTACCGCAGGCGCACGCTACACAGCGGCAACGCTGGTCAACGCGGCAGGCGCCTGGGCTGATCTGATTGCGGGCATCGCAGGGGTGACGCCGCTGGGGATCGTGCCGCACCGCCGCTCGATGGCGCGGATCGCGGCCCCTGACGGGCATGATACCGGCACATGGCCGATGTTCTTTGGCACAGGCGAAAGCTGGTACGCAAAGCCTGACGCCGGTGCGCTGCTCGTCTCTCCCGCCGAAGAGGCGGTGACCCATCCCCATGATGCCTTTGCCGATGACATGACACTGGCCGAGGGGCTGGACAGGTATCAGCAAATGGTGACGCCCCCCGTGACGCGCCCGCTTGCCACCTGGGCCGGTCTGCGCAGTTTCGCGCCCGACCGCACGCTGGTGCTGGGCCGCGACCCCGAAGTGCCCGAGTTTGTCTGGTGCGCCGGTCAGGGCGGTTACGGTTTCCAGTCCGCGCCCGCCGCCTCTGTGCTGCTGGCTGATCTGCTCATGGGGCGCGCGCCGTTGATTGACGCAGACACAGTCGCGGCGCTGCGTCCCGACCGTTTGCGCGCATGACAGACCGCTTGCCGCCCAGCGCCAGTGTCGCCCTGCCCGCACAGGGCGACACCCTGTTTGCCCCGTCGGCTGCGCGCAACGTCGCGGCCCTGACGCAGTTGTTGTGCGATGTGGCCCCCGACAGCGGCGCGGCGCTGGAGATTGCATCGGGCACCGGCCAGCACATCACCGCCTTTGCCACGGCGATGCCCCGGCTCGACTGGACCCCGAGCGAGATCGCACCGGAGCGCATCGCCAGCATCGACGCCTATGCCGCACAGGCCCGCCTGCCCAATCTGCGCCCTGCCGTGATGCTGGATGCAGGCAGCCACGGCTGGGCCGCACAGCATCCGCCCTATGCCCTGATCCATCTGGCAAACCTGCTGCATCTGATCCCCGAGCCTGTGGCCAGCGCCGTCCTGACCAGCGCCGCGCAGGCCCTTGCGCCCGCCGGCACGCTGGTCGTCTATGGCCCGTTCCGCCGGTCTGGCAGGCTCACCTCGCGGGGCGACGCGCAATTTGACGCAGAGCTGCGCGGCGCCAATCCGCTGATCGGCTACAAGGACGACACTTGGGTCAATGAGGTGCTGACACGCGCCGGTCTGCGGTCTATCGTGGTGCGCGACATGCCCGCCAACAACCTTGCCTTTGTGGCCAGAAACGACACCCGACAGGACCCGCCATGACCCTACGCACCTCCCTTTTCGTTGCCCTGACGGCGCTGCTGACAGCCTGCGGCGGCGGCGGCACCGCGATTCCCGTCGGCGCGCCTGTCGCCCCGAATTTCAGCGATGCCGACCCTGTTGCCTTCAAGGGGCAAACGCCCGCCCGCTATGGCGTGCACGGCATCGACGCCGCGCGGTTTCAAAAAAGCGTGAACTGGCCGCAGGCGCGCGCCAACGGCGTGAACTTTGCCTTTCTGAAAGCGACCGAGGGCGGCGACCTGCTGGACCCCATGTTCAAAAGCCACTGGGCAGGTGCGGGGCGTGCCGGTGTCGCGCGCGGCGCCTACCATTTCTATTATTTCTGCACCACGCCAGAGGTGCAGGCCCGCTGGTTCATCAAAAACGTGCCGCGCACAAAAGGCATGCTGCCGCCCGTGCTGGACATGGAATGGAACCCGTTTTCGCCCACCTGCGCGCACCGCCGTCCACAGGCGCGCGTGGTGCAGGACGAAATGCGCCGCTGGTTGCGGATTGTAGAGGCGCACTATGGCCAACGCCCGATCATCTACACCACGCCGCGGTTTTACAAGGAAAACAGGCTGTCGCAATTCAAGGGCTATGACTATTGGCTGCGCACGACTGCCAAAACCCCGCGTGAGGCCTATCCCGGTCAAAGCTGGCGGTTCTGGCAATACTCGGCCACCGGCCTGATCGGCGGCATCGCGGGGGAGGTCGACCTCAATGTGTTCAACGGTAGCCGCGCCGAATGGGCGGCATGGCTCGCGGCGCGCAGCCACAAATAATCTAGGACAGGCGGCCCAGCCCCATCGGAAGTATCAGAACAGAGTGCCGTGCCTGCTCTATCTGACACCTGTCAGCGGTGACACGGATGCGCTGCAGTTCCTGAAAGGCACGCTTGCCAATGCAATCCAGATCACCGCCAAAATCAGGCAGATGAAAGATCACGACCTTGCGGGTTTTGCCAAACCGCATTTCCGTCAGCGTGATCTGCGGCGCTTTGCGGTAATGGCAGGCATCCCAGCACAGCTCCGCCACGTCAGGAAGATGGCGCAGGCTATCCCAGCGATTCAGCAAAACGATGGTGACGGTCGCAGCGTCCGCCTGCTCAACGCCCAGCGCGGTTCGGACCTCATCCGCGTGATCCCCGATCACAGCAACGGTTGGCGTGCGCGGCGGGGACAGCATGACGCCAACGGCAAACACCACCGCAAAGAATACCCCCGCGATGGTGATGTAGTGGCTAGCCGTCCACCCGGATACGCGCGTTTTTCGGATCATAAGGGCTGTCCTCGACAATCTCGGCATCCCACAGCTGGTCAAACATCTTGACCTTGAGCTTTGTGCCAACAACCGCGGTTTCAGGCGTGACATAGCCCATGCCGATCGACTTTCCAAAGGCGACGGAATACCCGCCGGACGTCAGACGCCCCACGCGGCTGTCGCCGTGATAGAGTACCTCGCGCCCCCAGGGGTCGGCATCATCCGGCCCGTCGATCAGCACGGTCACGCATTTCGCCTTGATCCCGTGATCGGCCATCGCCTGCTTGCCGTGGAACTCCTTGGACAGATCGACGAAACGCGGCAGGTCGGCCTCCAGCGGCGTGGCGTCGCGGCCCAGCTCGGTCCCGAACGCGCGATAGGATTTCTCCTGCCGCAGCCAGTTTTGCGCCCGCGCACCCACCAGCTTCATGCCGTGCGCCTCCCCCGCCTTTTCCAGCAGGTCGAACAGGTGGTTCTGCATCTCGATGGGATGGTGCAGCTCCCAACCCAGCTCACCTGTATAGGCGACGCGGATCGCGCGCACCGGCACCATCCCCAGCTCGATGTGGCGCATGGTCAGCCACGGAAAGCGTTTATTGCTCAGCGCCGTTTCGGGGTCTGCGTCCTTGATCACGTCGCGCAAAACATCGCGCGATTTGGGGCCGGCGATGGCGAACACGCCCCATTGCGTTGTCACGTCATGGCACTCGATATAGCCCAGCTCCGGCGCTTTATCCTCGATCGCCTTGCGCAGATAGTCGCTGTCGTAGGCGGTCCAGCCGCCCGCACTCACGAGGTAATATTCATCCTGTGCCAGCCGCACGATGGTGTATTCCGTGCGCGTGGTGCCTGCGCCCGTCAGCGCATAGGTCAGGTTGATGCGGCCCACCGATGGCAGCTTGTTACAGGTGAACCAATCCAGAAACGCGGTCGCACCCGGCCCCTTGACCAGATGTTTGGTAAAGGCCGTCGCGTCGATCAGGCCCACGCCCTCACGGATGGATTTCGCCTCCTCCACCGCATACTGCCACCAGCCGCCACGGCGGAAGCTGCGGCTGCCCGCATCGTCGAAATCCGCAGGCGCATAGTAATTCGGACGCTCCCAGCCATTCACCCAGCCAAATTGCGCGCCCCGCGCCGCTTGGCGGTCATAGGCGGGCGAGGTGCGCAATGGCCGCGCGGCAGGGCGCTCCTCATCGGGGTGGTGCAGGATATAGACGTGCTCATACGCCTCTTCGTTCTTGCGCGCCGCAAACTCGGTCGTCATCCAGTCGCCATAGCGTTTGGGATCAAGCGACGCCATGTCGATCTCGGCCTCGCCCTGCACCATCATCTGCGCAAGGTAATAGCCCGTGCCACCCGCCGCAGTGATGCCGAACGAAAACCCTTCGGCCAGCCACATATTGCGCAAACCGGGCGCGGGCCCCACCAGCGGATTGCCGTCGGGTGTGTAACAGATCGGACCGTTGAAATCATCCTTCAGGCCCGAATCCTCGGCCGATGGAATACGGTGTAGCATCGCGGCATACTGGTCTTCGATCCGGTCAAGGTTGAGCTGGAAAAGGTCCGCGCGGAAACTGTCGGGCACGCCATGCTCAAACCGTGCAGGGGCGTCCTTCTCGTAGACACCCAAGATCCAGCCGCCGCGCTCCTCGCGCACATAGGACTGCGCATCGGCGTCGCGGATAACGGGATGCTCCGCGTTGCCTTCGGCGCGGAATTTCACCAGATCGGGGTCGCTGTCCATGACGATAAACTGATGCTCGACAGGGATCGCGGGCATCTTGATGCCCAGCATTTTCGCCGTGCGCTGCGCGTGGTTGCCGCTGGCGGTCACGACATGTTCGGCGGTGATGACGACCTGCTCGTCCGAGGGGACCAGATTGCCACCCTTCTCCACCATCTTGGTGACAGTGACCTCCCACGCCTCCCCGTTCCAGTGAAACGCATCGGCCTGCCATTTGCGTTCGATCACCACACCGCGCTGACGCGCGCCCTTGGCCATCGCCATCGTCACGTCCGCAGGGTTAATGTAGCCGTCAGTCTGGTGGTAGATCGCGCCTTTCAGATCCTCGGTCCGGATCAACGGCCACTTGGCCTTGATCTGCTCTGGTGTCATCCATTCATAGGGCACGCCGCACGTCTCGGCGGTCGAGGCATAGAGCATGTATTCCTCCATCCGCGCGTCCGTCTGTGCCATCCGGAGGTTGCCGACAACAGCAAAGCCCGCGTTCAGCCCCGTCTCCTCCTCCAGCGTTTTGTAGAACTTGATCGAATAGTCATGGATGTGCGTCGTCGCGTAAGACATGTTGAAGTAGGGCAGCAGCCCCGCCGCGTGCCAGGTCGAACCCGACGTCAGCTCGTCACGCTCGAGCAAGACAACATCGTCCCAGCCCGCCGCCGCCAGATGATAGGCAATCGACGTGCCCACGGCACCGCCCCCCACAACCAATGCCTTGACGTTCGTTTTCATCTGACTGCTCCCTCTCGCATGCCTGGCCCCGTGTACCGCCCCGACAGCTATACCCGACGACGACCCGCGACGCGACAGCGCGAAAAACCGACCAAACGGGCAGATGTCAGCGCCTATTTTCTCTGACTAAAAATACTCATTCCAATCTACCGAACACGCCGCACATGATGAGATGTTCAAAGCCTTCGCGCCTGCCCCCTTCTCATGTGCGACGGGTGCGGGTCCTTCAGGAAAGAATCTTGCCGGGGTTGAGAATATTATCAGGATCCAGCGCGCATTTGATTGCCGCCATCACATCGACCGCAGCGCCCAGCTCCTTGACCAGATAGGGGCGCTTGCCCTGCCCGATCCCGTGCTCGCCGGTGCAGGTTCCGCCCAGCGCGATCGCCGTGTTATTGAGCCAGCTGACATAGGCTTCGGCCCGCGCAACCTCCGCAGCGTCCTGCATATCAATCAGCAGCGAGGCGTGGAAATTCCCGTCACCCGCATGGCCCACGACCGGCGCAATCAGCCCCAACTCGGCGGCCTTTTCATTTGCGCCGACAACCGCCTGCGCCAGCTTCGAGATCGGCACACAGACATCCGTTGCCACCGCCTTGCTGCCCGGCCGCAGCGCCAGCATCGCCCAATAGGCATCATGGCGCGCCTGCCACAGCTTGTTGCGCTCCTCGGCGGTGGTCGTGGCGCCGTTCATTGCGCCGTCAAAATCCGCAGCCAGCGCGGCGAATGTCTCTGCCTGCTCTGCCACGCTCGCCTCCGAGCCGTGGAACTCCAGCAACAACAGCGGCGTCTCCGGCAGGCTCAGCTTGGAATAGTCGTTGACCGCCTTGACCACCAGCGCGTCCAGCAGCTCGATCCGCGCGACAGGCAAGCCGTACTGGATCACTGCCATGACCGTCTCACAGGCCGCCTCGACGGTGGGGAACGAACAGCTCGCCGCCGACATCGCCTCGGGGATGCCTTGCAGGCGCAGGGTCACCTCTGTGATGATCCCCAGCGTGCCTTCCGACCCGACCATCAACCGTGTCAGATCATACCCCGCCGAGGATTTTCGCGCACGGCTGGCTGTCCGGATAATCTGTCCGTCGGCCATCACGGCCTCGACGCTCAGAACATTGTCCTTCATCGTGCCATAGCGCACGGCGTTAGTGCCCGACGCGCGCGTGGCGGTCATTCCGCCGATACTGGCATCTGCCCCCGGATCAATCGGAAAAAACAGCCCCTGATCGCGCAGATGCGTGTTCAGCGCCATGCGCGTCACACCAGGCTGCACGCGGCAGTCCAGATCGCCCGCGTTGACCTCCAGCACGCAGGCCATCTGGCTCAGGTCGATGCTGATGCCACCGGCGGGGGCGTTGACATGCCCCTCCAGCGAGGTGCCCGTGCCAAAGGCAATGACGGGGACGCGGTGCGCGGCACAGACCTTCACGACCTCCGACACTTCTTGCGTGGAGTGGGCAAACACCACAGCGTCGGGGGGCTGGTTGTCGATCCAGGTCGTCGTGTGGGCGTGCTGCGCGCGGATGGCGGCACCAGTCTGGAAACGCTCCCCGAACTGCTGCTTCAAAATCCCCAGCGCCGCCGCGATGCCATCCTCGTTGCGCGCCAATGCCGTTGCCTGAACCATAGCCTACTCTCCCAATGCAATGCCTTCGCGGCGCGGATCCGCCCCGCCGGTCAGTTGTGCGCCGATCCCGATCAGATGCAAGCCTGAGGTCAGCGCCCGCGTCTTTGTCTCGTACCCCAATGCCCCCAGATCCTGCGCAAGGGCTGCTGCCGCCGTCCCCGCCTCCAGATCATAGGTGCCAAAGCGGTTGACGGCATGGGGCAGGCCTGCTGCCTGCTGCGCGTCCATCCCCCAGTCGATCATCGCAATAATCGCCTGTGTCGTGTATCCGATGATCCGGCTCCCCCCAGGGGAGCCCGCGATGATCACCGGCGCACCATCCTTCAGCACAATCGTCGGCGACATCGAAGAGCGCGGCCGCTTGCCGGGGGCAACACGGTTGGCAATCGGCACACCGTCGCGGTGGCTGCGAAACGAAAAATCCGTCAGCTCGTTATTGAGCAAAAACCCACCCACCATCAGCCTGCTGCCAAACCCGTTCTCGATCGTCGTCGTCATTGCAGCCGCGTTGCCATAGCGGTCGACGACGGAAATATGCGAGGTCGAAGGCAGCTCGATCGACGCATCATCGGCCAGATGCAGCGCATGATCAAACTCAGGCGTGCCCGCCGTCACCTCCTCCAGCGCGGCCTCCCCGCCCAGCAAAGCACCGCGCGCCGACAGATAGCCCCCGTCCAGCAGCCCAGCCACAGGCACCGGCACATAATCGCTGTCCGCCACAAACCGCCCCCGATCCGCAAAGGCCAGCCGCGATGCATCCCCGATCAGCCGCCGCACTTGCACGTCATCAGGCCCCGCGCTCAGGTCATACCCCTCCAGCATGCCCAGCGTCTGCCCCACGGCAATCGCCCCGGACGAGGGCGGCCCCATACCGCACACCTCATGCCCGCGGTAGGGCGCACAGACCGCCGCGCGCTCCTTGACGCGGTAGATCGCCAGATCGACCTGCGATAACACGCCCGGATTGCCCTCGGCCCCCTGCACCGTCGCCACAATCGTCTTCGCCAGATCGCCTGCATAGAACGCCCCGACACCTTGCGTGCTCAATACTTTGAGGGTCTGCGCATAAGGCAGGTTCACCAACCTGTCGCCTGCGACCACCGGCACCCCCCCCGGCATGAAATAGGCAGAGGTCGTTTTGGAACGCCCAAGGCGCGCCTTATCTGCAGCGACCAGCTGCGCCAAGCGCGGGCTGACGGTAAATCCACGCTCTGCCAGTGTCATCGCAGGCGCCAGCAACGATGCCCAGTCTTGCGTGCCATACCGCCTGTGCATCTCAGCCAGCAACGCAGGCGTGCCGGGTGTGCCAACAGACCGCCCGCCCACAACCGCGTCAAAGAACTTCAACGGCGCGCCCTGTGCATCCTGAAACAACTGCGGCGTGGCCGCCAGCGGCGCCGTCTCGCGCCCGTCAAACGTGGTAACCAAGCGCGATGCCCCGTCGTACCACACCACAAACGCCCCACCGCCCAGGCCCGATGACTGCGGCTCGACCAGCCCCAACATCACCTGCACGGCGACCAGCGCATCCGCTGCCGTGCCACCCGCCGCCAGAACATCTGCACCTGCACGCACCGCATGCGGGTTGGCCGCGACGACCATCCAGTCATCTGCAACAACGGCACGCCCTGCCGCCTTTGACACCAGCGCGGCATCCACCGCAGGCGACAGCTTCTCGAACCCGCCGACACCCGCCGCCTCGGGGGTCACCACATCTGCGGCCTGTTGCGCCTGCGCGCCCGCAGCCAGCATCGCCCACACCCCGAACCATCCCAGACGCATCGCCATCCCCCAACTCCGCTTCTTCATTTTTCCTGTAAACTCAATCCCCCGCACGGCACCACGCGCAACGAGCGGGTTAAACCATCGACGGCACAACCTGATCCGGCGGGCGGTGACCGTCCTGAAAGGTCTTGATGTTGATGATGACCTTCTCGCCCATCTCGACACGCCCCTCGACCGTGGCCGACCCCATATGCGGCAACAGCACCACATTATCCAGCTCCCGCAGCCGCGGATTGATCTCGACCCCGTGCTCGTAGACATCCAGCCCCGCGCCCTTGATCTCGCCCGCGCGCAGCATCCGCGTCAGGGCGTTCTCGTCGATCACCTCTCCGCGCGAGGTATTCACGATGACCGCGTCAGGCTTCATCAGCTTCAGACGCCGCGCGTTCATGAGGTGAAAGGTCGACGGCGTGTGCGGACAATTCACCGAAATCACATCCATCCGCGCAACCATCTGGTCAAGGCTCTCCCAATAGGTTGCCCCCAGATCCTCCTCGACCTGCGTGCGCAAGCGGCGGCGGTTGTGATAGTGGATCTGCATGCCGAAAGCAGCAGCGCGCCGCGCCACGGCCTGACCGATCTGCCCCATCCCCAGAATGCCCAGACGGCGCCCCGCGATCCGCCCGCCCAGCAGCGCGTTGGGGGCCCAGCCGTCCCAGACCCCTTTTTGCATCTGGGCCATCCCCTCGGGCATCCGGCGGGTCACGGCCATCAGCAGCGCCATCGTCATATCCGCTGTGTCATCTGTCAGAACACCCGGCGTGTTGGATACCAGAACCCCCTGCTGGCGCGCGGTGGCCACGTCGATGTGATCCACCCCCGCCCCGTAATTCGCAATCAGCTTGAGCCGCCCGCCCGCCTGCGCGATCAGCGCATTGTCGATCTTGTCGGTGATCGTGGGCACCAAAACATCGCAGGCTTTGATCGCCTCGCCCAGCTCTGCGCGGGTCATCGGCGTGTCCGAATCCCGCAGGCGCACATCGAATAATTCGCTCAACCGGGTCTCAACCACGGCGGGTAAGCGTCGCGTGACGACAACACTCAGCTTCTGTTTTGACATTTTCATAACTCCGGTCTTGGCGTGGCATGGCGTGTTGTTGCATGGTGACCCAACCAGCGACGAGGCACAAGAACCTCGCGCAGGCGACAGAGCAGACCATAGATAAATCACAGTGCAGGCAGCACCCCATGAACAAGACGAAATTGCGCCGTTTGGGCGCAGGCATCCTTGGCGCGACCGCGCTGATTCTCACGACCAGTTTTGCCACGCCCGTTCTGGCGGCAGGCGGGGTCGAGCAAAACGCGAGCGAACAGGGCAAGGTGACGAACCGCCCCATTCCGCGCTATGTCTCGATGAAAGCCTCAGAGGGCAACGTGCGGCGCGGCCCCTCACTTACCCACCGGATCGACTGGGTCTTCAAACGCCGCGACATGCCCCTGCGCATCACTGCCGAACACGGCCACTGGCGCCGCGTCGAGGACCGTGACGGCATGGGCGGATGGGTCCACTACTCGCTTTTGTCGGGCACCCGCACCGTGCTGATCGAAAAAGACATGCTAACCCTGCATGCCCGCCCCGACCCGTCGGCCCCTGTGATGGCCGCGCTCGAGATGGGCGTGGTGGCCCGCGTGGCGGAATGCAGCGGCGAATGGTGCCTTCTGCGCTCTGGCGGGTTCAGGGGCTGGGCTCCCAAGGCCCGTTTATGGGGTGTGCGCGCGGCAGAGGTGTTTGACTGATTGCAGCCTCTCGCGCGTTGGATCATGTTGGGGCAACCCGACTGACCTGACCCACAAGGACACGCTGCAATGAAATCCACTGTATATGATCGCTTTGGCCCCGCTGCTGAAGTCCTTAGCCTGCGCACTCTCGACACCCCCGCCCCTGCGGCGGGCGAGGTGACCGTGCGCATGGCCTTCTCCGGCGTGAACCCCTCCGATATCAAATCCCGCGCGGGCACCAGACCCGGCGTGACCAAACCCCCGTTCGAGCAGGTCATCCCCCACAGCGACGGCGCAGGCGTGATCGAAGCGGTGGGCGATGGCGTGAGCCCCGACCGCATCGGCGCGCGCGTCTGGATCTGGAACGGCCAGTGGCAGCGCGCCTTTGGCACAGCGTCCACGCACATCACCCTGCCGTCCGAACAGGCCGTCGATCTGCCCGACGGCGTGAGCCTCGAGACAGGTGCTGTTCTGGGCATCCCCGGCCTGACCGCTGCCGAAGCGGTGTTTGGCGCGGGCGACGTGGCGGGGCAAACGCTGCTGGTGTCGGGCGGCGGCGGCACGGTGGGGTATCTGGCGGTTCAGCTGGCGGTCTGGGGCGGTGCAACGGTCATCGCAACCTGTAGCCCCCGCGACACTGCCCGCGTCACGCAGGCAGGGGCCAGCGCGGTGCTGGATTACCGCGCGCCCACGCTGGCCGCCGATATCCTTGCCGCCAACGGCGGCGCACCAGTGGACCGGATTCTGGAGGTGGAGTTTGGCGCCAACGTCGATCTATGCGCCGAAGTCATTGCCCCCTGCGGCACCATCGCCGCCTACGGCTCCCAGCTGAACCTCGCGCCGACGCTGCCCTTCGTTCCGCTGCTGTTCAAGGCGGTGACAATTGATATCATCCTCATTTACCTGTTGCCCCTGCCCGCGCGGCGCGCGCGCATCACACGCCTGCACGACGCCCTGAGCCAAGGGGCGCTAAAATGTCCCGTCGCACAGGTCTATCCGATGGCCGACTGCGCTGCCGCCCATGACGCCGTGCTGGCAGGCGGACGCGCGGGCGCCATTCTGGTCGATTGTGCCTGAGTTCAACGGGCTGGCCCCGTCACCCGGCTAACAGCCTGCGGTGCGCGAATGCAGATCGCGAATAACTGCCCGATTGGCGACAATTAGGTCAGATAAAGGCTTGCGCCCCGCGCGATCTGGCCCTAGATAACAGCGCACGTTGGGATGTGGCCAAGTGGTAAGGCATCTGTTTTTGGTACAGAGGATCGTAGGTTCGAATCCTACCATCCCAGCCACGCACTTCCGCAAATTCGGAAGGTGCGTTTGTTGTTCGCGATAGTGGCGCGTTAACCGTGGGTTACGACGCCGCGTCGAATACACAGACCCCTGATATACAGCACGTCACGCCCAATATCGCCAAGTGTCTACAGACCGCATTTCCACGGTCGCACTGTCCGGCTTAGCGATGTCAGAGGGTGGCGATTACTGCGCGTTGTTCGTGCCAGCTGCTTGGCAGCGCATCCTTCTTGACCCATTCGGACGTGAAGCCAAAGGGTTGTTTCCCATCGAGGATGAGCTTTGTGAGGTCCGGTGCCAAGAAGGCCAATTCGATAAAGTGCTGGATGCGGCGCGTGGACGTGCCGTTTGCTTTGGCCACCTCCGACAGGGTCAGACCTGATTTGATCTGCGCGAACCAGTGATGCGCCTGCGCGATGTTTCGGCAAACTAGGGGCTATTCAGTCTCCCAATAAAAAACGCGCACTACAGAGTTGAACTTTGATCAAGGTGCCTTGCTAACCCAGTACGAATGGATTGATTTAAGACCGCAAGATCAGCTCGGCGCCTTTTTCTGCGATCATCATCGTCGGTGCATTTATGTTGCCACTTGTCATAGTCGGAAAGACCGACGCGTCGATGATCCGCAGGTTTTCAAGGCCATGAACTTTGAGGTCGGGCCCGACGACTGCATCGGGATCAACGCCCATGCGACAGGTCGAGCATTGATGCCACGTCGTGCTTGCCTCGGCGCGGGTGACTGCAACGATGGCATCGCGCTCCATTCCCGGTCCAAGAATTTTATCGCGTACCGCATTGAATGCCGGGTGTTCGATCATGCTTTGATGAAAGCGGATCAGCGCCACATGGTTGTCGATGTCAACCGGATCGGAAAGGTAGTTGGGGTCAACGCGCGGTCTGTCGAACGGGCTGGAGGATGCAAGCGTGACCGATCCTTTGGACAGCGTTCGGCATACATACCCCGTAAACCCCACCCTCGGTGGAAGGCCGTCGCGGTGAACATGCGTATTGGACACCATGCAAATGGATTGACCGTTCGGATATGCGTCCCGCGCGTCTAGTTGCACAAATGCCCCTGCATCAATGCCTGTGGTGGCAAGCGGTCCGGTGCCATGTGCCTCGAATTCGGCAAGACTGTCTGCCGGACTTTTGATAGGAAATCCGAATTTTTCAGGCTCGCGCAGGGTGAGGGCCAGCCTTGGGCCGACAAAATGGTCGTGCAGGTTTTGCCCGACACCGCCAAGGTCATGGCGTGTTTTAATATCATGGTCATCAAGGTGGTCATGGGGGCCGATACCCGACAGCATCAACAGATGCGGCGACCCGATCGCGCCGAGGGATACGATTGTCTCTCCCGCAGTGACCGCGATGGCCTCCCTTCCCTTTGCGTAGGTCACGCCAACGGCGCGGCGACCTTTCACCGTGATACCGGTCAGATGTGCACCTGTGATAATCGTGAGGTTTGGGCGGTCCCTGACCGGATAGAGAAACCCGTCCGCCGCACTCACACGCCTGCCCTGATCTGTCGTGAGCTGGTAGAGAAAACTGCCCTCTTGGGTGGCGCCGTTGTAGTCCGCATTTCTGGGATACCCCATGTCTGCGTAGGCCTCGAAACACATCTCCTGAAGGGGATGCGAATTGCGCGGATGCTCTATAGAAATTGGCCCTTGCGTGCCATGATATCCGTCCTCGAACAGTCTGCTCGCTTCTGATCTGAGGAAAAAGGGCAGCACGTCATCATAGGACCAGCCCGTGTTTCCAAGCTGCGCCCAATGGTCAAAGTCACCGCGATTGCCCCGTACATACATGCCCCAGTTGATCCCGCTGGACCCGCCAAGCCCTTTGCCACGGTTCAGCAGTATCCGACGGTTGTTCAGGTTCACTTGCGGCTCGGAGCGGAACGCCCAGTCGAGGGGGGTATCCCACTGCTCGATGGATGCACCATATGCATGCAGCAACGGCGATGTCATCTCGTGGCCCGCCTCAAGCAACAGCACAGACACCGAAGGGTCAGCCGACAACCTGTTGGCAAGGATGCAGCCTGCCGTACCGGCCCCGCAGATTACGATGTCAAAACTCTTCACATCGTTCCCCTACATCGACATCGGAATGATGAGCGAGATTATCGGAAACGCGACGAGCAGGAACAGGACAATGATATCGCTGATCAGAAAGCGCCAGATACCGGCAAAAATCTGTCCGATCGGCACCTGACCGTCAATCGCGGCGGCCAGAACAAATACGTTCAACCCGACCGGTGGGGTGATCAATCCGATCTCCAACAGCTTTACGATGATGACGCCGAACCAGATCAGATTAAAGCCGTAGCTGTCGACCATCGGGATCATAAGCGGCAACGTGAGAACCATGATGCCGACAGGATCAAGGAACATCCCCAACACGAGATAGATGAGGCACACCATAAAGATAAAGCCCATCGGCCCGATGTCTGCGGCACCCAACGCCATGACCAGATCACTGGAAATGCCGGTCAAGGCAATCAGCCCGACGAACACCTTGGCACAGGCCGCAATGAAAAAGATACCGCCCGTGGTCAGACCGACGCTTCGGATGATCGGCAGGATATCGGAGAGTTTGACTCGCCCGCGTGCCATGCCCAGCACCGTCGCGAACAACAAGGAGACGGCCGCCGCTTCCGTTGCGGTGAATACGCCGCCATAGATGCCGCCGATGACGATGATAAACAGCAAGAACGCGGGCCAGGCATGCAACAGCGACTGCCACTTTTCCTTTTGCGAGAATGTTTGCGTCATCGCCGGCGCGATTCCGGGGGAGCGCAGAACCCAGATATAGGTCACAAGCGCGTAGCCAAGAAGCGACAGCAGTCCCGGCAAAAACCCGGCCAGAAACAGCGCGCCGATAGATGTTTCGGTGAAGATTGCGTAGATGATGAACAGGATCGACGGTGGAATAAGCGACCCCAACGTCCCGCCCGCCGCCACACTCGCCGAGGCGAGGCGCGGATCGTACCCCAGTTTGAGCATTTCGGGCGTGCATATCTTGCCCATCGTCGAGGCACAGGCGATGGACGACCCCGAGATTGCGGAAAACCCGCCGCAACCAGCGATCGACGCAATGGCAACACCGCCCGGCAACCGTGCAAGCCAGATGCGCGCCGCCGCATAGATTTCGGTGGTGATCCCTGCCCTATAGGCCATCTCCCCCAATGCGATAAACAGCGGGATCATCGAAAGATTATACGAATTGATCAGCGCGAACCCGTTGGAAAACGCCAGTGACAAGGTGCGCGATACTGCACGGTCCGGTACAAATTCGCCTGTGCGCAAAGCGAACACAAAGAACAGCGCAACCAGCGCCACACTTCCGATCGCGAAGGCGATGGGCACGCGGATTGCCAGCAAAAACAACACAGCAGCGCAGGCGATGAAGCCGATGGTTGAGACGTCCATGGTGCTAAGCTCCGGTTATAAATGTAGTGGGGCGGGCGTGCCGGTGAGTGCTGCCTTGAGATCAAGCCAGAGTATCTGCGCCATCCGCAGCGCAACGAAGGTAAAGGCCAGAACATAAACGAGCCTGCTGGGCCATTTCGGGATTTTGAAATCACCCCCGTGGTGCGCCCCGTTGCTCCAGGTCTTTTCAAGCTGAAGGGCCCCCGCATAGATCAGGACGACGACGACAAATAACCCCAGTGCTGCCGCCAGCACGGCGATCCATCGGTTGAGGCTGTCGGGAAACCAGTTGGCGATCACTTCGATTGACACATGTGCACGTTTTGCGGTGGTCGCACTCAGCGGGAACAGGATCGCGGGCACCATCAGTTCACGCACCATGATGATCCCGTCCGGAAACCCGACGCCCAGAAACTCACGCCAGAAGACGATGCAGGTAATCACGAGACACAAGATGACGACCGCGATGGCCCCCAGTGTATCGAGTATAAATTCGATGCGTTTAAACATGTATGAGCGCCCAAAAAGAGGGCCCCGCAATCGCGTTGCGAGGCCTGGATTTCAGATCAGTTGCGCGTCCAGGGCAAACCGTCGGTTTCGGCTACCTTGTTCCACTTATCAAGCAAGGCGGTCATCTCTTCGAGAAGCGCCTTACCGTCAAGGCCGGTCGCTTCGGCATCGGCCAGCCAGTCTGTTACGGTGGGCTGCGCCGCATCCCAAAGCTTGGCCAGATCCTCGTCCGAGAACTCCTTGAGCGCTACACCCGTATCAGCCATCTTCTTCATGGCGGCAATGTCGGCACCGTCCAGCTGTTCGCCGTAATAGTCAGCCATATAGGCACCGGCATTGCGCACGGCCTTCTGCTCCGTCTCCGAAAGCGCCTCGAATGTATCGAGGTTCATCACGTTAATGATCACAGATTGCGCAGACAGGCCCACGGGCGCAACCGTCGCCAACAGCTCGTGAATATTCGTCGCGACTGCAAAATACGAGAACGTAACGGTGCAGTCGATCAGACCGGAATCCATCGCCTGATAGGCCTCGTACACGGTCATGTTAACCATATTGCCGCCAAGCTCGCCCCAGATGTCGCTGGAGCTGCCCGTGCGGCTGACTTTGACCCCTTCGATATCGGACGGAACCGTGACGATATCCTCGTTGCAGGCCAAAAGGTTCTGCGGCAAGCCGAAGTTGTTGATGTAGACAATATTGCGATCCGCAAACCGCTGCTGGACCTGTTCATTGGTTGAATAAAGCTCGTCCATGGCCCGCATCACGACCCACGGGTGCGCGGGCGGAAAGGGCATGCTGCCGATGTTGAGCTCGGGCAGAACAGATTGGGTGTATGGCCCGATCACGACGCCCACGTCCGCGACGCCGGTGCTGATGGAATCCAGCGCAGAGGGTGGTGAGAACAGCGCGCTGCCCCAGTTCATCTCGATAGACAGATCGCCGTTCGTACCCTCGGACAGGATATCTGAAAGGTGATTGACAGCGGCTGCACGAACGCCGCGGTTTGGTCCGGGATCGTTGCCGATCATAACTGTCTCGGCCTGTACGGCGAACGCTGCAAGCGATGCCGTAAGTGCAAGAATTCCGGTGTGAAACTGTCGGTTCATAAGTATTCCTCCCTGTTATGGTTCGAGCCTCCCAACCCTAACCTTACAGAACGATAGCATGATAACTATTATCAAGCAATCTATTATGAGCCACCTCGATTACCTTTTACCGACAGCACCATAGGTCTGATCGAGACGTGCCTTGGCCGCGTGAAATTCGCGCTCCAACCGGTCCACCAAAGCAGCCGTCGGCACAACATCGCGAACGGCCCCGATGCCCTGCCCCGAGCCCCAGATCTCTTTCCAGCTTTTCGGCTTTTCGCGGCTTTCGCCGTAGTTCATTTTGGTCGGGTCTGAATCTTCGAGGTTATCCGGGTCCATCCCCGCCGCCGTAATCGACGGTTTGAGGTAGTTGCCATGCACGCCGGAGAACAAGTTGGTGTAGACGATATCATCGGCGCCGTGCGCTGCGATCATCTGCTTATAGGCCAGTGCTGCATTCGCTTCATGCGTCGCGATGAATGCAGAACCAGCGTATCCGCCGTCCGCACCCATTGCCAGCGCCGCAAGGATAGAATCGCCTCGCGCAATCGCACCAGAAAGGAACAGCGGACCGTCAAACCAGCTGCGGATCTCTTGGATCAGCGCAAGCGGTGACTGTGTGCCTGCGTGCCCACCAGCGCCCGCAGCAACGGCAATCAGTCCGTCCGCGCCCTTGTCGATCGCTTTTTTCGCAAAGCGGTTGTTGACGACGTCATGAAGGACGATGCCGCCCCCGGCCTGTGCAGCCTCATAGACATCCGACCGCGCACCCAGCGAGGTAATCCAGATCGGCACCTTGTGGCGGGCGCAAATCTCAACGTCCCGCTCCAGTCGCGCGTTCGAGCGGTGGACAATCTGATTGATCGCAAAGGGTGCCGCAGGAGTATCGGGGTGGGCCTGATTGTGCTTGTCCAGCTCCTCATTGATATGGATCAGCCAATCCTCAAGGTTCTCGCCGTCTTTTTCACGGGCATTCAGGGCAGGAAAACATCCGACGATACCCGCTTTGCATTGCGCGATAACCAGTTCCGGTCGCGATATGATAAACAACGGACTGCCGATGAGCGGGATGCGCAGACCTTGGAGAGCAGTTGGAAGCGTCATGTGGATCAGTCCTCTTTCGGGCGCACCGCGATTGCGCCAGCTTGAACAAGTGATGTAATTTCGGCGTTGGAGAACCCTGCTTCGGCTAATACAGCAGCAGTATCCGCATCCGGCGCGTGCGGCATCGAAGGAGCACCGATGGTTTGACTGTTGAAACGGGGTGATGGTTTTGGGTGCTCTGTCGATCCGTCGAAAAAGTTTGTCCGCGCCACCATATGCGGGTGCGCATGCGCCTCCGCAGGGCTAAGAACAGGTGCATAACACGCATCAGTGCCTGCAAGGCGTTCGTCCCAATAATCCCGTGTACGGCCTTTGAAGATGTCTGCCAGCTTTTTCCGCGTTGCAGGCCAAGTGCCCTGATCGGATCTGTCTCCAAACTCGGACAGGTCGCACCCAAGTTCCTGAACAAGACACTGCCAGAACTTCTGTTCGATCGGGGCGATGCTGATCCACTTGCCATCCGCACATTCATAGACGCCATACCAAGGCGTCCCGCCGTCCAGATGGTTCGCCTCGCGTGCGTCTTGCCATATCCCCATCGCGCGGCGCGATTGAATGTGGGTCATCAGCATATTCGTACCATCACAGATCGCCGCATCCACGACATCACCCTGCCCTGTGCGCTGCGCCTGAAGCAGACCGGCAAGCATCCCGACCACAAGCGGCATCGCACCCCCGCCGTAATCACCAAGAAGGTTCATCGCAAACGTGGGCGGGCGCTCGGCCTCACCGGTCGCCCAAAGCGCGCCGGTCAACGCGATGTAATTCAAATCGTGACCCGCCGCGCGGGACAGCGGCCCGTCCTGACCCCATCCGGTCATGCGACCATACACCAGATGCGGTGCGCGTTTCAGGCAGACATCAGGCCCAAGACCCAGACGCTCCATCACGCCGGGCCGGAATCCTTCAATCAGACCGTCAGCGCCCTCGACCATCTTCAGCACCGTGGCGATGCCATCGGGCGTTTTCAGATTGACGGCCACCGTTCGGCGCCCCCGCAGGGGAAAGTCGTGGGGATGAACCGGTGCTGCACCGATCCGGTCAATCCGGATGACCTCGGCACCCATGTCCGACAGCAACATGGCTGCGAACGGGCCGGGCCCAATGCCTGCCAATTCAAGGATTCTCACGCCGCTCAACGGCCCGCTTTTATCTGTTGCAGTCTTAGTCAAATCTACCAATTAGCAGGATACACAGCGGGTTATCTCGTCTCGATTTCTGATTTGAGATTGTCACGCATGCGTGACAGAACCTTGAGCGTCCTTGCTAAATCCTCCTCTGAAATTCCTACGTTCGCCATGTCATCTACTTCGTAAACGATGCGGGTCAGCACCTTGACCAGATCGCGCCCCTTCGGGGTCACATAAACGCGGTTTGAGCGGCGATCGTCCTTGTCGACTTGACGCAGCACAAAATTTCGCGCCTCCAGCCTGTCGACCAATTTGGATACCGTGACGGTCGCCACCTGCATCCGCTCGGCCAGTTCCGACTGGCGCAGCCCGTCCTCGCGCCAAAGCTGGACCAACACAAAGCCCTGACTCATCGTTATGTCATGCGGTTTGAGTTTGAGATCAAAGATGATCCCCCGAAACCGCGCAATATCCTGAAAAACAGGTTTCTGATCTTCGGTCAGTGATGATTGTTTTGCCATTTCCGCCCCTTTGCCCCCTGCCCCGCAGGGCACCTGAGCTTCTAAAGGGCCATCTTGTTGAATGGCAAGCCGGAGATCAACTGAGCGGGTCAAATCGGATCCCAGGCAAAAATATCGGCGGATCGGTCCAGATCATAAAAATCGGCCTTCATGGCCGGAATTGCATGGTCGCGAACGGTCTCGGGGGTCCAGCCTTCGGCACGGTGGACCGACCGGATCGGTCTGGGCTGGCTCATCAGGAAAATCTCGTTGTTGCGGACGCAAAAAATCTGGCCCGTCACGTCCGAGGTCGGATCAGCCAGCGCAACACACAGCGGCGCAATCTTGTCCGGCGTCATCTCCTTGATACGCTTTACCCGCTCCTGCTCCGCTTCGGTTTTGGCGGGAATTGTCCCGATCAGACGCGACCACGCAAAGGGTGCGATACAGTTCGAGCGGACGTTGAAGCGCGACATATCCAGCGCTAGCGATTTGGACAGGCCGACGATGCCCATCTTGGCCGCGGAATAGTTCGCTTGACCAAAATTACCGATAAGGCCGGAGGTGGACGTAAAATTAACAAAGCAGCCCGATTCCTGCGCGCGGAACTGCGTGGCGACTGCCTTTGCGACATTATAGCTGCCCTTGAGATGCACATCGATAACCGCGTCCCATTGCACTTCACTCATCTTGTGAAAGATTGCATCGCGCAGAATGCCAGCGTTATTGACGACGACGTCGATACCGCCGAAAGTATCCATCGCCTGTTCGTACATTGCGCGGGTATCAGCCGGAGAGGCCACATTACCAAAGTTCGCAACCGCTTCACCGCCTGCTGCCTTGATTTCCTCGACGACTTCCTGCGCAGGACTTGCGTCGGCACCGTCGCCATCCGCACTACCGCCCAGATCGTTTACGATCACGCGGCCCCCGTGAGACGCCATTTGCAATGCGATGTCCCGTCCAATTCCACGACCGGCCCCGGTTACAATAACAACTTTACCCTCTAGCATCTCGATATCCTCCAAATTGTAGTTCGGTTTATAATTAGCTTGATTATTATTTGCAAGCTAATAGTATAGTGAAAGGACCGCGCCTCAGACGGTCTAAGGGGGATTTTTCATGTTCAAGCGCACAGTATTTTCGGAAGAGCACGAGATGTACCGCGATCAGGTCCGGCGCTTCGTTGAGGCCGAGATCGTTCCGCATCATGAGCAATGGGAAATTGATGGCCGCGTCAGCCGCGAGGCGTGGTTGAAGGCCGGCCAGCACGGCCTGTTATGTCCCGCCGTTCCAGAAGAGTACGGTGGTGCGGGTGCAGACTTCCTGTTCTCCGCCATTGTGATGGAGGAACTTGCGCGGGTTGGCGCGATGGGGCCGGGCTTTTGCCTCCACTCTGATATCGTAGCGCCTTATCTGGTGCATTATGGCTCTGAGGAAATGAAACGCGAGTGGCTGCCGAAAATGGCCTCAGGCGAGGCAATCGGCGCACTGGGGATGAGCGAGCCCTCCGCAGGATCAGATGTGCAGGCGATCAAAACGACAGCTGTGCGCGACGGGGACGACTTTGTGATCAACGGTCAAAAGGTCTTTATCACCAACGGCGGAAACTGCGATCTGCTGGTGTTGGCGTGCAAAACGGATCCGGCAGCGGGAGCCAAGGGCACGTCGCTCATTCTTGTGCCTGCTGACACAGTCGGGTTTCGCAAGGGCAACAAGCTCCTCAGCAAAATAGGTTGGAAAGCACAAGATACGGCAGAGCTTTTCTTTGACGACGTCCGCGTACCAGCCACAAACCTTGTCGGCGAGGAAGGGCGCGGCTTTTATCAGATGATGGAGCAATTGGCCCAAGAGCGGCTGCTGCAATGTATCCGCAACGCGAGCATCCTTGAGGCGGCTCTGGACTGGACCGTCGCCCATGTCACCGAGCGTAAGGCGTTTGGTGGAACTATCGCCGACTTCCAAAACACCCGTTTCAAACTGGCCGAGGCCAAAGCGGAGATCACGATGATGCGGGTCTTTGTCGACAAATGCCTCGAGATGCATGCGGCTGGCGAATTGGACGGCGTCGACGCGGCGATGGGCAAGATGCTATCGTCTGAGATGGTGTGCAAACGCCTTGACGATATGCTCCAGCTGTTCGGCGGCTATGGGTACATGTGGGAATACCCGATTGCACGCGCCTGGGCTGACGCACGGGTGGGCCGGATCGCTGGCGGCACCGGAGAGATCATGCGCGAGATCATCGGCCGCGCGTTGCTGGGAGGGAAAAGATCATGATCCGCATTCCCGACCTCGTCCGCAAATACGCAGTCCACACACCGGACAAACCGGCCACCTATTTTGAGGGACGCACCCAGAGCTGGTCGAAATTTTCCAGCCGCATGCACAGTATGGCAAAGGCCCTTCGTGATCTGGGCGTAAAGCCGGGCGACCGTGTTGCATTCCTCGGCATGAACTCGCATTGGCTGGTTGAGATGTATGTGGTCCCCTCCATGATCGGGGCGATCTGCGTGCCGGTCAACTATCGCCTGTCCGAGGATGAAATGGTGACGCTGGTTGCCGACTGTGCGCCCGAAGTGCTTATTGTGGACCGTCATTACCAACCGCGTGCGGCAATCCTGATGGATCGCTGTCCATCGCTCAAGACGTTGATTTTTGCGGATTGGGACGCGCCGTCGGCTGATCTGCCCTCCCAAACCCTTGGCTATGACAATCTGATAGAGGCGGCGGGAGAGGTTGCGGGCGATGCGTTTGACGACATCGCATCTGCATCCGACGACACGATGATCCTGTTTTATACCTCTGGGACGACCGGTGTGCCGAAGGGTGTGATGTTGTCGCATTCCAACATGTTGGCGAATGCGAAGGGGACAGGACCGCTCTATAAATACCGCAGCGACGACGTGCTCTTGCTGTCCGGCCCTTTGTTTCACCTCGGCACGGGCAGCCGCGTTTTCACTTCCATTACCTATGGCAGTACGAAAATCATCCAGCCAAAGTTCGAGGTGGATGAGACGATGAACCTTATCCAGGAGCAAAAGGTAACGGCCATGACGACCGTGCCGACGATGCTGCGCATGATCCTCGATCATCCCAAATTCGAGAGTTTCGACTTCTCGTCCCTGCGCTGCCTGACCTACGGTTCCGCCCCCATGCCGCTGGGACTGATGCAACAGTGTCTTGAAAAAATACCCGGTGTCATCTTTTGTCAGGGTTATGGCATGACGGAAGCTGCGCCAAACCTGTGCGTTCTGCGGCCTGAGGATCACATGCCGGTCGATGGCAAGTTCCCGAAACTCTCCTCGGTCGGGCGTCCCATCCATACGACTGACCTGCGGATCGTCGATGAGGATGACAAACCTGTCGCTCAGGGCGCCACCGGCCAATTGATCGCCCGCGGACCGCAAATCATGAACGGATACTGGAACCGCGCGAAAGAGACTGCCGAGGCGATGAAGGGCGGGTTTTACCACACCGGCGACGCCGGCTATCAGGATGAGGACGGATATGTCTATCTTGCCGGCCGGATCAAGGAAATGATCATCACGGGCGGCGAAAACGTCTATCCGATCGAGACGGAAAACTGCCTGTCCAAACACCCCGATGTGTCCATCGCCGCTGTGATCGGCTTGCCCCACGAGAAATGGGGAGAGATGGTGTTTGCAACTGTCACGCTGCATCCGGGCGCGACTGTCACGGGCAAGGAATTGATCGCTTACTGCAAGGGCAAGATCGCCGATTACAAAGTACCCAAGGAGGTGCTGATCTGGGAGGGCGCACTGCCGCTCAACCACACCAGCAAAGTAGACAAGATGCGGATTAAGGCAGAGTTGACGCAGGCCCGCCATGACTGACGCTGTACACCTGACCTTTGGCGACAATGGCGTCGCCCTGTTGGAAATGAACCGCCCCGACAGCCGTAATGCGTTCTCGGACGAGATCAAGGACGGTCTGCGCGAGGCGCTGCTTTCGCTGACGCAAGCGCCGAATTTGCGCGCACTGGTCTTTACCGGCACCGGAGGGGCGTTTTGTGCCGGTGGCGATCTCAAGGCGATGCTGCAACGCCACGCGGCGGGCGAAGGCAACGCCCCCCAAGACGTCAAGAAACGGATGGAGGCGCTTCATGCGTGGTTCAGGCTTTTGCGCGATCTGCCGGTCCCCGTGATCGTGGCTGTCGACGGGCCCGCGGTTGGCGCCGGTCTGGGGCTGGCGTTGGCGGGTGATATCGTTCTGGCATCAGAACGGGCAGTCTTTGGTGCCAGCTTTGCAAAAGTGGGCGCTGTACCGGATTGCAATCTGATGTGGTCACTGCCGCGCATCGTCGGACTGCAACGCGCGCGCGAGCTGTTTTATACGGGCCGCCTAGTCAAAGCCGACGAAGCACAGCGCCTCGGCATATGCCTCGAGGTGCTGCCGCAGGACCAGCTTATGAGCCGTGCGCACGCTATAGCCGCCATGATGGTGAACACGTCGCCCGAGGCATATGCGCTCACCAAACAGATCACCGCGCAGGCGCTTCAGTCCGACAGCGATACCATCCTCGCCGCCGAGACCGAGGCGCAGATGGTCTGCCTGACCAGCGATTATCACATAGATGCAGTCACCCGGTTTTCCGCCAAAGAGCCGCTGAAATTCCACTTCAAATGAGAAGGCTGGACCAAAATGATTGATCACGAAAAACTTCTCGCACGCGAGTTTCCAGTAATCGAGCAGTCTTATACGGCCAAAGACTGTGCGCTGTTTGCCCTTGGTGTCGGCATCGGCGCGGACCCTGTAGCACAGGCCGATCTACGCGCGCTCTATGAGGGTGACAAAGGGTTCGCCCCGATGCCTGCACTGGTCAATATCCTCGCTTACCCCGGCTTTTGGGCGATGGAGCCGGATACCGGTCTGACGTGGCAAAAGATTCTGCACGGCGAACAAAGCCTCACATTGCATGCGCCCCTGCCGCCATCGGGAACGGTTCTGGGCAAAACGCGCATCACCCGCATCATCGACAAAGGGCGCGAAAAAGGCGCGTTGATTTATTCGGTCCGCGAGATTTCGGACAAGGCGACAGGTCAGTTGTTGGCCGAGGTCGAAAGCACGGTTTTCGCGCGTGGCGACGGAGGGTTCGGGGGTGAGGCCGGACCGGTCAAGCCGGTGCATCCCCTGCCCGACCGCGCGCCTGACTGCCACT
>ENA-ORXR01000413-ORXR01000413.1-marine-metagenome-genome-assembly--contig:-NODE-413-length-59444-cov-9.273620_pt1 | contig 59444 bp, 48 predicted proteins | sample MGYA00237866_ERZ511479 | MGnify/ENA metagenome assembly ERZ511479 | reverse complement strand
GATCAGAAAGAAGTAGTCTTTCACTATCTAGATACGCTAGATGGCAATACTGGACTTAATTATGTACATACAGGATTGCTACTCGAAAATCAAAATATGGTATATAAGCAAGCCCATTTCAATGATGAGCCATTTGGAATAGGTAATGATCCTGATTATGAGGTCATTTGCATAAACCCAGATGGAGAGACATTATGGCGTTTTAAAAATCCGGGCTTCAGCGTCTACGGAGAAAAAAGAGTCAACAGTATTTCTGAAGCCAGTAATGGAGATGTCTTATTATGCGGAAGTATGGACTGGAGGGTAGGCTTAGGACCAGGTCTTTTTGAGACAAACTGGCTGGATACAATTCCAGATCCAACGCACCCGCACCCCGATAGTTTAGGTGAACTTTTTTTAGCACCGTACATAGCAAGATTAGACGGAGAGACAGGAGAGATGCTATGGCAATACGCGCTGATGGACATAGATAGTACGGCAGAATCTTTTGCTTGTTACCTTAGTGAGTTTTATGAGATGGAAGATGGTAGTTACACAGGATTAGGTACCTATTGTATTCCAGATACGCTGAACAATGGAGATGATACAGATAGTTGGGTCGTAAGACTTCCGCCCGAGATATGCTTTTCTGGAGAGATGGAATGTGGTTTAGAAAATTATCTTACAACGAGTACGATGTCAATTATTCCCATAGAGGACACACAAGAAAAATCCTATCGAATATACCCTAACCCTACTAGGGATAAACTTTTTCTTGAGCCTATTTCCCCCGAACGTAACGCCTATGTTCAGATCACTAGCATAGATGGTAGTTTATTATTCAGGGATGAGTTTATTGGAAATGCAATTGATATCAGTAGGATGGAATCTGGATTATTGATCATACAGCTATTGAATAAGCAAGGTCATATTATACAGGTAGAAAAGATCGTAAAGCAGTAGTAGTGAATTCATCTGATATTAATCATAGTACGCAGCTAGAGATTGTTCAGTCACGTTAAAAACCAGGTCAAGCCTAGATCTTTGCTTCTTTCCAGCGATGGGAAAGAAGGCCGCCGGCAGGCAGTACGATTACTTTTAGGAAAAATGATGTAGAAGCAGATCCTGATAATGAGCCGTAGGCGCAGCCTACTAGGAAATCTAATTCTATAGTAACTTGTATACAACAATATCTGTGCAATCCTGTAATCTGTTACCTACTTGCGCTGAAGCTTCAGCAGGCAAGTCCGTGATTCTGACAATTAAGAAAACACAAACAAAAATGATAGCGAGCCGTAGGCAAAGCCTACTAGAAACGATGAAATTTTAAATTAAGAGTGTAGTCCGAGACTACTCATGCATTGCCATTTTTAATTAACAACTTCCCCCTGGCCTTAGCTGGTTTAGGGATTTGGAGCAATATTTACGTAAAGAAGCCACAACTGTCTGAGCGTAGCGAGTTTTGTGGATTTAGTAAATATTGTTCCAAATGCCGCTAAGAACCAGGTCAAGCCTAGATCTTTGCTTCTTTCCAGCGATGGGAAAGAAGGCCGCCGGCAGGCAATACGACAAGCTACTTCAATTAACCTGCGCTCAAACTCCAGTAGACACATCACGGATAATCGTTCAGACAATTTACGCCGTTGAGAAGAATAGAAGATTGTAGTCAGGGGACTACAATCAGCAGAAGTGTTAGAAGGTAGATCTTGATAGCGAGCCGTAGACTAAGCCTACTAGAAACTAAAAATAATACAAAATCAGTGCAATCCTGTATGCTGTGTAATCCGTGATTCTGACAATGAAGAAACACCTAATAAAAAAGAAGCCAGTCTTACTAGCTTCTTTTTTCTTTGATACTTACTTATTCTACCACTTCAAAACAGAAAACGCCATTCCATTCTAAAGTAATACTGCCACTGCTGCCAAAATATTCATCATATTTACCTTCTAAATCAACTAAATTGTCTCTGAATACTTCTTTATCCAGGAATTCTAATTCTTCGAGGAATTCTTCTATGTTGTCATTTCCATTTACAGTGCTACAAATAAAGAAATCTGTATTACATCGGCCATCAAATTCTACAGCATCTGCATCGTCATTAGTTTTGCTGGCATTGCCACCTAGATTTTCTTGATACTGATCAGAGATTAATGTACAGTATTTTCCTGAAGTTTCCATTACTATCACATATTCAAATTTATAAAAGCCATCTTCATATACAGTAAATCCACGCATATCATCTGAGAAAGAAGATTGAGTATTGTATCTTGTTTTATACTTAACATCATCTATATTCAAGGAATTAACTCTATATCCAGATTCCCAGCTATCATTATTGATTTTGTAAAAAGTATTGATAGGTTCGAAAGGAAAGTTTTTGATTTTAAAACTCACTTCTCTAGACAAATCGTAAATAGAATCAGGAAATAACATTTGAAAAGTAATTGTATCTCCTATTTTGTATTCTACTTGATTAGGAATTATTGAAATTGGGACTTCTAGATAATGATTTCTTCCATATTTCAATTCATATGGACAATCTTCGAAAAAACTCTCTTGACTTTGTTCTATTGTAAAACACGCTGTGGCACATAATGCAAGAATTAAAAGAAATAAATATTTCATTTTTAAAATTTTAATTAAACACATCATATACGTCAAATAATTCATTATAATCATTTACGTTTGTTGGCGTATCATTTAAATGTAGTAAACGTAATCTATCTCTATATGATTCTATATCATCAGGTGTATCTAGAGCATTAAAAATCATTTCTGGGGTAAATCCTTGTACATTATCAATTACATTTAGATCTGGATCATTAGGATCCGTTACCAAATCCATTCCTACATCTTCTAAATCATTCATCAACCCCACCGGAATGTAACGATCACTAATTCCAAATGTACTTAATTCACCACCTGAGAAAGTTCCTCCATACATAAATCCAGTAATTACCTATTGCCTCTCCTAGAGCGACTTTCCCTTCATTGCTAGTAGGTCCAAAAAAACCTGGAAATGTCCCATATCCAAAGTTTTCTAAAATATGGTTTCTGTAACCAAACCAGTATCCTTCCCCGATTATTTCATGGTGAGTCGCATGCCCAAGTTCATGGTGAATAGTTCTCCATAATTCTTGAACATTCATATATCCATAAGGGTTAGTAATACAGATTGCTAATTTTAATTCGAGCTTAATGGAGTAACGATTTGAACTAATATACCTATTTAAAAATCAAACTTGAGCATATCAATGTTAAATTAAGGTATACTCCTATTTTATTATTTATAATAATGGGTTAATCGGTATTCATACCTCTATTGATTTAATACAATTTTTTCTTTATGGAAACAACCCTCATTTTATTCTTTACACAGAATAATGTTATAAGAAGATCTTGATAGCGAGCCACAGGCGAAGCCTACTAGGAACGCTGAAATCACGGTTTTGACAATTTACACAACAAATTAATTAGATAATATCAAAGTAGATATTGCTGCAGTTTATCGGCTATCTTTCTGTCATTAGAAAGTCTAGGAACTTTATTTTGTCCTCCTAGTTTTCCTTCACTTTCCATATAACGTCTGAAGGTATTTTTTTGCATCATCCTGATTTTTATGGGGACCAAAATATTTCCATCGATCAGATCTTTGTAATATATATTCTGCTCACACATACGCTCATCTAGGGCTTGCGAGAATCTAGTCATCGTATCTGGTGCCTGATCAAATTCTACAAACCATTCATGATAGGGTAATGGAGAATCGGTAGGACTGACCTGTGGCGCAACAGTAAATTCTATAATCTTAGCACCGAACTGAATGGATGTTTCTATCATAGCCGTTTCTACTTCCTTAGCGATAACATGTTCTCCGAAGGCAGAAATAAAATGCTTTACTCTACCACTCACCACTAAACGATAAGGGGCTAGGGAAACAAATCTGACCGTATCTCCTAGATTGTAGGCCCATAGTCCAGCATTACTAGTGATGATGACTGCGTAATCTTTTCCGAGCTCCACGTCCTGAAGACTTAGCCTTGTGGGTACTTCTTTAGAAATTTCTTCTAGGGGTACAAACTCATAGAATATACCGGCATCTGCCTGGAGCATCAGTCCATGATTTTCCACTTGATCCTGAAAGGCAATAAATCCCTCTGAGGCAGGGTAGGTTTCTAGCGTGTGAATTTTCTCTCCTATAAGTTCGTCTAGCTTATTTCTGTAAGGCTCATAATTTACGCCGCCGTAGACAAAGAGCTTAAAGTTAGGGAAGATGTCTTTTATGCATGACTTCCCTGTATAGTCGAGTAGCTGCTCAAAATACATCTGTACCCAAGGTGGTATCCCCGAAATCAGTCGCATATCTTGCTTCGCTGTAATTTGTACAATTTTTTCTAGTTTCTTTTCCCAGGGCTCGATACAGTTTGTTGCATAGTCAGGGACCTGGTTAGGTTTTACCCATGACGGGATTTCATGGTTTACGATACCTGATAATCTTCCTGTTGCTATACCACCCACCTGATCCATCTCAGGAGATCCAGAAATAAAAATCATCTTCCCGTCAAAAATTTTTTCTTGCTGTGATCTGGATACGAAATTCATCAAGGCATTCCTAGCACAGCTGATATGATAAGGCATGCTTTCTTTAGAAATCGGAATATATTTTACACCAGAGGTCGTTCCAGAGGTCTTAGCGAAATACTTAGGCTTACCTTTCCATAAGACATCTTGTGTTCCAGCTTTTATCTGTTCTACGTAGGATCTTAATCCCTCATAATCTCGGAGGGGAACCCTGGTTGTATAATCTTTATAATTAGTGATATGGGCGAATTCATGGTCTTTCCCAAAGTGAGTAGATCTACTCCTATCAATAAGCAAACGGAATACTTTTTCCTGATCTGCTATCTGCGTTGTACTCTTTTTCTCGATGTTCTTAGCAGTATATGCTGCAAAAGGCTTTATAAGTAAAGATCTTATCATATGAAGCGACTTACCTTAAAGATAAAAAAAAGCGATTCTCGGTTCAAGAATCGCTCAGGTTGGTTGACCGAGAAAAAGGTTCTATTCAATCCTCAGGTCTTCAATATAAATATTTGGGTATTTTTTCTGGTTGAAGGAAAAAATAGTATCCCCAAAGATTTCGTCTTCTGTAAAAGTAATCACTTTCATGACAATTTTAGTCCCATCAACAGAAAAAATCTGCATTTCTTCCATTTGGTTTTTTGATGTATTGACGGAGATCCTTATCTTCTTATAATCAGAAAAGTCGTCAGAAGGTTTCATTTCTATCTCCATTTTTTCATTTTCTTCTAAAACAACAGCGTAAGAAAACTGCTCTGTCTCGTAGATACGCATCATTTCAGAAGGTGAAAGCAGACTCCCATCCTCTCCGAAATCAGGATCGTTGATCTGTAATTCATTATCATTTTTTAGGTGCACCCATACTGCCTTTCCATCGGCATATATTGCCTGTGTACCCATGTCAAATACAAATTTATTACCCTTCTGTATCAGAAATCCTTGGTGTTTTTCGGATTCTTGGCCTGGTACTAGGATATCTAGATCAAAATCTACTTTGTAAGATTCTAGTCCATCATAGTGAGCTGATAATTTGTCCAATACGCTTTTTGCCTTTGGGTCAACAATCTCCTGTCCGTAAGTCAATGAAGAGCTGATCATCACCAGGAGAATTGCTATTATCCCATATGTTATTCTTTTACTCATAGTCTATTTTTATAGGTTTGCGTGTATTTGCATATGCCTTATAACTCAGTGTTCTAATTTTTCAAGGGGTTAAAAACCTTGGAATACTTCTTTACTCACTAAAAGTACTACTTCATTCATTTATCCTAAGACGTTGTTCATCCTTATATCGGGGTTAATATCTTGTTAAACCCTCTACATTGACATAAAAACCCTCAAGCCTATCTTCTAAATAATCCCAAGGCTATAACTCAAAACCAAATATGTTACCCTGCTCAGAAACGACTATTACTAGATTTTCCAGCAGAAACACATCATTATAATCTTCTTCTGGTAGTCCTTCTATTGTCGTCCAGCTATCACCACCATCTTCCGTCATCTGAATATTCCCCTGATCTCCTACTATCAGCCCTCTAGACTCATCCTCAAAATATATGCTCCTCATCTGATCTATACCTCCGAAAGCACCCTGTCCTTTTTTGATCTCCTGCCAAGTCATTCCGCTATCTTCTGTCCGCAGCACTTTCCCTGCAAAACCTACTATGAAGCCTAAATTTTCATTGACAAACTGAATCTTACGGAAAAAATCTCCTTGGACATTCAGTCTATTCCAGCTGACTCCATTATCCTCAGATCTGTAAACGGAACCATATCCTACCGCGATAAAGACATTACCATTGACATAAACAACATCACTTACCTCAGCATCTAAAGTATCTCTCGTCGTGAAAGATCCATCTGTGCTAGCTCTGTAGACATACCCCTCAAAATAGGCCTGCCCACCCACAGCGATCAGCGCTTGTTCATTCTGAGCAACGCCGCGTATAATGCTACTTTGCATAATGGACTTATCCTCCCATACCGCGTTCCTTTTCTGTACAAAATTACTATTAAATCCTGCAGCAAAAATGCTAGACTGAAATCGATCTATTTCTAGAAAACCTGTTGCGCTCTGGAGTTCTATATCCCAGCTATTCGCTGACTGATCAGATACCATTATTAAGCCTCCTTCCCACTGGTTTCCTCCTGCTACATAGAGCAGATTATCATCCACGGCAATAGATTTCCAGCTGACGGCGGGGTCACTGTGTAGGGTTTCGAAAATGACTTCTTGAGATTTTTGACATGCGCAAAAAATAAACATTGACATGAATAGAAAAAGGCGAGGCATGACTTACTCTGGTCTGGTATACCTTGCAAAAGTAGGAAATGCTGCACTCCCGTAATGAGAAAAACAGTTAGCTCCCTTTTTTGACAAAACATAGGTCTTAGAAAAGTCTTTTAAAAATTCTGATAATTTGTCAAAGTCCATATTCTTAGAACTTGGCTTAGGGTAATATACTAAGTGTTTTATAGATCCATCCGCATTCCAGTAGGCTGTCATCCATATTTTGACGCCCTTAATATCGAATTCTACTGCATCAGCGTAGACTTCCATGTCTGCCAGCATCTCTAACCAGAGCCCATATGCATCGTCCATAGAGCCGTCACAAACGGTCAGTAGATGATCTCCACACTCTAACACCAGATTCTCATATACGGACTCGTATTCTCCTATAATAAATACCTTGGGCAATATAATATCCTGCTTAGGTGAGATAACGGAGCTAGGAGCGGGCTGTGCGGTAAGGCTCAACCCTGCAAAGAAAAAACAAAAAAAGATGCAAACATTTTTAAACATAAAAATTTTTACGTGATCGAAAATACTAATTTAAACCAAAATAAATCGATATTCTACTTTTTATAAAACACAATTACTTTTCACTAGTCTAGAAATACATCATAAACATCTATATTTCCGTAATTTATGCAATAGTTTTATAATCTTTGCATTCGATAGCTGTTCAGATTAAATAAAGATTTATTACTGATTCTAACCACAAAATGCACTAGTTTACTTCAACAAACTCACTTTTATATATACTTTAACAATTAATTACAGAGGATGATTATAGATATTATAGCCGGATTATTGCTAGCATACGGTTTTTACACTGGGTTTTCGAGGGGATTGATCAAAACGGTTTTTGATACGCTATCGCTTATTATAGGTATCGTGGCGGCGCTAAAAATATCACCACTTGTCATTTCTTTTCTGCAAGGGATTATACCACTGAACAAATCTATCGTGTTTGTCATAGGCTTCGTACTGACCTTTCTTATTATCATGGGGCTGATACGATTTATAGGAAATAAACTAGAATCTGTTCTAGAAACTGCTAATATTAATATTATCAATAAGCTACTAGGTGGTGTTCTTATGTCTGTTTTCTACGCTGTATTACTGAGTTATCTAGTATGGGGCGTTAATAAACTTCAACTTCTGAATCCTGAGCTGAAAGATGCGTCTATGAGTTATCCGATGCTAGAGAAACTTCCAGAACAGTCTAAGTCGGTGGCGATGGCAGTGAAACCTGTTTTCTCGGATTTCTGGGAAAAGATGATGGACACTATGGATGATATAAAAGATGCGGGAGATAATATAAATGCTCCATCTGAAAATCAATCCCAACCTGAAAACAAGTAGTATACTAGATGATCCTAAATTTGAAAATACTAGATCTTTTAAAAAAGCAGTTTCGCTCAAAGGAAAAGAATGCTCCTAAGATTCCGCTGATCAGAGAAGCACTGGAGGATCATAAAATACCCTATGAAGCAATACAATCTTGGTTTCTAAAAGAAGCCAAGAAAACAGGGAAAGATATTCATGATAACTACCTGAATTATATAGCTAAACAATCGTATGCTAAATACTTTACTTTTTATAAAGAAAATGGAATTACTGCGCTGTCTCTGGATATCGCTCCTGCTCAGCTGAGTTTTGATCAGTGTAGAAAACTTATGACCTACATCGCGCTCCATCTGAAAGAAAAAAAATACGTAATACAACTGAATGAGGTGAGCACTGACACTAAGGCGGATACAATCAATTGTACCTACAGGTATTATCTAAAACCGTCGCACAAACTAATGGTAGAACTTCCTGCCGAACAACTATATGGCAATGTAACTATAGAGCTGAAACTAAAAAATGATCATCCACATAGATTATTACTCCGAGCTAATTATTATTCAGATCATAACTATAAGGAGCACGAATCCTTTGAGTCTATGCTAGCGTATTTGTTTGTACAATAATAAACTCACATCATGTCAAAAAAAGATGAACCTAAAAGGGTAACTGGCGTAGGTGGTGTATTTTTTAAATGTCAAGATCCAGATAAAGTAAAGTCCTGGTACGCTGAGCATCTGGGATTTGACACGGACGAATATGGCGCAGCTTTCGTTTTTAGAAAAAAGGAAGATCCAACAAAAAATGGATATCTGCAGTGGAGTCCCTTCTCTCAAAAGAGTACTCATTTTGCTCCGTCTGAGAAAAATTTTATGTTCAATTATAGGGTAGAAAATCTGGAGTGGCTAGTCGAACAACTCAAGAAAGAAGGAGTAGAGGTATTAGACGAGATAGAAACTTTTGATTACGGAAAATTTGTACACATCATGGATCTGGAAGGTAATAAGATAGAGTTGTGGGAACCCGTGGATGAGGTTTTTGACAACTACATGGAAGAAAAAAATAAACACAAATAAAACTTATAATATGAATAAAATAATATATGCCCTAGTGGTATGCGGCTTGTTTCTAACTGCTTGTCAGCAAGAAAAAGCTACAGTGCAAGAGCCCGGTCTAGATCTAAGTCTTATCGATACGACCGTATCACCAACAGAAGATTTTTTCCGTTATGTCAATGGAGCATGGCTCGATAAAACAGAGATACCTGCAGATAGGAGTAGATGGGGAAGTTTCGATGAACTAAGAAAAAGATCCAGCGAAGATGTGCTCAAGGTATTAGAAGCAGCCATCGCTAGTGGTGCCTACGAAAAAGGTACGGACCAATATAAAGCATCAGCATTCTACGAAACAGCAATGGATACAGAGCTGGCTGATAAGACAGGTATAGCACCTCTGAATCCCTATCTAGAACAGATCGCCGCAATAGAAGATTTTTCTGGTGTGCAAAAGTATATAGAAAGTACAGCTGCGCTCGGAAGCAGATGTTTTATAGATTTTGCAGTATTTCCAGATCTAAAGAATAGCTCTGTAAATGCCGCTTACCTTACAAGTGGAAGTCTAGGCTTACCAGAAAGAGATTACTACCTGAAGAGTGAAGAAGATTACGTGGAGAAACGTAAAAAATACGTAACGCATATCGTAAAGATGATGAAACATCTAGGTGTGGAAGGAAATATAGCTCAGGAAAAAGCGGAGAATATTCTCAACCTAGAGACTAAACTTGCTAGCGCGATGATGAGTAAAGAGGAAAGCAGAAATCCACTCCTGATGTACAACAAAAAATCTATGAGTGATCTAGAAGAAATGATGCCGGGTATAGCGTGGTCTGATTACTTCAAAAATCTGGGAACTACGGGTCTCGATACGGTAATTGTTATGGATCCTAAATATACTAGCTCCCTACCACAGACCCTATCACAAACGACTGTACAAGACTGGAAAGATTACCTCACATGGAACGAGTTAAATAATAGCGCTAGTTTCTTATCTAGTGATATAGAGGGTGATGATTTTGATTTCTATGGTAAGACCTTGAGGGGAACGGAGCAGATGCGACCTAGATGGGAAAGAGTTCTCGATGTCGCTAATGGTTCTCTAGGAGAAGCGATCGGGAAATTATATGTAGACGAACATTTCCCTCCGGAGGCAAAAGAGAAAGCTCAGAAAATGGTAGACTACCTACTTGCCGCTTATGAGGATAGGATAAAAGGTCTAGAATGGATGACACCAGAAACGAAGGAAAAAGCACTAGAGAAGTTAGATAACTTTACCGTTAAGATAGGCTATCCTGATGAGTGGAAGGATTACAGCAAAATGGACATAAAAGGATCTGAAGATGGTGGAACTTATGCATCTAATATGATCGCCATCTCTAAGTGGGCATACGATAAAAGTCTTAGCGAATTAGGAAAAGAGGTAGACAAAAAGGAATGGGGTATGTCTCCACAAACAGTTAATGCTTATTACAATCCACTGAATAATGAGATTGTATTTCCTGCTGCTATCTTACAACCACCTTTCTATAATTATAAAGCTGATGAAGCCATCAACTATGGTGGTATAGGCGCTGTCATAGGACATGAAATATCACATGGCTTCGATGATCAGGGAAGCAGATTCGATGCTACTGGAAATATGACCAACTGGTGGACAGATGAAGATAGAACAGCTTTCGACGCTAGAAATAAAAAGCTGATAGAACAGTTCGATGCATACGAGCCGCTACCGGGTATTCATGTCAATGGGACTTTTACCCTAGGAGAAAACATCGGTGATATCGGAGGTGTAAATAGTGCTTATGATGCACTACAAAAACACCTTGCAGATGATGGCAGACCTGAGCCTATAGATGGCCTTACTCCGGAGCAAAGATACTTCATGTCGTGGGGTACAATCTGGAGAACGAAAATGAGGGATGAGGAACTAAAGACTAGGATCAACACTGATCCACACTCTCCAGGACAATACAGAGCGAATGGGCCCATCTCTAATATGCCTGAGTTCTATGCTGCATTCAATGTAAATGAAGGAGATGCGATGTATAGAGCGGATAGTATCCGGGTGAAGATCTGGTAAGACATTAAAAAAGCACCATAAAAGCAATAAGTCTTTCTGGTGCTTTTTAATTTTAGAGTAGTACTTAAAGTGCTTGGAGCCATTGAAGTGATTTTTTAGTCCTTTTCCAAATAAGACGGTATCGCATGTGATGATATGGTTTCTAAAAATTCAGTATTTATTTTGTACTTATATAAGACTAGATCTGCACCCGTAGAAAGTGCATCAGTAAGTTTGCTATATTTACTAGGATCTAAATTAGAATTAAAAACTGGAGTAGCTGATTCTTGCGTAAATGTTAGATATAGATAATCGGAATCACTTGTATGTGCTTGGAAATTATAAAACTTATAATATTCAGAATCCATTGGAGAAGTAGAAGTAGCAAGCGGCGTCACATAATATTTACCTGTATTTCTATCAAAATAAATAGAATAAAAACCTCCAAGATGGGCACCTACCGTGAGGTAGATAAAATCATCCGATATTCTAAAACTTGAAATTCCTCCAGCTCCTTGCAAATCAATGGGCAACTCATAGACTTTTACCATACTTCTATTACTTAAATGATATATACTAGAACTACCCCAAGTATTTAAATACAATTTATCATCAACGATACTAAAACCATCTGGTTTGGCCATCGGCATATTTTTATTTTCACTCGGTATTACTATCTCATGAACTATATTAAAATCGGCATTTGTATAGATTATTTTGTGTTTAAAGTCTAAACCTGATTCTTCTACAACACTTAAGAATACCCACTCATTATCTTGCTCAATAAAATGTGCTGCTACAGGCAGGAAAGGCAATTCTATAACTTTTCTGGTATCAGCTATCAAATCGTAAACGTGCAACTTCCTAGTATTAGGATCTACAACAGACAAAGTACCAGTTTGAGCATTATAATCTAAATGATGAACAGATATATCTGGTAAACATTCTACTCTAACTGTATTGATAAGTTGACCACTTTTATTGTGTATACTTACATAGGTACAATCATCATCAGCTAATAATAAAAACATCTTATCATCATCCATGTATGGAACGGTAGATAATATGTTTCGTCCTGTCATTCTGATTCCATTTATAGGGATATACTCATCTGCTTTTATGGCATCCTGAAATTTAGAGGAATTAATGTCTACAAAAAAGGCATTTTCACTGCTGCTCCTAAGTTCTGTAGTCATGTTTTGATTTTCCGAAATAGAGAAATTATTGTCATTATTACACGAAATAATTAAGAAAGAGAATAAAACTATACTAGAAATATTTATTATTCTAAAAATCATAATTTATTATTTATTAATTTAAGCACATGACTTTCCACCGCATTTAATTTTACAACACCACTCACAATCCACTACTAGGCTTGGAATACAATCACCCATTTCTGCGGGACAATCTCAACTACCTCCAACCAAACATTCAAATGTATATGAAATAGACAAACAATTCACTTGACCAACAGTCCCAATTCCAGTTGGACTTGGACAATCTTCACAGCAACAGTATCTGTGCGCTTCTAAATGTCCAAATGGACCATCACCAAAACATTGTACTTGTGAATAAGTAAAACTATTTGGTCCAAATGAATAACAAAACTAATTTCAAAATTTAACATTTCAGGATGATCATGTCTAAAGATTAAGTCTAAAAGAAGATTGATGATTTATCTCCAATCTCGTTTTATATTAATTTTCATTCGCACCATAAGTCAGCTATTTCGTTGGTTCTGCTATCTAAAGTAAACGCTTTAGGATACAAACAAACTATAAGTTGCTCTCCGTAACTTTTAAATAACGTATCGCTCAAAAATGTTAATATAATTAAGAAGCACCTACAAGATACGGAGTCCTGTAGGTACTTTTCTTTTTTTTGTTATTATTACTTTGATAAATAAGCTGGAATTTCTTGAGATGATATAGATTCCAAAAGATCTGTATCTACCTTATATCTAAGGAGTACTAAGTCTGTACCTGATCCAAAATTGTTAGGAAAACTACTTAACTTATTTGCATCTAAAGGGGAAGATTTGAAAATATCATAAAACTCTTTTGTGAATGCCAAATACAAATAATCTTGATCATTCGCCTGAGGAACATGATTATAAAACCTATAATCTTCCGTTTCTATAGGATCAAAAATTGTCCCGTTAGGTGTGAAATACGAGTTCTGAGTATTTTTGTCAAAATAAATAGAATAGTATCCACCTTTCTCGGAGCTCATACTAACATAAATAAAATCAGAAGAAATAAAGTAATTTGAAATTCCCGCAGCCACATGATAGTCTTCAGGAACTTCATAGACTTTATCCATAGTTTGATTATTTAATCGGTATATGCTGTTACTTCCCCATACATTTATATACAATTCATCATTTATAATTTTAAACCCACCTGACTTTGCCAAAGGCATGTTTGGATTTTCACAAGGTATTAATATCTCATGAACAGGATTAAAATCTATATCGGTGTAGATTATTTTTTGCGTGAATTCTTTTCCTGATTCTTCATCTACACTTAGGAATACCCATTGATCATTTTGCTCTATAAAGTGAGCAGCAAAAAATACAAAAGGTAGATTTATAATTTCGCTTTTATCTGTATCTAAATTATATAAAAATAACCTCTTATTGTCTGGATCACAAAGAGTAAGTATTGAATTTATTGAGTTATAATCCAAGTATGATGGTGAAATTTCTTCCAGACATTCAACTTTTTTAGTATGGAGAATAGATCCCGCTGCATCATACATATTAATATAAGAACAATTGCCATCAGATGTAATAAGAAAAATCTTATTATCATCCATGAATGGAATATAACTAGATAAACTTCGTCCTTTATTTTTGATTCCTCCTAATTCTAGATATTCATGACTGGTTACGGCTTCTTGTAATCTATCTGAATTTAAACTTATGAAAAAAGAATTTCCATATCTCTGTCTTAATTCTATTTCTTTTTTCCCTTGGATTGTCTCAACTGAATTCTCATGATGGCAAGATATAGTAAACACCAAAAGAATTGTGAAAAATAATATTTTAACTTCTTTATATAAATATATCATAACAATTTATTTAATTAAGCGCATAGCCTTGATTGAAAATTCATAAAACAACAGGACGCACAATCTACCACAAGGCTAGGAGCACAGTCTGCTAAATCACTTGTACAACTAAAAACCCCTCCATCCCTACATACAAACTTATAAGACTGTGATTGACAAGCAATTTGGAAAGATAAGCTCGTACCTGAAGGCCTGGTTCACTTTTCGCAACAACAATATCTATCTGCTTTATAACTAGCATAAGGGCCAGTTTACGAACAAAGTTGAGAATCAATCCAATACCCAGTTCCTCCACCTAAGTCGAGTCCTCCACCTTCTGATCCATCAGCTTCATCCAAAAAAGGGGGAGGACCTCCACAGTAATTACAATTTGACCCTGGACACCAAACTCATTGGGCAACAACAATTGCTGTATAAGTAAAGAATATTGTAAATCCTAATAAAAGCTTTCTAATGTAAGTCACAATTAAATTTATTTTAAAAATGGAAAAAATAATAACCTAGTAATAACAAAACTAATTTCAAAATTTAATATTACAGGATGATCGTATCAAAAAAGTAAGTCTAAAAGAAGATTGATGATTTATCTCCAATCTCGTTTTATATTAATTTTCATTCGTACCGTAAGTCAGCTATTTCGTTGGTTCTGCTATCTAAAGTAAACGCTTTATGATACAAACAATCTATAAGTTGTTCTTCGTAACTTTTAAATAACTTATCGCTACAAAAATGTTAATATAATTAAAAAGTACCTACAAGACACGGAGTCCTGTAGGTGCTTCTTTTTTTATTAGTGTAGCATTAAAGGGCTTGGATTCCTTTAAGTGCTTTGTTTATTCTAGTTACCTAAAATAAGTGGTAATCCTTCATCTCCTCCTCCTACGATTACAACTTTACTATTAGGGGATTGCGCTAATTCTAAGGTTGCTTCTATACCTTTATCTCTTAGGATCTTATCCGTAAGCGATGCATTAAGAATCTTGTTAGCATCTGCTTTCGCTTGAGCTTCTATTATTTTTCTCTCCGCTTCCTTCCGCTCTCTGTCTAATTTAAACTCATACTGAAAGGCTAATTGCTCTTCTTCTAGTTTCTGCTCGATTGCATTCTTTAGTGTCTGGGGCAAAGCAACTTCTCTAATAAGAACAGCATCTAAGGTAATATGCTTTTTCGTTACAGAAGCACTGGTTCTAGTAAATATCTCGTCCTGAATAGCTTCTCTTTTTGTAGAATATAGTTCTTCTGGAAGATACTTACCGATCACCTCTCTTGTAGCTGATCTAATCTCAGGTACTAGGATTCTTCTAAGATAATCTGTTCCTATCTCGTCATGTAAATCTCCTATCTTATCTCCCATAGGCATATAACGATAAGATAATTCTACAACAATATTCAGTCCGTTCTTAGAAAGGACTTCCATCTTTTCTAGCCCTTCGTTCGTTCTTACATCATAAATGTACATCTTGTTCCAAGGTGCCACAACATGGAATCCTTGTTTGTATATTTTGTCTTTCTGTAATCCTCCAGAGAAACGCTTAAATAGAACCCCTCTTTCTCCTGGATCGATGGTCATGAAAGTCGTACTGGTGAGGATAGAAAATAAGAACAGCAACAAGAAACCATAAATAATGTATTTAAAGATGTTTCCTGAAGGCAAATTGATTTGTGGTCTTTGTTGTTGTTTATTGTTAAATGTCATAAGTAGGTTTTTTCTTTATTAACAAGAGAAAGGACGAAAATGATTCACTTCGTGCCTAAATATCGATTAAGTATTCGAGTTTTTCTATGATTGACTCCGTTTTTAGGTTTTTCATACACTTAAAGTGCCGCTTAGGGCAGCTAGATCGTCCCATTTTCGTACAAGGTCTACATTTTAGCACTATATCTTGTACTATGGTATATCTCCCTGGCTTCTGGGGCATGTATGGCATAAACCCCAGTTCCTCCGTTGTACTACCGAGAACAACCAATATTTTTTTTTCTAGTGCCGCAGCTATGTGCATCATTCCTGTATCTGGTGTAATCACCGCAAGAGCATTTTTTATAAGAGCGGCTGACTCTGATATACTTGTTATTCCGACTAGATTCACAAAGTTTTTCGTACCTGCACGATTTATATTTTTCCATACCTTAAGCTCTCCTGGTCCCCCTAATAGAATTACTGTATAGTTAACTTTAGAAATAATATCCAGGATCTTTTCCTGAGGAATAGTCTTTGTAAAATGCGCCGTTCCTGCTACGATGACAATATAGCTTGCTGGATGTATTCTATGGTCCTTTTTAGAGATCGTATCTAGAAAATTTTCTGCTCTTGGATCTATGAAAAAATCTAGTCCCTGCGTATCATTCGTTACGTCTAAAGATTCCACTGCAGTAAAATATCTATCTACTACATGAGTTCCTTTCATGAAATCCCTCTTAAGATTGACAAGCATCCACCTTTCTAGACTTTGCTTATTGTAGGCATAGTATTTTACACCTAGGGCTTTTATAATTTTTTTTGATCTTATATTTTTATGTAAATCTATGACGATATCGTAATCTTGTTTTTTAAGCTCCTCTATCAGCTGGTTCATACTATCTTCTAGAAAAAACAATTGGGTTATGTGCGGGTTGAACTTAATACAATCAGCAAATATTTTCTTTGTCACAAAATGTACCGTAGCTTCTAATTGCAAATGCAGACATCTCACAATAGGTGAAGTCAGAACAATATCTCCTAACGAGCTAAATCTGATAATTAGAACTTTCATTATTCTATATCTGTCAAGATCTTTAGAAAAGAAAGCGAGAATTAGTCTCGCTGTTAATTGAATAATATCTATTTATAATTTGACAATCTTTCTACTGATAGAAGTCGCACCATTACTTAGATTAATGATATAAGTACCCGCAGACAGATCTGAAAAATCGCAAGTTATTATATTTGATTTTTCTGTAAAAGATCTAAGTTTATTCCCCATCATATCCACTATCTCTACAAGTAGATCTCCTTGATCTGAACTTAGTTTCACAGAAACAATATCTGTGACGGGATTAGGGAATATTTCTAGATCTACATTCCCATTTCCTAAATCGACAACCTCGCTTAATACTCTTACTCCGTCACTAAACCAACCGCCCCATCTGACAAATTCTTTCCTTATGTTATGTGAACTTTCGTTTGCTGTAATTTTGTTGACATTCATATTACTGACCCCTAGGTCAAATCCAGCCAATTCTCCATTTTGTATAAAAGGTACATCGTATACTATCTGTGCATCCGAAGGTGAGAAGCTCGGATAGCCCAAGCCTGTATTCTCTCTTATCAATCCTACATCACCCGTTTCTGTATTCACACCCAATATAGAATTAGCATCAGACTCTATAAAATCAAAGGCTACAATAAAAGGGGAATTCTTCGCAAACGTAGGATTACCAACAGAAGTTCCTTCAGGCAAGGCAGAAAACAGTTTAGAAATATTTCCTAGCGCCCATGTGTCTTCCGCATTATTCCATACTTCTAGAAATCCTATATCCCAGTACTCTATCGTTCCTGCGGTACTACTACTAACGGAATTTTCAGCATCGTACATGAGCACCTCTCCTGTATAATTGAACTCCATTGCATCTGCATAATTGACATCACCCGTCTCTATTCCTTCTGTAAATGTAGGATTGTATAATTCGAAATCGGTCTGTGCATTCAGGTCAAAATCAAATACAATGATTCTATTATTCAGATCGTCTGTCAAGGCTGCTATTCGCCCTCCATCCTTAGAAATAACTACATTTCTCCAGACAGGATCTTCGCTAATAAAATTTATCGTGACGTTATTGGCTGACCAGTCAATATTTACAATATATATTTTTTTATCATCTCCTACAAATACAATCTCGTCTCCGGCATCCGTAATACTCGGCTTACTACCGACTGCTACATCTACAAGAGGATCTACGATATTATCTCCTGTTCCCGTTCCATATAGACCTCCTTCATCTAGTATGAGTTTAGTTCGACCTTCATCTGTAAGTAGCATAAAATCAGCACCAGGATTTTCGTCTATTTCTTGCTGATTGTTATTCCCCGCTCCTGCGCCTATGCCTACAGCGTTAAACGCATTTTTAGCGGCATCTTCTTCTGTTGTCCCGTACAAATCTCCTGATGCTTTTATAACTGCATTTCTGAGATCTACAAACTTAGAAGACTTAGTAAGATAAGTTGTCAGCGCTCTGTAGAATACTTTTTCTGCTTTGTCCTTTCCTATACTTGTTGCAAATCTATAATACGCATGATTTGGAATACCACTATTGATATGCACTCCATTGTTATCTTCTTGTCCATTGAATTTTTCACTGACATGCTTAGGCTGCCATCCGCCTCCAAAATTACCGGTAGCTGCGCCGTTATGAGGATCTTGCAAATCTCTGAGTGCCCCAGAAGGAAACGCGCCTGACCTTACTACATCCTCTCCTATTTTCCAATCACCCCTATCGATCATAGCTCCGAAAATATCTGCAAAAGATTCGTTCATCGCTCCCGACTCTCCGAAGTATTCTAGATTAGCCGTATTCTGTACGACTCCATGACTGATCTCATGACCTGCTACATCTAATGCTCTACCTAGAGGGAAAAAATTACTATCCCCATTACCGTAAAAAATAGCTAAACCATTCCAGAAAGCATTACCCATGGAAGAACCATTTTCGTCTGAAACATTCACAATAGAAATTATATTACTTCCTCCTCCATTGACAGATTCTCTACCGTGTGTATTCTTAAAATATTCATACGTGCGACCAGCATTATGCTGAGCAGATACGCCTTCTGGAGAAGCTGACCAATTATTATTTACAGATTGTATATGATCGTAAGCGAAGTCATCATTCTGCGGAGATGAATCAAAAGCATCTATTGTCCAGATAACCCCTTGTGGATCATTAGGCAGATTAGAAGAATTCTGGTTATACATATTTCTAGATGCATCTATCATGAAAAAATTTGTCCCTACCTCGTAGGTATTGATCGCCCTATTTTGATTTAGTAGATCTGTTGCATTGGCTACTGAAGGCCCGTCCACTATATTAGATAATCCATGGTCATGTAACTTACAGATAGAACTGTAAGACTTTATTATACTTCCATCTTTTGCATCTACAAAGTACTCCACCCTGTCTCCTAGATGGGGATAATAACTTATCTTCCAACATAGCACCAGATCCTGTCCTGATTCGTCCATAGGGTACAGATACAATCCAGTATTCCATTGTGAAAAATCATACGTAAAATCCTTACTTATTTTGTCTTCATCTAGATTCTTATGTAATGGATTTATTGATCTAATTTTATCTTGAGTTTCTGCCTTTGAGAATTTAGGATCTGTATCTAAATTGAGTTTAGCATTTATTTCTATCCATTTTCCATTCAGCCCTGTAATTTTTTCTGCTGTCTTATGTACTATAATTTCAGCTCCGTATACTGGAATACCGTTTATCTGTTGTTGCATTCTGATATGCTCTTCGTCGAGTTCATCTTTTGTTGAGGCTATTTTTACAAAGTTTGTATTTCTACTGTCAATTTTCATAAGACCTGATGCAGACAGTAAATAAGATTGTATTTTCTGATCCTCGTTCAGCAAGCTATTACTATTGACTAAGCTACCAGAAATGTAATCACCTTTCCTTTTAAGCTTGAGACCATTAATCTTACTTAGATCTATAGCCTGTATTTCCTGCCCTATTATAGAAGCATGGTTAGTAGAAAGTTCGTTTTTACTTTTCTGGATGGATGTTACAATTTCATGTGTCCCTCCATATACTCTTCCTTCCTTGATAGTTTTGACCTGAGCCGATACGCTTAAGGAAAGAGAACTAATGGTTAATATTATGAGTGATCTTAACATGGCTTCTATTAAATAATGAGGTAATAATTCTTTTCTCCGATTTTTCTGAGCTATTCTTTGACAGCGATCTTTCTTTTAGCTAGGCTGAACAGATTCTGGTAATATGCTTTCAATATAGGATCAGCCACTTGCTGGCCTCCCCATTGTAATTTTTTCTTTCCCTTCTCATTAACAAATTCTACAAAGTAGTACATATTTCCTGGGTCATCTATAGTCATATCCTTTAGTCCCAAATTATCTGCATTTTCAAAAATCTGTTTGCAGATTTTCTTTTCTAACTTCTGGTGGCTTACATAATTTTCTTTCCTAGGCGCTTTCATAAACATCTGCCCGTTGTCAAATAATATGTAAGAGGTAACCGTGCCTGCAAATCCTCCTCCATTCCCAAAAATTATCCTATCCCCTTCGGTAGAATCTGCTGTATAGACTATATCATTAGACTTACAACTAAATAATAAACTGAGACTCAAAAACATGTATATATATAATTTCATAAACAGATACTGAGGTGAATTAATTTGTTCAACAAATATAAGCCCTAAGAAGTTGCTTTAATTCCAAATGGTCAAAAATATCAGGTAAGGAGACAATTAACCAGGTATTTATAGTCTAACTAGGCTCAAAAAAGTGAAAATCTTGTTAAGAAAACCTGAAAAACACATTTTATGCAACATATATGTCAAGTAAATCGTAATTTAGGTATAGTTTTAGATTAGTCTAGACTGTAATTAATTGATTTTAAAATTAAAAAAATATACAATGAAAAAATTAATGTTCCTATTCGCTTTTGTTTTTACTGCAAGCATTATGTCAGCTCAGGTTACTAAGAAGCAGTGTGCTTCTATGAGTAAGGCGGAGTGCGCTAAGAAATGTACTAAAGCTCAGATGAGTGCTAAGATGGAATCTGAAACAAAAGTTGCCTCTGATGTTGTAAGCTCAGAAGCTGATATGGCTGCAGAAAAAGATGAAGCTATAGAAAGAAGAGTGTGCGGTATTTCTGGTGCTGTAGGTTACTACAGTTCTAATACATGTGAAAAGTCTGGAAAAACGACTTTCAAAGAAGTATTTTATGATGCTGATGCTAAGAACTTTGTAGGAACAAATCCTATGACTAGAGTTGCTAGTGATGTAAAAGTTGCTGAAAAGCCAGCTAAGAAAAAAGCTTGTTGTGCTAGCAAAGGTGGTAAGAAAGAATGCGGAAGCAAGAAATCCAAAGAGATATAATCTCCGAAAGATAAATTATAAAAAAGCTCAGTGTTACACACTGGGCTTTTTTTATGTCTCTACGGAAGAAGTAGTTTTCTATTATATTTATAATTAGACCCTTTATAAAAAATCCATTGCCGTAGAAATCTTACTCCTTAAGGGCATTATATATGAACGTAACAATTATATTCGTGCATTGATAAGCTTAATGAGGAATTAAAAATCTTTACCAGTGGACGCTTCAGTAGAAAATACGATTATAAAACTTAAGAAACTCTATAGAATAATAATGCTTGTGTATCTAGGTTTCTTGATCTTATGTGCTGTTTTGTTTTTCCTATCTGAAAATGCAACTTATAAGGGCATCGCTGTGAGTTTATTTCCTCTGCTCATATATGGCATTTTAAAGGAAAATAAGTTCTATCATTCTCTTTCAAACTTGATCCAATCCAGCATCAGTAATCAAGAAAAGTCAGAAATTATCAAAAAAGATTTCGTACGCGCGCTCAACTATTTTGACATTATGGTCTTAGTCTTTGTTGTAGGTATAGTTATCGCTTTAGTAGGAGGTTATTTCAATATTAAATTCCTAAGTGGTAATGGTATGGGACTGGTAGTATTCTCGGCTATACTTATGTTCAATGATCTTATTGTTAATTTTCTAGTTGAGATATTAGCCCATGAGTTGGTTCAGAAATCCGAAGGCGTATAATGAATGTTAGGTTTATATAATGACCTTTATTACAGAATGTAGTTCCCGTTAAATAGTAAATATAACGATCGTCATTTCTCCAAGTTTCGACAACACACTATTCATTCATTCTTTGTATAACCGTAATCTAATTCCTAATAGGGAAACACTAATACCAATTGTGGTTTAGAATGACGGTAATTATCTATTTTGTTCTTCATGTTCCTTCGTTAAAAAGCCTCGCCGAACCTATGGGTTCGCCTACGTTTTTTGCCTTGAACCATTTTGAACAATTCTAAATCCTTTTCCGTCATCTAAAAACAAAATTGGTATAAATAATTTCCACTAATTTTTCTAAATCACTTCCCCACCTAATCTACCTAATAATTAGTTGAGTAAATAAATCCAATCACTAATATATGCTATGTGAAATTTTCAATTATTCCTTGACGATAACATTTGAACCACAAACTAAGAGCAAGGGAATAATACAACCCTGGAGTAGATCCTGCATCAAAACTATGAATTAGATAAGGTAGGAAAATAACTAATTCGCTACAGGCAAAGACAAATACCCCCTAAAAGAATTATCATCCTCAAAAACGTGATCCTTATAATCTTCGATAACATTGTACAGCGTGTCTCTTTCTATAGCATCACGCCCTACTGCTCGGATCAATTTTACCAGCTGCTCCGTAGATAAGGCTGGCGTAGTTTCCTCTGATCCAGCCATGGTATAGATCTTAGTCGTATCATCGATAGTACCGTCAATATCGTCTACTCCAAAAGCAAGGGACAACTGAGCTGTGTCTCTTCCTATCATAGGCCAGTAAGCTTTTATATGATCGAAGTTGTCCAAATAGATTCTACTAATTGCATAGTTTTTCAAATCCTGTACAACGGTAGATTCCGAAACATGAGACATCTCGTTATTCGTGTTTCTAAACTTTAAGGGTATGAAGGTCTGAAATCCTTTTGTTTTATCCTGAAGGGTACGTAGTCTATTCAGATGATCTACCCGATGGCTATAATTTTCTATATGCCCATACAGCATTGTAGCATTAGATCTCATACCTAACTCATGCCATACCTCATGTATTCTTAACCACTCTTCTCCGCTACACTTTCCTCCGGCAATCTTATCTCTTATCTCATCATGAAAAATCTCAGCTCCGCCTCCCGGCATAGAATCAAGACCGGCTTCCTTCATTTGTTTCATCCCTTCTTCGTAGGATACTTTTCCTTTTTTGAAAATATAATGATACTCTACGGGTGTCAATGCCTTAATATGTAGATCAGGTCGGTGTTGCTTAATCGACTGAAAGAGTGTCGCGTAAAACTCGATATCATACTGAGGCAGAACCCCTCCTACTATATGCACTTCGGTAACTGGTTTTCCGTCATAAGACCTAATGATATCCATTATATCTTCCATGGTATATTCCCATCCTTCTTCTCTTTTCTTTATGCGCCTAGAATAAGAGCAGAATGTACAAGTATAAAGACATATATTAGTAGGCTCTACATGGAAGTTCTTATTGAAGTAAGTTTTGTTACCATGTCTTTTTTCTCTAATATGGTTTGCTAATTTACCTACATAACCTAATGAAGCAAGTTCAAATAAGTACATGGCCTCTTCATCAGATATTCTTTGGCCGTCGAGTACCTTCTCTTTTATTTTACTTTCTATTTTTGACACTTTGATCATTTTACTTATTAACAAGAATAAAGTTACATAGTTTTAAGGCAGGCTATGACTTATTAAGTTATTTCCATTATTTTGCGGTGTGCTATCTATATTAATACCAGTTTACAATTGTAATGTCACTAAGCTAGTAAAGGAATTACATGACCAATGCTCTAAAGCTCATATAGGCTTTGAAATTCTAGTATTCGACGATGCTTCTCAGATAAAGTACAAAGAAAAGAATCGAGAAATTGCTAACTTATTCTGTGTGAATTATGTAGAACTAACTAGCAACCTAGGAAGATCTAAAATTAGAAATAGACTAGCTAAAACAGCGATCTATGATAAGCTACTTTTTCTAGACAGTGACTCCTCTATTCCATATCGTAAATTCATCAAAAATTATGCAGAATTAATTGCTACAAATAAGGTTATATGCGGTGGTAGAATTTACAGTAAAAAGCCTCCTCAGCGTAAGTCAAAACACTTTCATTGGGTTTATGGTACGAATCGAGAATCTGCTAGCCTAAAAAAGCGAAAAACAAATCCTACAGGCTACTTTCATAGTAATAATTTCATTATTGATAGAAGCCTTATAATTCATCATCCTTTTGAAGAAAAAGTAGAAGGATATGGTTATGAAGATATACTTTTAGGATACAGATTAGCAAAAGCAGATCATAAGGTTACACATATAGATAACCCTGTGCTGCACAGAAACTTAGATACTCAAGAATCGTTTATAGAAAAGCATGAAATAGGTGCAAAAAACTTAGCGAAGCTGTATCAAGAAAATAAAGATTTCCCAGTAAGATTATGTAAATTTTATAATACATTAAAATCTATGGGAATTGACAATATAATTTATACATTGTTAACGAAAAGAAGCGTAAAATTTAAGGAGAAATTGCTTTCAGAAAAACCTGATTTAAGGACATTTGATCTATTTAGGTTACAAGTTTTTATTTCGACTTTAAAAAAAATAGATAATTAATATTCTAGTATTGTCATTTATATATCATAAATCATAAAGAGAACCCCGTTTTTTTGAAATTAATTACTAAATTACACTTGGGGTTAAGAAAATAATTCATTATAGAAGAAATATGGATAAACTAATAAAGCTTTTTCTCTTGATACTACTTGTAAATCAAGGAATTAGCCAAGGTGAAATAAAAGGAAGTGTAATAGACGCAGGGAATGGAGATCCACTCATAGGAGCTAATGTGATTATAAAAGGGACCTCCGTAGGAAATATTACAGACTGGGATGGCTCTTTCACAATAGATCATTCACAAGCTTTTCCTCTTGTTTTGGAAGTCTCTTATCTTGGTTATGAGACATTAGATTTCCCTTTGACTTCTGGAGATGAGAAAGTAGAGATAAAACTAAGCGAAGCCTCTATTACAATAGCTGCCGTAGAAGTAAAAGCCACCAGAATTTCGGAAGAGACGAAAAAATCTCCTTTGACAGTAGAGTCTCTAGATGTATTAGCCGTCAGAGAAACACCTGCTTCTAATTTCTACGAGGGACTAGGTGCATTGAAAGGAGTAGATATGACAACGGCGAGTCTGGGTTTTCAAATCATTAATACTAGAGGATTCAACTCTACTAGTCCAGTAAGGTCGCTTCAGATAATAGATGGTGTAGATAATCAAGCTCCTGGACTAAATTTTTCTTTAGGAAATTTTCTTGGCTCCTCAGAGCTAGATATTCTGAAAGTAGATATTATCGTGGGGGCAAGTTCGGCTTTCTATGGTCCTAATGCCTTCAATGGCGTTATAAGCATGGAAACAAAGAATCCATTCTTTCACAAAGGACTATCAGCATTTGTAAAAGTTGGGGAGAGAAACATGAAGGAAGGAGCCGTAAGGTATGCCGATGCGCTTAAGAACAAAGACGGTCATGATTGGTTAGGATTCAAACTTAATTTTTCTTTCCTAGATGCCGATGACTGGGAGGCTAATAATTTTGATCCTGTATTTGATACAGACACAGGAAGGGATAATCCTGGAAGATTTGATGCCATAAACATCTATGGAGATGAATATAAAAGTATTTTTGATCAAAGTGGGTCTAATCCATGGAATCAAAATACCAAAGGATTACGTAGTTATCATAGAACAGGTTACAAAGAATCTGATTTAGTTAATTACGAAACCAAAAATTTAAAGACTAACGCTACACTTCATTTTAGACTAAAACCAGAGCAAACCTTCGATTCACCTGAGCTTATAATTGCATCTAGTTTTAGCAATGGAACAACTATATATCAGGGAGATAATAGATTTGCTCTCAAAGATATTCTCTTCTTTCAAAATAGAATAGAATTTAGAAAACGAGACAAGTATTTTTTAAGAGCCTACATGACTAAGGATGATGCTGGAAATACCTATGATCCATATTTTACTGCAATACTATTACAGGAAGCATCAAAATCTGATGCGGAATGGAACAAAGCATACGTTAATTATTGGACCAAGAATATTGTAGAAGAAAGAATAGACGCTAACGGATATCCACAATTGGAACAAGGTGTTGATGAAAATGGCAATTTAATATTCAATTTTGATCGCATTGCCTTGGCAGAATGGAACGAAACTTACCGGGATTCCCTGTTTGCTTGGCATGCTGAATCAGAGGCCGTTGCTAACGAATCAAATCTATCTACAGAGAATAATACACAAGATTTTTTAGTACCTGGAACGGAAGCTTTTCAAGCTGAGTTTGATAGTATAAGACAAAGACCATCTGGTGACAGAAGAGGTGGGTCTAGAATCATAGATAGATCAGCCTTATATCACGTGCATGGGGAATATAAGTTTGAGCCTTTCTCACTTAATTATATTAAAGTAGGAGCCAATGCTCGTTTGTATAAGCCAGAATCTGAGGGTACAATATTTATTGATAGCGCAGGAGTAAGCATTTCTAATTTTGAATTCGGTATGTACGCAGGAGCCGAGAAAAACCTAAATGATAATCTTACCCTCAGCGGAACCGTGAGAATGGATAAGAACCAGAACTTTGGTTTCCTGGTATCTCCAGCCGCCTCCTTAGTTTATACTCCAAATGAGAATAATTTCTTAAGAGTATCTTTTTCTTCGGCCATAAGAAACCCTACTCTTTCTGACCAGTATCTTGATTTTAATGTAGGTCCAGCAATACTTAGAGGTAATCTAGATGGTGTAGATAGTCTTATAACGATAGAATCTTTTAATGAATTTAGAAAGAACTTACTAGCCCCTGATCGTCCTATGCTTGAGTATTTTAATATAGACCCTATCAGACCAGAAAAAGTCAAGTCTTTTGAATTAGGTTATCGTTCCACGCTTTTCGAAAAATTATTTTTAGATGCTAGTTATTACTATAGCATATATGATGATTTCATTGGCTTTAACATCGGTTTAGATGTAGCCTTTGCTGAAGGACCAACTTCTGGATTACCGACTAGCGTGCAGGCTTTTCGATATTCAGCAAATTCACAAAACACAGTAACAACTCAAGGATTTAGTATAGGGCTTAATTATTTTCTAAGTAGATATTATAAACTAGTTGGTAATTACTCATGGAATAAACTCAATACCGAAATAGATGACCCTATCATACCTGCCTTCAATACACCTGAACATAAATATAATATAGGTATTTCTGGCAGGGCTGTCCCTCTTAAGTTTTTAGGTAACAATGCAAACAAATTTGGCTTTAATATTAACTACAAGTGGGTTCAAGGCTTTATATTTGAAGGCTCGCCTCAGTTTTCAGGCTTTATAGAAAATTATGGTTTATTAGACGGTCAGATAAACTATAAAATAGAAAACATAAATACGACTATAAAAATAGGAGCATCAAATCTATTGAATAATCAGGTATACCAAACTTATGGTGGTCCATTGGTTGGTAGACTTGCTTATGCTTCTATTCTCTATGAATTTTCAAAGAAATAAAAACTATTATACTGATTAAATACTAAATTAAAACTATTGATATGAAAAGAATTTACACTATGCTCTTATTTCTATGTATCACCTTTGTTTCGACACAGGTAGAGGCACAGAGATATTTAGAAGAAACATTTACCGATGTAGAAGTAGAGGCAAATATAATATATGGTGCTAATACCACTATTTTGCCCTTATTGGCTAATATGCCTCCTGTTAAAAGACCATTGAACTTAAATCTAATGACTCCAGCTGGAGATACAGAAACAAACAGACCTTTAATTATTTTATTACACACGGGAAACTTCTTGCCGAGATTCGCAAACGCTAGCGTACATGGTGATGTAGACGATGGGTATGTTGTTGCTCTGGCAACGAAATTGGCAAAACTTGGTTATGCTGTTGCACTTACTAGTTATAGAAAAGGATGGAATCCTATTGGGGAACAGGAAGTCCGAACTAATACACTCATTAATGCGGCATATAGAGGTGTGCAGGATGTAACTACTTGCGCACGGTTTTTTAGAAAAACTGCTGCGGGAGGAAATCCTTATGGTATAGATCCTGAAAGAATTACTGTCTGGGGCGTAGGAACTGGAGGGTACATTGCATTAGCTGCATCTTCTCTAGATGCTTATGAAGATGTTCTTATTAACAAGTTTATAGGATCTGATATTGATGGAGATGGTTTTCCTGACCCAATGGTTATAGAAGAAATAAATGGTGATCCTTTTGCAGAGACTATGGTAGGCTTAAATCCTATTAGTGGAGATACACTTTGCCACCTTAATCATACTGAAGGCTGGTCTAACGAATTCCAACTTTGTGTAAACATGGGTGGAGCTGTAGGAGATACTTCTTGGATAGACGCTAATGACCCTCCAATGATAAGTTTCCATGTACCAACCGATCCTTTTGCACCTTATGAGGAAGATATTCTTATCGTTCCTACTACGGGTGATTTAGTAGTGGAAGTACAAGGCTCATACACTATACAGCAAAGGCTAGCTGCCCTTGGAAATAATACTGTATTCGAAAATGGACTTTTTAATGATGAATATACAGATGCAGCAAATGAATCAAATGATGGACTAGCTGGACTTTTCCCAATGAGAAGACCTAACTGGGATATAACAAATGACGGAGAAGACAATCCTATACCTAGAGAAGCTTCACCTTGGGAGTTTTGGGATCAAACAACTTTTACCTCTGAGCCATTAGGCCAAATTACTATAAATGATGAGGAATCAGATCCCTGCGTAATGGCCGGGCAGATTGTCCCTATTGATTTATGTAACTGGCATCTAATCTCACTAAGAAGCAATCCTGATATGTCTGTTGCTAAGGCTACAACTTACCAGGATTCTATTGTTAACTTCTTCGCACCTAGAGCTTGTCTAGCGCTGAACTTACCAGATTGCGTAGGACTATTCTCTGATACGGAAGATTTATTAGATAATGACTTTGTAAAAATGTCACCTAATCCAACTTCGGGAGATGTAAATATTAATGCTTCTGAGAAAACAATTCTAGCCATGGAAGTATATGATTTCCAGGGTAGATTAGTCAGAGCAGTAAGAGAAATAAACGATACTAGATATGTACTAAACAGTACAAATTTCAATAAAGGAATGTATGTTATTAAGCTGCAATTCGAAGAAGGTATAGTTTCTAAGAAAGTGATGTTCCAGTAAGAACTTCATTTAAACAATAAGAAAAAGGCTGTTGAAAATTTCAACAGCCTTTTTTTATTATTTATCGAATTCCTTTGATTAAGCAATAGTTGCTGCCTCAACTGGAAGTAATTCCGTCCAACCCCACTCATCTTTTACGGTTCCATTTCTTAGACCATCTATTGTTGCCTTAAGCATAGTGGCCACTTTGAACTCAGTTGCCAGATTGTAATCTTTACCTTGGTAAGCGATTCTATTTACTTGAGCAATCACTGCAGCAGTACCAGAACCAAAACATTCTTCTAGTGTGCCATTTTCATGTGCCGCTACAACTTCATCTATCGATAATTTGCGCTCTTCCACCGGAATCCCCTTAGATTTTAATACTTGAAGTATCGTATCTCTTGTAATTCCTTTAAGTATGGCTCCATCAGTTTCTGGTGTTACAACGGTACCATCTATCACAAAGTAGATATTCATCGTACCGACTTCTTGTATATATTTTTTCTCTATAGCATCTAGCCACAAGACCTGATCATAACCAGCTTCTTTAGCCAATTTAGTAGGATACATAGCTGCAGCATAATTTCCAGCAGCCTTAGCCTCTCCTACTCCACCTACAGCAGCTCTTATATAATCTTCAAAAGCTAGAAGCCCTACTGGTCTAGGATAATATTTGCCTGCAGGAAGCGTCAAAATCATGAATCTATAGGTATGAGACTCTCTTACGCCTATATGATTATCTAGTGCAAACATAAATGGTCTAACATAGAGTGCCGTACCTGGATGCGGTGGAATCCATGCACTGTCCAATGAAATAAGTGTTCTCAGGCCATCTAAAAATAATGCTTCTGGAATCTCAGGCATACACATTCTGTGAGCGGAAGCATTAAGTCTTTTGGCGTGCATCTCCGGTCTGAACAACATCGGATTCCCCTTGGTATCTTTTGTTGCTTTCATGCCTTCGAAAATTGACTGACCGTAATGTAACGCCATGTTTCCTGGATGCAAACTTAGTTCCTGCGTAGGAATAATTTGAGGGTCTTTCCATGCACCATCTTCGTAATCCACCATAAACATGTGATCCGAAAATAAATGACCGAATTTTATATCATCGAAATCTACTTTATCGATGCTAGTTTGGCTTGTTTTAGTAATTTTTATATTGGAATGATTCATAATTGGATAGGTTTGTACAAAAATACGTATTTTTAATTATTCTTTAAAGAAAAGTTTTTACAGGTTGTTTCAAAATTATATTTTTTTTTCTAATCTTTTTACAATATTAAGTATTGAAAGACATATATACTGATACAGAAGTCTACTCTATCCCAGAACTCGATTCTTCTACTATTACTCAGGCTGGAAACTCTAGTGCTGATAAACTTATTATTCTAGATACAGCAGATTATGAAAAGCATAAAGAGCTATTTGAGAATATAAAAAAGGCAATGAAGCTAGGCTCTGATAAAGATTTTCAGTTGATTACTGTATCAGAAAATTCACCCTGCCCTATCAATCAAATTCCAAATATAGAAGTGAAAAAGCTTATCGTTTGTTTTGGCATAACACCAGAAAAAGTATCGCTCAAGCACGATCTTAAATTTAATATTTTACATAGAACTGAAACCTATAATATTGTATTTGTGGGATCACTAGAGGCTATGAATGTGGATAAAAAAATAAAATTACTTTTCTGGAACACCGTAAAAGATCATTTATAATGCAAATTATTTTTGCCACACACAATACAAACAAGCTATCTGAAATAAGAAGGATGCTAGAGGGAACGGATTCTATACAATTTGTATCTCTTAGTGAGCTAGAATATCATGACGAAATCATAGAATACGGCACTACCTTAGAAGAAAATGCTTCTATCAAATCTTCTCATATCTATAAGCTATTCCATAAAGCCGTCATTTCTGAGGATACTGGTTTGGAAATCAATTCCTTAGATATGAGACCTGGTGTAAAAACAGCGAGATATGCAGGAGAAGAGAGGGATAACCTACTTAATATGAAAAAGGTACTCGACGAACTCTCTGGTAAAGAAGACCGTTCTGCCCGTTTTAGAACAATTATATCCTTTATAGACAATGGTAAAGAGTACCAATTTGAAGGAATAGTCGATGGCAAAATTGCGACAGAAATGTCAGGTGATGGTGGGTTTGGGTATGATCCTATTTTCATACCAATGGGCCATGAATCTACCTTTGCCATGCTTAGTTCTGAGATCAAAAATTCAATGAGTCATAGATTTAGAGCGCTGGAGAAGTTTAAGTCATTTTTAAAGGATTATGAATTTTAGAATAGGTCACCCAAATAAGTTTTATTGTTTGATTATCCTGTGTTTATGCTAATCAAAAATACTAGCATTAAGACAAATAAAAATTAGCACCAGCCTTCATAAGTTTTGATGGTATTAAATAATTATATTTACTTTCATTATAGAAAAAATAAAACGAACACTATGCTAGCGATTAGAATACCGATAATTCTGATTTTATCTAGCTTTTATGCGTGTATTTCCATTGCACAAACAAGCTATACAAATCTGACTGATCCTAAAGAAAATGAATCTACTAATATTACTTATCATGATATTAATAACTCAATTTTCTTAATTACTGGATATGAAAGTAATTTAAATCCAGATTATAAAATAATAGAATCTAAAGACAGCGTTGTCAATCGCAAATTAAGCTTTGGTCCAACCGTAGGATATTCTTTACTGCGATCAAAATTTTCAGAAAATAGTAGTGTAGACTATATGAGGAAATTAGCATTTTTAGGTCAGAGCACCTCAAAAGAATATAACGTAGGTCTATTTTGCGAATTACAAGTGGCTGAAAAATCATCTATTGTTCTAGAAGCTAGCTTGCGTAGTATTTCTATGCAAGACAATCTAGAACTAGATGATCATTTCTTCTACGATACAATACAATACGTCTATAATTATAAAGCTAGATCAATAAATTATGGAGCAAAATTCCAATATTATATTAAAAATAGAAAAAACATAAATAACGCATTTATACTAAATATTGGCGTACTTTTTAGCTCGAACATAAGCGTAAATGAAAATGAATTTATGGGAACGTTCATTAGAAATCCTAATCTAATTACTGAAGGAGGGGGTGTAATGATTCCCGATGATGGCCTAGCTAAAAACATCATTAGTGCTAGAGCTTCAATAGGTTATCAAATTAAACATTTGCAATTTTTAATATCCGCTGACTTTGGGTCTGGCGGAATAACTTCTAATCTTAGTGAAAAACATACTCGGATTAGCTTTAATGTAAACTATAAAATATGACGCTTTAGCATTCCTTAATAGTTCTAATCTTACGATGGGTGGTTTTATTTAGTTAATCCTGATATGTTAGACTTAGAACACTAAAAATCCGTGTAATCCTTTAATCCGTGATTCAGAATACTTATATATCCTTAGAAAATCTAGGATTTAGAAACTTCTAAATATAAAAATCCAAGATTACCAATAAACAAAACACCATACTGCTGATACCATTCGTAGTAAAAAATGCTAAATTCACCTTGCTCAGATCATCTACTTTCACAAGTGTATGCTGATATATTAAAAGCAGGATGAAGAAAACAATTCCAGCTATATGGAACAAGCCTATATGCACATTCGCCTCCTGATACTTAAAAACGGTATAGATCAAAATTGCAGCAGAAATCAAATGTAGACTCATAGAAATAAACAATGCCTTCCTGCTACCAAAAAAGCTAGGAATAGAGTATAAGTTTAAGTCTTTATCTACATGTTCATCTTGCAAAGCATAAATAATATCAAATCCAGAAACCCAAAATAACACCACAAAACCATAAAGAACTGGAATCCAGTTAAATACCGGATTTACTGAAAGATATGCTCCAATCGGAGCAAGGGCAAGACCTAAACCTAAGATAAGATGACATAAAAAAGTGTATCGTTTAGTGTAGGAATAACTCAGTACAATAAACAATGCTACAGGACTAAGATAGAAACACAGGGTATTAATAAAATAAGTAGTGATAATAAATAATACAGCATTCAAGATCACGAAGAACAATGCTCTATTAGAATCTATGACACCAGCAGGAATTTCTCTCACCGCTGTTCGAGGGTTTAGCTTATCTATATCACTATCCGCCCATCTATTAAATGCCATGGCAGCACTCCTCGCAAAGATCATACACAAGATCACTAATAGTAACAATGTAAATGAAAAACTTTTATCGCTAGTTTGTAAAGCCGTAAAAAATCCTAACAATGCAAATGGCATCGCGAAGATCGTATGACTAAACTTGATAAGACTGAGGTAGTTTTTCATGTAAGATTAATAGAAACGTGAATTTATGTATTCACTTTTTATTTAACAAGGCTGAGTACATATAGTTGTAAAATAAAAGAGCTTATACCCATCAAGGTATAAGCTCTTTTTTATATGCTCAAAAGAAGTTTGGTTTAGCTAGGATTAGCAGCACCTTCTTCTTTGTTTACTGTACCTTTTATTGTTAGGTAAGTATTTACAGGGTCAGTATTAGAAGTAAGTGTTACTCTCTTAGACTGAGGACTTCCTCCTACTTTACCTTTGTTCTTAGAGTCAAACTGTACCATAATCTCACCTTCTCCACCTACTGGAATCGGCTCTCTAGGCCAAGTAGGAACAGTACATCCACAGCTACCTTTAGCGTTAGATATAATTAATGGCTCTTTTCCAGTATTCTTAAACTTGTATACATGCTGTACTTTTTCACCATCCATTACTTCACCGAAGTCAAATGTGCTATCATCAAATTCTATTGATGTAGTTGGTCCAGTAGGAACAGCTGGCGTATTAGTCGTTTTTACATCCTTTGCATTTTTCGCATCTAATGCAGAATTAGCTGTAGCGGATGTTTGAGTAGTTGCAGGTACAGAACGCTCATCTGTAGCTGAAGTAGAATCATTTTTACAAGCAGCAAAGCTTACAAAAGTTAGGACAAATAAGAAAACAAAATTTTTCATCTATAAAGTATTGTATTGTTAATAATCTAATTTACTATACAAAAATAAGCTTATTAATGCTATATACAATAGGGGTTTACCCGATTAACAAGGCATTAACAATGTTATTTACATATTATTACAGATCTTAATATCAATTTTTAAGCCAAGAAGCAAACTCCGTGGCATTCTTAGCATTAAGTGTATGATCCTTCGTCAGTAAACCTTTTCTGGCAGCGAAAACACCATACCTTATATCCTTAATTCCTCCAGTAGAGTGCGCATCAGGATTGATAGAAATCTGCAATCCTTTTTCCATGGCATAAGGTATCCATTCCCAGTCCAGGTCGAGCCGATACGGGTTCGCATTGACTTCTATGCTTACTCCATTTGCAGCGCAGGCATCTATAATCTTCTTATAATCTATAGGATAGCCCTTCCTACTTAGTAAAAGCCTGCCCGTTGGGTGACCTAGAATGTCTGTTGCAGGATGTTCTACCGCTGTAATTATTCTACGCGTTGCTTTTTCTTCATCCATCTTAAGATTAGAATGGACACTAGCTATAATTACATCTAACTTATCCAGTATATCATCTGGATAATCTAAAGATCCATCAGATAATATATCTGACTCTATACCTGAGAATACTTTTATATCATCCCGATTATTATTTATAGTTTCTATCTCTCTGATCTGCATCATCAGCCTTTCTATTTGCAAACCATTAGCATAGAAGGCTGACTTAGAATGGTCCGTTATCACAATATACTTATAGCCCAACTTAGCAGAAGCTTCTACCATCGTAACAAGATCATGGATACCATCACTATAGGTCGTGTGACAATGAACAACACCCAGGATATCATCTTCCCTTACTATTGCATCCGACTGCTCAGCAGAAAAAGATGCTACGCTACCCCATTCTCTGCACTCAGCGGATACATAAGCCATGCCTGATTTTGAAAAAACTTCTTTTTCAGAATCTGCTTTCTGCAAATTAGGGCTCTGCTCTAAAAAAGCTTCTCCAGAGGAGTTCTTAATTTTATCCACATAAAATTCTTCTGTGGAGCTCTGAACGAAAACCACATCTACATTCTTAAAAGTCCATTTACCATCTTCCTCCGACAGAACACCTTCTAGATTTGATAACCACTGATAAAAATTCTCTTCTAAGCTTAGGTCTGTTATAATACTTATCTCCGTAAGCACAGGCATCTTCCTCTCAAATAAACCAGTGAATTCCCATCGATTTGAACTATATTCCTTTTGTAATATATCCAATAATTCAAGGCCCTCTTGTTCTATATGACCATAAAGAAAACTACCCCGAGAATCCAGAAAATAAGCTAACTTTTCTATTAAGTTGGCTTGTGTTTTCGCACCAAAACCTTTCAGATCCACTAATCTATTTTCATGACAAGCGTATAGCAGTTCACCAGGACTTTCTATATTAAGTTCCTCCCATATCTGCTTAATCTTCTTAGGACCTAGTCCTTTTATCCGTAACAACTCTACAATGCCTGGTGGTGTGGTTTCTAAATACTTTTCTAAAGCTCCGATCTTACCGGTCTCTCTTAATTCTATAATCTTTGCACTTATGGCTTTCCCGATACCTTGCTGCCCTGACAATTCTTCCTCATTCATTTTCAATACCTCTTTCTCCAATTTCCTAATCGTCAGATACGCATTAGAATAAGATTTTATTTTGAATGGGTTTTCCTTGTACAACTCCATAATCTTTCCTAGAAGATTAAACTTTGCTGCAACTTGTTTATTAGTCATATAATTTTGGTAATTTTTTACGTCGCTTTTGAGGAAACTAGCTAGTAAACTTATAAATTAGCATAAATATAAAAATTTTAAATATGAGACACCTCTTATTATACTTATTTGCAAGTATTAGCTTATTATCATGTGGCGCAGGATCTTCTAATGCTAGCAGTGGCGAAAAGACTGATCTTTCTGGATACGAAACAACTGATAATGGTAATATAACTAAGGCTGTCAAAAAAGATAACACAGGAGTTATCATAGAAGAAGGGTATCTTACTGATGGTGTGAAAAACGGCACCTGGATAACTTACCATGCTAACAAGACCATATTAAAATCTTTATCTAGCTATATAGATGGCAATCTAAATGGAACACACTTAGAATTTTCTAACCGAGGACAGATAGAAACAAAAATAAGCTATAACAATAATAATTATGATGGCCTATATGCTACGTACAAGAATGGTAGACCCGTTAAGGAAATGAATTATGTAAACGGGGAGTTAGATGGTGTAATGAATGAATACGATGCTAGAGGAAATCTTCAAAAAATAACTAATTTTAAGGAGGGTAAACCGCACGGTGATATGCTATTCTATGATGAGGAAGGTACTCTCATGATGGAATACAAGTACAAGAACGGTGAAAAAATAAGTGGTGGCATAATAGAAAATAAAGAATAGGAAATTAAAAGAAAGCCTGAACTTCGAATTGAAATTCAGGTTTTCCTTTATAGTACTTATTTCTTTTATTTATTCTTTAAAAACTTTATCCATTCACCTGTTTCCAATATTTTGATATAAAACAAACCTTCAGGCAATAAAGAGATATCGACCGACCCCTTAAAATTAAGATCCATAAGTTTGCTCCCCTTAATGTCAAATATGGAAATATTTTCATCGCTTTCTAATCCATCTAAAAACAATTTATTATTCGCAGGATTTGGATACAGTGAGATGTTTCTAGAATCCTCATTTCTTGCATATAATATTTCTGAATAGTTGATATCGCCATTTGTGTCTACCATTTTTAATCTATAGTAGTTATCTACCAAAGGTGAATTATCTTTGAAGGAGTATTCTTTCTCAATTAAACTATTCCCATCTATTTTAACCTTATCCAGAGTGATAAAATCTTTTGAATCTGAACTTCTTTGAATTTCGTAATGTGTAGTGTTAATCTCCGATAGACTTACCCAGTCAAGTTTATTTGAACTTCCTAAATTTTCAACTTTAAAAGAGCCAAGTTCAACGGGAACTATTTCACCAATATGAAACAAAAATGTTTCTGGAAACAGCTCACAAACTGACCCATTTTTAGGCCAAAAACGGAGGTAATAATTACTATTTGGATCTAAGCCTGTATATGTGTCTACGCCTACTTCACCACAAATAATTGAGTTGCCTCCACAGCCATCAAAAATTTCAAAACCAATCGTTTCTGGAAGAAAAATTGTTATTTCTCCATTAAGATCTGGATAAAACCCTTCCCAAAAATCAAAGAAAACCGGACATGGACTTCCATCACATTCACAGTCAGAGCTTCCTAATTCATCAATTGCAGTACCAAAATTTCCTTCACAGACATCTATAAAAGGACCGTAAAATTGTTTTATACTTGCATTTTCACATGTATTAGAAAAAAAATCAACCCCCTCAAAAAAGCAAAGTGCATTTTGCGTTTCACAGGTCCAGGTATAAGAACTTGCTAGATTATTTGTAGTATTACCATCAATTGGCATATTAGTTATTGTAGCAACAAAACCATTGTCAGATGATGCCTCTGTCGATTCTCCAGTTACAATGAAATCAACAACTATTTGTCCAGAATATAAAATACCAATTGGCCCTATCTGAGTACCTGTCAAAATATTAAGTGCCGGATCATAACTCCAGCTAAAAGAACTTGCACCACTACCAGAAACAGAAGCCGCCGCCGCAACGGGTTCAATCAATGACATTTCAATAATTAAAATCAGGCCATCAGCAGCTGGGTAGGAACCATTAACATTATTAACAGTAAACGAAAAATCCCCTTGTAATCCTAATGAAAGAGGATTAGGAGTAATATCTGGCGCTGAAAGCGAAGCATCTTGCTGAGCATAAAAAAGAATAGGAGTAAGACAAAATATTAATATTGCCAATAAATTAAAAAATTTCATATTTGAATATTTAAGGTGTTAATGTAAATGATTTTATCAGTAAAATCTAATTTAACATTAATTTCTAAGACTACAATCCATCAACAGCTATTACCTTGTCTCCCGCCTAATATAAATGATAAATTCTACTATATCTAATTAATAATTTTGTGCTGATTTCATATCACATTCTGTGGTAAAACTGATCTGATAAGCATAGATACAAAGCTGCCTGCTTTTTTTTCTCATAACGCTATCGTAAAAAATCTCTATATGAAACCTGCTTTCGCATAACTTACTTGCAGTTTTTTTTATTACAAAAAGAAAACGAATAATTATAATTAAATATAAGATAGGAACATTACATATTAAGATTTTTCATATATTTGAGATATTTTAATATGTAATTGCTAAAGAAGAAGAAATGCTCCATTTACCTTTCGACGAAGAAATTTTAAATCATCATTTAGCCATAAAAGAAAACCAATCTCTGATCGTACAATATCACGATCCTGAGAAGAAAAACAAAGCGATTCTACAATTTCTTATCGGCCAATTATATGATAATAAAAAAACCCTAATCGTGGTCTCAGAGGAGATGGATTACAAGCAGTTACCTGATCTCTTATCAGAATATGGCTTAGATAAGTATTGCCTTACTGTATCTGCAAATTATAGTTTGACACCGGAAGATCTAACAATATTTAAATCCGAACACAGTCCTACCGCGCATCTATCGAAAGAAGTCATCGAGAAACTTATCTACAAGCTAGAAGGCGAGACAGCACAGATAGAAAACAAATTCAATGCCCTAGACACAAAAGTCTTTGGAAATTGGAACAGGAAATCGCTGATCGCAACCTACTATAATCTACAAGCTGTAACAAAGGGAGCTGAAAAGCAGCTAAAGATCAAGGACCACGGATTAGGATTTCACAAGAAGGAATTCTGGCTTATAAGAAATGAGATAGAGCAAGCTACACAGCTGTACCACAATTCTTTTAAGTTTCTGGACACTGTAAATCTTTATACGCCTAAGTTCATCAGTGATCAGTCAGAACTAGAGTTACGAAACGAAAGTAAGTTATTAGTCAAAAGACTAAAAGATAGAACTAACGATATCCAATATAGACTGACTAATCTTCTAGATAAGAAAACAGAAGATATAACGACAAGATGTTTTGATCAGAATAAGAAGTATATAAAACAACTGAATCACCTACTACTCAGTTTTTTGACAAATTCAGAGGAAGCTACAATAACAAGTAAGAAAAAATCATTTTTCTCTAAATCCACATCTGTTCAAGCTACTGAGCAACCTATAAAAGCAAGCCTAGATCAAATTGTTAAATTCTACAAAGGAAACGACTATCTCAATACACTTGTCCCAGCGTACCTTCTAGATAATGTAATTTTATCAGAGGAATATATCTATCAATTGACAGATGCGCTGAAAAGCATTGACACAATAGATTACACAACTTTAGAAGAATATCTAAAAAGAATAAATAAAAATAACGCAAACGATGACCAGCTATCTATCATCCATACCCAGATAGATGAACTGATCCAAGATGTCAATGAGAGTGGATACTTTCCTAAACAATACGAACACAATGGGTTCACACTACATCATCAGATCAAAATGCTTCAGGACATAAGTAGCACACTAGATCTGCTACTAGAAAGGAATGAACTCAATGTATCATATATCAAATGGTTACAATTTTTACACCAGGCTGATCCATCAACACTCGATATTATAAAAGAGATAAAATCATATCATAAAAAAATATGGGTCTTCTTATTTGAGGGATGGTATATCCTACAGCTACTGAATCGAGAAAATAATATAAGGAACAACATAGATTTAGATCTCTTCGAGTTTCTTACGGATCTTAACATAAGTATCTTAGGAAAAAAAGAACAACTAATAGAGAACATCGTATATCAAAATAAAATTACGGCTCGAAAAAATCTCCAAAGTAGTAAGGCTAAAGTTTTCCAAAAAATTATAAAGAAAGATAGACCTATAAATGAAAACTGGTTAGAACTTCTAGAGGAAGCTCCAGAACTTATAACTGCACACTATCCTATTATAATCATCAGAGAAAATTACGCTAAACATTTACATAAAATAAAAGCTTTATCATGGGATACTGTGATATTAGATCAGGTGAGTAATCATCGCTTCTTTCATATGGAAACGATGAAGAAGATATCGGCTCAGCAGATTATATATAATACTTACAACGGTAGAATATACGAGCGTCCAGAAATTATAGATCAGATAGATGAGGATACAGATAATATTAACATGGTACTCTCCTACCCTAAAATTGTAGACGATCTAGAAGATCTTTCTATGACGGATAGACTCAGATTCTGTAAAAGGATCTCCACTAATCTAAATCAGCTAAATAAAGAAGTTAGTCTCTTCCAAACTAAAAATCTCAGCATTATTTCTTTCTGGTCTAGTTTCCATAACTCTATTTTACTAGAACATCTTGCATCAATAGGTGTAAAAGAGATCAAAAAAGAAAGTAATGAAAATAAGATTGTAGAAGCCCTGCTTGATTCAGAAAAACATTCTATCATACTTATGTCAGATGGCCTCATCAATAGTTCAAAAGCATATTATTATCAATGGCAATTTTTCTTAATCAATAGCTTACAAAAAGCGGGCGTAAAGTGCCTGAATATATGGTCTCATGATCTTATAGACCATGGTGTTTCTAAAATTTTGGAAGAAATAGAAACGATGAAACATTTACATGGTGATATACATGTAGATGAACAAATGGTGCATCCGTAAGTAATAGCTAGCATTTTTCTAAGATAATACCATTCTAACCTGAGATTGCCACATAATTTAAAATGGCACAAGAATCACTTTATCTATAAATATAAGCTGTGTATTTTTTGGGAAATCCTATTATCTTTAGCAATCCGTGGATATTTACAAGCAAGAAAAAATCTAGCCTAAGATGAAAAGTAGTTTATGCCTGCAGCTTAATCTAGATCAATACTTTGAAAGTCTCAAAATATCGAGTCATGAGGATAAAAAATATATCTATGACCCAGTCAGAAAGAAAGAATATATCCTCGCTCCTGAAGAAATAACAAGGCAACTGATCATACAATACTTAATACAGAAAAAGGGATTCTCCCCCTCTAACCTGAGTGTAGAAAAAGAATTTACGCTGTATGGGAATAAGAGAAGATATGATCTAATCGTATATCTAAAAGATAAACCATTTATCTTAATAGAATGTAAAGCGCCTCATATACATATATCAGAAAAAACCTTCCTACAGATAAGTAATTATAATTTAGCATTGAACATCCCTCTGACTATAGTAACGAATGGTCGAGAAAATTATATTTACAAATTAGATTTTGAAAAAAAATCTTATGAATTTATGGATTATATTCCTTCAAAAGCCCAGCTAAAAAAAGCTTTTCACTAATAGTAGAGGTACATTTCAACATATAATAAAATATAATGTAGAAGTCAGGAAAGAAATCAAAAAATAGATACTTCTACTCACTATTAATATATATTTGCGACTTATCGTCTTAAAATATGCAACAAGAAAAAATACTTATTACAGGTGCTAATGGTCAGATCGGTACAGCACTAACTAAATCATTGCGAGATATCTATGGCAATGCAAATGTTATTGCCTCTGACATAACAGAGCCTAAAGCATATGATGGTCCTTTTTGTTTCCTAGATATTCTGAATGAACAACGACTCCAAGAGCATATAGCCGATTATAAGATAACTCAGGTATATCACCTTGCTGCTATCTTATCGGCAAATGGTGAATGGAATCCGCTCAAAACATGGAATATAAATCTCAATGGATTATTATCTATCCTAAATCTAGCTAAAGAGAATACCATAAAGAAGATATTCTTTCCCAGTACGATAGCTGTTTTTGGACCTACAACTCCTAGAGTGAATACAGCTCTGCATGTCCCCTTAATGCCAGGCACTGTATATGGCATGAGTAAGGCGAGTGGTGAAATGTGGTGCAACTATTACGCGCAACGATACGAGGTAGACGTAAGATCATTGAGGTATCCTGGGATTATAGGGTATCAGTCCATTCCCAGCGGCGGCACTACTGATTATGCCGTAGAGATTTTTCATGAAGCGCTAAAGAATCAGCAATATGAATGCTTTCTAAAAAAAGATACTAGACTGCCCATGATGTATATGGAAGATGCTATTCGGGCTACAATAGAACTCATGGAAGCTCCCCTAGAGAATATTAATGTGCGATCTAGCTATAATCTTTCCGCGATGAGCTTTACACCTGCAGAACTCACAAGAGAAATACATAAGTATATTCCAGAATTCACTATCCAATACAAACCTGATTTTCGTCAAGATATAGCTGCTAGTTGGTCAGAAAGTATTGATGATATAGAAGCAAGAAAAGACTGGCATTGGAATCATAAGTATGATATAGAGAATATGTCAAAAGATATGCTTGTGCAACTTAATAAAATTTATAAAACCTCTTATATATGAGCATTATAGACAAAGAAATAAGTCAAGAACTGGAAGCTTTAAAATCTTCTGGATTATTTAAAGAAGAACGGATAATAATAACGAAGCAAAAGGCGGAAATAAAGACTGATCAAAATATAGAAGTATTGAACTTCTGCGCTAATAATTATCTAGGGCTCTCTGCAAATGAAGAGCTTATGCAAGCCGCAAAAGATACAATAGATTCTCATGGTTTTGGTATGTCTAGTGTTCGGTTTATTTGCGGAACTCAAGACATTCATAAAGAATTAGAAAAACAAATTGCGGACTATGTAGGAGCGGAAGACGCTATCCTATATGCTGCTGCATTTGATGCCAACGGAGGTTTGTTCGAACCATTACTAGGACCTGAAGATGCGATCATTTCTGACCAGCTGAACCATGCCTCTATCATAGACGGTATAAGATTATGTAAGGCGAAAAGGTATAGATATCTTAACAATGATATGGCTGATCTAGAGCTAAAGCTAAAAGAAGCGCAGGCCGCTGGAGCAAGACGTATTCTAATTGCTACGGATGGTGTTTTCTCTATGGATGGCATCATTGCCCAGGTAGATACAATCTGTGCACTGGCAGAAAAATATAACGCACTCACCATGGTGGATGATTGTCATGCCACTGGATTTACAGGAAAGACAGGAAGAGGTTCTGCAGAACACTGTGGCGTTCATGGCAAAGTCGATATTGTAACTGGCACATTTGGAAAAGCGCTAGGAGGAGCATCAGGAGGATTCACTGCAGCTAGTAAGGAAATTGTAGAATTGCTTAGACAAAAATCTAGACCCTACTTGTTTTCTAATACTTTAGCGCCATCTATAGTAGGAGCTTCCCTAAAGGCTCTAGAAATGCTTAACCAATCAACTGATCTAAGAGACAAATTAGAGTCCAACACCGTTTTATTTAGATCAGGTATGGAAGCCGCCGGATTTGATATTGTAAAAGGATCACATGCTATAGTACCTATCATGTTATATGATGCACCACTTGCTCAGGAATTTGCCTCTCAACTATTACAAGAAGGTATATATGTGATAGGTTTCTTCTTCCCCGTTGTCCCTAGAGAAAAAGCAAGAATAAGAGTTCAGATATCTGCTGGTCATGATACTAAACATATAGAAAAGGCCATTGCTGCCTTCACTAAAGTCGGCAAAAAACTTGGTGTTATTAACTAAAAGTTTAGAGTTTTATTTTTATATAATTTAATACCTTATTAAAAACTAACAATTATCGATAGATGAAAAAAGAATACAACTGGAATTACTCTGAATTTTTAGGTTTCATACTCATACACGCATCATATGCAGATCTAGAATTTACTTCTGAGGAAAAAGAAATGATCAAGTCGAAGGTAGGTACAGAAACTTTTGAAAAGATGCATGCAGCATATCAAGAGCTAGGCGATTACGAAACGCTACAAGAAATCCTAAAATATAAAGGTATATACTACCCTACTATAGATAGAAAACAAGAAATTCTTGATGAAATAAATAACTTATTTAAAGCTGATGGCGAATATTCAAAGTTGGAAAAAAACCTCTCGTTATTTTTGAAAAAACTTTTGTAAATATGAGTCTCAGTATTCATAGCAGCTAAGCTTACGACCATTTCTTTTGTTCCTTAAGTGTGTAAATGTTGCCAATCTAATTCTGCTGGTCACATCTCTTTGTATATGTATATACTATTCACTCTAGGGGTAATTTTATGGATTTCTACGGCATGAGTACTGTAATACACTCTGTCAAAAAAGCTAATACGTTTACACTGAGCTTTGCATGCATTATTATCTATTACAGAATTAAATATAATGATAGCACTCCTTGTTAAATTTTTGCTCAATCCTCGCAGCATTATAATGGTAGATATAATGTAATCTTTTTTAATAATAGTACTAAGGTAAGCAGATGATACTTACTTCATCTTCATCACAGGCACTATTTTTACAACCATCTGCATCATCTTTTCTAATTTTTCTTCAAACAATACTACCTTTCCTTTTTTCATAGCCTCCACAGTCTCATCATTATAATGTCTGATCGTTATAAGCTGTAAATGATCATCCATTATCACGTTAAAGTCTTTATTAAGACCTTCCATAATATCCAATAATTTTTGCTCGTGTCTGCTCATGCATATAGTGAAACTTATGGCTGTATTACGCATTAGGTTTACCTTCATTCTAGACTTTGCTATCAGTCCGAAAATTTGTACCATATGATTCTCCGCCACGAAAGAAAAATCTCTAGTTCTTATATGTAGCATTACTTGATTATCTTCTATAACCACCATAGGTGGATATTTTAATACATCCTCCTCTCCTATTCTCGTCCCTATCCCTGTAGGATCTATAAATGATTTGACATACAAAGGAATAGATTTGTTCTGTAATGGCTTTATAGTTTTAGGATGGATGACCTTAGCTCCATAATAGGTCATCTCTATTGCTTCTGTATAATTAAGCCGCTCGATAAGGCTAACATTATCAAACAAGGTGGGATCTCCTGTCAAAACTCCTTCCACATTCTTCCATATGGTCAGACTTGTCGCATCAAGGCAATACGAGAAAATAGCTCCAGTATAATCAGAGCCCTCTCTTCCTAGTGTAGTTGTGAAATTCTCTGATGTAGATCCTATATATCCCTGCGTAATTAGAATTTCGTTTTCTGCTATCTTAGGCTTTATAAGTTCATCTATTCTAGCCTGTGTTAGCTCCCAATCTACTACCGCTTCAGTATAAGAATTATCTGTAAATAAAACATCTCGCACATCTAACCATCTAGCATTTATCCCACTAGTCTTAAGATAATGAGATAATATCTTAGATGACATTAGCTCGCCAGTGGATACTATCTGATCATAAAAATATCCATAGGTGTTATCCGGCTCCTCTTCTAATATCCATTCTATAGTAACCATCAGTTCATTGATATCTTCTAGAACGGTAGCGTTTCCTGGCATGAGCTCTTTGGCTACAGAAAAGTGTTCTATTTTTATTTTTTCTAACAATTCCATAGTCTTTGGAGACTTGTCCAAGTAAGCATTTACAATAGCTTCCAGCTTATTAGTTGTTTTCCCTAAGGCAGAAACTACGACAAAAAGAGGATCCGATGAATTATCTTGGATAATACGGGCCACATTCTTAATTCTATCTGCATTTTCGATGGATGCACCTCCAAATTTGAATACTTTCAAAACTTATATTTTTAATCCTTTTATTTTACAAATATATCTTTTACTTCTCGTTCCTATAGAATCTATAATATTGTTATTTTAGCAAACTAATTTTTTTTATGGAGGCCAATATTGAAACATCGTTCTATCTAATGCTTATCGGCATGTCTACCGTTTTTGTAATTCTATTACTAGTAGTATTATCTTCTAAGCTACTTATACGCATTGTAAACAGAAGAGTAAGTAATAAGACACCATTATTCTCTAATATTAACAATATGGATTCAAGCATGGTGGCAGCTATTGTTACAAGTGTTCACGCTGTAACTCGAGGTAAAGGAATCATCATTTCTATAGAAAAAGAATAATCAGAGAACAGATATGTTTTCTACAATAATATAAGTATGTCAAAGGAAATAAAACTAGCGTTAGTCTACCGAGATATGTGGCAATCCAGTGGGAAGTATGTTCCCCGAGTTGACCAACTAGTAAGAGTTGCCCCAGCAATTATAGATGTAGGATGTTTTCATAGAGTAGAAACCAACGGCGGTGGATTCGAACAAGTCAATTTATTATTCGGAGAAAACCCAAACATAGCGGTAAGGAAATGGACACAACCATTTAACGATGCAGGTATACAAACACAGATGTTAGAAAGGGGTCTTAATGGCATAAGGATGAGTCCCGTTCCAGCAGATGTCAGACAACTTATGTTTAAGGTTAAGAAAAAACAAGGTACAGACATAGCGAGATCTTTTGATGGACTTAATAATCCCCAAAACCTTGAACTATCTTTTAAGTACGCTAAAGAAGGAGGTATGATTGCTCAGGCTGCACTTAGTCTCACGCACTCCGATTTGCACACGGTAGCTTATTACATACAACTTGCAGATAGCTATATAGAACTGGGTGCCCAAGAGATATGCATCAAAGATATGGCAGGGATAGGACGTCCCGTATCCATAGGTAAGATTACTAAAGGAATAAGAGAAAGGCACCCTGATATTATCATACAGTATCATGGTCACTCAACACCTGGACTGAGTATAGCCTCTTCTCTAGAAGCTGCAAGAAATGGTGCAGATATTATAGACGTGGGGATGGAACCTCTATCATGGGGTACGGGTCATGCCGATCTCATATCAGTTCATGCTATGCTTAAGGATGCAGGATTTACGCTTCCTGATATCAATATGAAGGCTTATATGGAAGTGCGTAAGTTGTCAAAAGAATTTATAGATGATTTCTTAGGTGCATATATAAATCCTCAAAATAGATACCTTAATTCTCTATTGCTGGGACCAGGATTGCCTGGAGGTATGATGGGTAGTCTAATGGCAGACTTAGAGAACAATTTAAAGAGTGTCAATAAATGGCTTACAAAGAATGGAAAACCAGAAATGAGCCAGGATGATCTTATGATTAAGTTATTCGAAGAAGTAGAATATGCATGGCCAAGGTTAGGATCCCCACCATTAGTAACTCCTTTCTCACAATATGTCAAAAACGTTTCCTTAATGAATGCTCTCCAAACCATTAAAGGTAAAGAAAGGTGGAGTATGATAGATGAGAATACATGGGGAATGATCCTTGGTAAATCTGGAAAACTTCTAGGTCCTCTCGGGACTGAAATCATGGAGATTGCAAAAAAACAAGGCAGAGAATTTTATACAGGCAAACCGCAAGATCTATATAAGAACGAATTAGACTTATATCGAGCTAAGATGAAAGAAAAGGGCTGGGATTCGGGACAAGACGACGAAGAATTATTGGAATATGCTATGCACCCTAAGCAGTATGAAGATTTCAAAAGCGGTAAGGCCAAAATAAATTTCTTGAAAGATCTGACTACTAGAAAAAATAAGTTATCTGTATCTAGCTCATCTCCTGCAACTATTGCAGCTCCTGCTGGAAATCCTCAACAGGCTGCTATGCCCCAGAAATTAGATCTCAATATTAATGGAGAAAAGTTTCTTGTCAAAATTCATTATCCCGATGCCGAAAGCGGTATACAGTCTGGATCTAAAGTTATCCCTCAAAATAGTAGTACGGAGTCATCAGAAGAAAGTGGAGGTACATATATAATTGCTCCACTAGAAGGTAAATTTTTCTTGACAAAAGACAATTCAGACAAGGCGATAATGATAGGTGATAAAATAAATATAGGAGATACGGTAGCATATATAGAGTCCATGAAAGTTATCAATGCTGTAACCTCAGATAAACAAGGAACGGTTGCTGAAATTTTAGTGCAACATGGTGATGAGATAGAAGAAGATCAGAACATCATTAAGCTTACATAGGTGGAAGTATTATATAAATTATACGAGATGACTGCACTGGAGGAGATCTTAGATTCCCCTCTTGTGCTTCTGATGATAGGATTAGCTCTGCTGCTTTTATATCTAGGTATAGCGAAAAAATACGAACCGCTTCTACTAGTGCCCATAGGGTTTGGAGTATTGCTAGCAAATTTCCCCGAAGGTCAGATGGCTGTAGTTCAGGCAACCGCAGAGAATAATCTTGAGCATTTAACTATCCTAGAAATAGCTAAAGAATATGGCATTATGAACATGCTGTATTACATGCTTATTAAGACGGGTTTGCTCCCACCTCTTATATTTATGGGAGTTGGTGCCATGACAGATTTCGGACCTATGCTCAGAAATCTAAGATTAGCCTTTTTCGGAGCGGCAGCACAGATCGGAATCTTTTCTGTGCTTGTAGGAGCTATAGCGTTAGGATTTACCCCCGCAGAGGCAGGGGCCTTAGGAATCATAGGAGGCGCAGACGGACCTACAGCAATCTATACTGCCATAAAGTTAGCTCCACAACTCCTGGGTCCAATAGCCATTGCAGCCTACTCTTACATGGCACTTGTACCGGTAATAATTCCCCTCATTGTGAAATTCTCAATGACTAAGAAGGAGTTAATGATTAACATGAAAGCCCAAGACAAGTTATATCCTAGCAAAACTAAAATTCAAGATATAAAAACAGTCAAAATTATATTCCCTCTTATGCTAGGCACAATCGTCGCCATCCTAGTTCCTAGCTCAGTTCCCCTTGTAGGTATGTTACTTTTCGGAAATTTGATAAAGGAAATAGGTCAAGATACAAGTAGATTATTCCAGGCAGCTTCTGAAACCATAATGAACACAGCTACGATATTCTTAGGTCTTACTGTAGGAGCTACTATGTCTGTCAATACGTTTCTTAATGCTAAGACACTTACTATTGTTATAGGAGGCTTTATTGCCTTTGCTATTTCTATTTTAGGAGGTATTATTGCTGTGAAAATATATAATTTATTTGCCAAGAAAAAAATCAATCCACTTATAGGTGCAACAGGTCTAAGTGCTGTCCCCATGGCTTCCAGAGTTGCTAATGATATCGCTCTGAAACACGATCCTACTAACCACATACTACAATATGCCATGTCCTCTAATATATCCGGCGTAATCGGAAGTGCAGTTGCTGCAGGGGTACTTATATCGTTCTTAGGTTAAAAAAAAAGAAGCTACCAAAAGATAGCTTCTGAATCGGACCAGTATGAAAAAACTACTTATTGCATTTGTACACAAACGCATTAGTATATATTAAAGCCATTTAATCATAAGATTAGTATGTGAACCATGTTATTTTTTTACAAAATGTCTATTCTGAACTAGTTTTTTGACCTTTCTCTCTCTAATTGACATAAAACTACATTATTACTTCTTACTAACAATTCTAAAACTAACCACACTACTTGATGTTTTGAAGCATGTAGACCGAGAAAATAGTGGTAGCATGTAGCCTCATACTGTCTAGGGTATCAGATATAATACATCTAAGAGAAGTACTTTACAATAAGCTCTTCTATCCTCTGGCTTGAAAATATAATAACTTGGCACCGCTATTTAATTCTTATAGTGCTATACGATCGGTCGATGTACTAAATTATATAGCATAATAAGATATATGATCTCAGAATACAAATAAGAAAGGCTGCCTTCTCATAAGATGGCAACCTTTATACGTAATAACTTTGCTATACGTACTACTTATCGTTAGCTATATCTATTTTAACATTTTTGTGCTGATATGGACAATGTCTGCATTTGTTACCACAACAATGACCTCTTTTTAGATGATAGCTTTCCGTCATCACCATAAGACCATTAATAAAATAATAGTCAGCTGGCTGATCTCCTGATACGACGGTATCTCTATTACTTTTATCAGTGCTCAATGTATAGATTAATGCTCGTGTTCCCCAAAGTATGCATGCTCAAAATCATGTATCGATTTATTCAACATGTCTACATTCTTAGATTCTGTAGACTGTTTAGTCTTCATAGCATGAACTAAAATGGAATGTAGAGACTCAAGCTGAGCATAATAGTTGGTTTCCATTTTTCTCTTAGAATTCGTTGGCAATAACTTAATTCTTTGATGTAAGAAGTACTGACTTACAATTTCTTGTATCGCTTCAGCATGATGTTCTTTATTCATCACCCATCTAACTATCTGATTATAGTTTACAGATGATTCCTTAGAAAGCTTATTTATCTCCTGTATACCTTTTGCTATTGTTGAAGAATGTTCTTTGAGTAAAGCCACTCTAAGAGAATCACCATAGATGCCACAAGGAACCTCACAGTGATCATCGTCTAGAGCAATAATAGCACTTGTAAGCGCATCTATCTTATTAGCATCTTCTGTGACTGACTGTAAGCTCTGAGCATTTACAGACAAACATAAAAATGCGGTGTATATGGTAAACAAAAATTTATTCATTCTATTCTACTTTTTTAATATTCAAAAATTAAATTCATGTAATATCACTAATATAGAGTAAACGACAGACTTCCTCTATAGTTTACATGAGTAAGGATAAATTTTTATAAAAAAAAACGATCTGATACCACTAGTGATAAAAGATCGTTTGTGCGGAAGAGGAGGGATTCGAACCCCCGGTACGCGTTAACGTACGTCGGTTTTCAAGACCGGTGCATTAAACCAGCTCTGCCACTCTTCCTTATTGTAAATACTCTACCTTGGTAGAAACAATTAGAACACATCCATATGCACTCTAAATTATATTGCTCCGCGAAATTACACTTCTATTTCGAAATAAAAAGAAAAAGACGCAGATTAATTCTGCGTCTTTTTGGATTTCAAAATAACTAAATCGACCAATATGAAAATCTTTTGCGTCATTATGATAATGAGGCCACATCTCTTATTAAGATACTTTTTCTTTTAAAATGAATTTTGTTTGATTTCTTTAAATCGTTAAGTACAGATGTTACTGTCTGTCTTGATGTTCCTGTGAAATTAGCAATATCTTGCTGTGTAAGGCTGTGCTTTATGAGCATTTCATATCCCACTTGTCTCCCAAAGTTTTTAGCATTGTCCTTCAAGAAATCTATAATTCTAGCCCTAGCATCTTTGAATACTAAGGATTCAAACCTTTTTTCAGCATTTCTTAATTTATCTCCTAAGCTTGATATCAACTTAAAGCTCAATTCCGGATTTTGAGATAAAAACGATTTGAAGTCCTCTACCTTGAGAACATAGAAAGAAACCTTAGTGTCCATCGCTTTAGCGAAGTTATCATAATTCTTTGCTCCTACAACGCCTCCTTCTCCAAATATAGCTGATGGTTGTATGATAGATCTAATTATCTCTTTGCCGTCATCTGAGTGCTTTCCTATTTTTACTATACCATTATTTAAGAAATAAAGCTCGTGGCACGGTTCACCTGTGTTATAAATAAATTGGTGTTTTACAACTTTTCTTTGACTCATTAATCTAGAAAGGCCTAGAAGCTTTTCATCAGATAAATCTGAGAAAAGTTTTACATCTTTTAGAAAGTCTAGTTTTGTGATTAAATCCATTTATTAAATTGTCCAGGTTTTTTGTAATCAAGTCTCATAATAATGACATTATTTTTACTTGAAACCCCTACAATAACGAAAAAAAATATATCGAAGCACAAGTCTCTTTATATTACAATATAGCTTAATATGATAGTTAAACCGTGTATCTTATGTCGATAAGATAAACCCAGATGCCTCGAAAAATAATTTATAAAATATGTAAGGTGGGTCGAGTTATTTTAGTCGTAACTCGTAGGTAGATGTGCTGTACGCGCCAAATAGACCCAATCCATTTTGAATATTGGAATAGTCTACGATAGGTTCTGATGCGGGAGAACCGGAAGATCCTATAGACCTACTAAGAGATATATGATATCTATAATAATCTTCATTTGCCGTATACAATGCAAAATATACCTTTTCAATATCTCTATCTGAACTTAGTTCTAAGTCTATTCTATCACCATCTAATATAGATTGATCTATCATAATTCCTTTATGATGATTTAGAAATTCTGATGAACTAGCTCCTGAAAGAATTTTTGAGATATTTACTTCATTCTGAAGATCTTCATCGGTGAAAGCAGCAAGTCGATAATATGCAGGTAATTCAATAGGTGTACCTAGCTCAAGTGCTATTTCATAGACATAAGACGATTCTTCTTCCAAAGATTTTGATAGTGTAGCATCATCAATACCAACGGAAAACGGGACTTTTGTGAAAGATTTTATAGGTTTTATGTCTTTACTTGGAATTGCTACGCTCAAATTGTATTCAAAACCAGATTCTGGCTCATAAACTCTGTTGGTTCTCCATCTGCCCTCTTCTTGGTCATATTCTACATCTATCTCACCATCCTGATCTGATAATTCAAAAATAGCTTCACCCGTGGTAGGTCTAAAAGGTTGCCCTCCTGAGGAAATATCTACACTAGTTGATACAAAAAACTCGATAAACTGTCCTGGCGTTATTTCAGCATTCAGCACAATTTGATCTGGTTCAGAGCTCTGTCCAGTTCCGAGATCGTCCACACAGGAGATCATCGAGAAGGTAAATAATATGTAAAGTAAATTCTTCAAATTATATAAATAAGACGGAACCGTAACCTCTAAGTCACAAATCTTACATAAATATAAGAAAATGTAACTATTCTTGCTTTAAATATTGAAAATAAAAGTGTTAAAGTATCAAATTTTCATGTAAATTTATTAGATATAATAATTGATAATACAATTAATATACCATAATTGGTATTTAAAACGATACACTGTAACTCAAAGATGGTAAAATTGGTAAAATATTAAATTGTTTAAACGTATAAGTTCTTATTTGAGTCTCATCTCTAGTAATATCAACAAAGTATGGATTTTTTCTATTATAGGCATTAAATACGCCCAATGAGAACTTTTGTCTCCCCCATTTTTTCGTGCTATATAAGTTAATACCTATATCTAGTCTATGATAATCAGGTAGTTGAAAGTTATTCTTTTCTTCATAGATAAGCCTTAGATCTACCCTACCGTCTGGTAATGGAACCTCTGCAAATCGTTTAGGCACTGTAACTCTATTTCCTGATGCATAAGTCCAATTAAAAGTAAACTCGGAATATTTGCTTATTCTATGAATAAGTGAAACTTTAAAAGCATGCCTTCTATCATATCTAGCAGCAAATGAAACACCATTATTGATCGTTTCAAACTGACGATTAGACCATGAAAGTGTGTAGTTCGCAAACCAAGTCGTTTTTCCTACATCCTTATTATAAGAAAATTCTGCACCATAGGCATTTCCTTTACCTTTAGGAATGAACTCCTCCCAATCTGAATTTTCTGTGATATTAAAAATCCCACCCTCATTAAATGCGATTATATCAGACATACTTTTGTAGAACAATTCTCCCATTATCGATCCAGTCGATATTTTCTTCCCAAAACCAGCTGTAGTTATCCATCCTTTTTGGGGACTTAACTTATCGGTAGAGGGTAGCCATAGATCAGCAGGAACTCCCAAACCCGAATTAGTCAATAGCTGCAAATATTGACTCATAAAGCTGACAGATCCTTTCAAAAAATAACCATTAAAATTCGTTAAAAAACTTACCCTAGGTTGAGGAAAAATAAAAGTCTTGCTCTCCGTTAATATGACTGAGTTATGAAATCCTATATTTATTTTTGTTCTACTAGACAATTTGATCTCATCTTCCACGTACAATTGTATTTCAGTTCCATCTAGCTGAGGGCCAACACCTTCAGCTTCTAAATTCTCCTTAGTCAATACCTCATTCTTACCTACAAAGTCATCTACAGTAGAAACGAATACTAAGTTCGGGGAAAACTTATGGTGTATAGCTGCTATGCCTAATTTTAAATAGTGCTCAGGTCTAGGTATGTAGTCTAAATCAAACCGAAGACCTATATCTGTAATATTAGAATTATAAATTCCTCCTAAATAACTATCCAATATTATTTCGTTATTCTGGATTTCCTTAAACCTATCTTTTCCAAATGAATCAAATTTATAATTCGTGTAATACAAAGAAGTATTAAGGAATATTTTATTGGATACTTCAGTATTGAGTCGCAAGACTGCTACATCATTACCCCAGTCCCAATCATCTAAGTTTGCCTCTGTGAAAGTTATACCATCCTCCGTAAGTGCTACACTTGCTTCATTTTCAAAACTATCATTTCCTTTATAATAACTAACAAATAACCTATTCTTCTTGTTAATTGCTACATCTATCTTACCGTTTAAATCATAGAATCTATAACTTATTTTTCCCTTTCTAGTATTCGACTCATTTAGGAAATCAGCCGTGGCATTAATCCATGGGTCTAGAAAAGTCCTTCTTGCTGAAAGAATGAAAGAATTTTCTCCATTATTCCCTAATGGCCCTTCTATTGTTGCCTTTGCAGTAAGCAGACCTAATGAAATATCACCGCTTAGCTTTTTCTTATTTCCCTCTCTTGTTCTAATATCTAGCACAGATGATAATCGACCCTCAAACCTTGCAGGAAAAGCACCTTTGTAGAGTTTAGCACTTTTAATGGTACTCGTATTAAATATAGAAAAGATGCCTAGGCCGTGATTAGCATTATAGATAGGGACTCCATCAAATAAAATTAAATTCTGATCGATGGTACCTCCTCTAACATTCATACCACCGAAACCATCAGCTCCTGTATTCACTCCAGGCATCATATGAGCTAGTCTGATAACATCTGGCTCTCCTCCTAGTGAAACTAAAGAGGTGATTTTATCAAATGGCAATACATCTACTGAACTGATCTCGTAGTTTTCTAATTCATTTACATTAAGTCTTGTATCAGTTATTAGTACCTCATTAAGTAGAACTTCAGAGCTCAACATTATATTAATTACCGTATCCCTTAAGAATAAATCACTGATAAAAACAGATTCATATCCTAGATAACTAAACTCAATAGCGAGACTATCTTTCGGTAAGGTAAAAGAATAGAAACCATACTCATTAGAGATAGTACCTTTGGTATAATCAGATAGGGCAACATTGCCGTAAACTAATTTTTCACCAGAATTTTCATCTATTAGATATCCGCTTATTGTTATTCTTTCCTTTGATTTCTTTCTAGCACCACTATTACTAGGGTTATCTAAAGATCCCCCTTGGGTTTCTATATGGTCTTTACCAGAACCTTCTATATTAGTTTTCTTTGATTCCGAATTAAGATTTTTTCCTGTAGATGTGTTGTCTGACTCAGAGTCACTTCCCTTATTACGGTCATCTTGCTTTTTCTCCTTATCAGAAGCGGAACCTGAAGAATTACTTACATCTCTATCTTTATTGTCAGTTTCTCCAGCAACCGAGTTTCTAATTGAGTTAGAACCTTCTTTTGAATCATTAGAATTCCTTGATCTATCCTCACCTATTGATCCGTTTACTCCGTTTATTTTTTCACTATTAGTTCCATTTTCGCTGTTTGATAGATTACGTTCACTATCCTCTCGATTTTTCTCTGTATTATTTTCATCCTTATTTTCAGAAAGCTGACCTGTATTGTCTAATCCATTTACACCAGAATCTGGAGACTCACCAATTTCATACTCCCCCTTCCCTCTGAATTTTTTATCTAGATTCCTATAATCATAGATGGCTATTTGATTCTTAACTAATTTATACTTTGCATTTGTTCCTTTTAGAAGTTCATCTAGAATTTTACCCAAAGGTTTACTATAGGAAACTATAGTTATGAGAGAATCTACAGGTATATCTTTATTATTATAGGATATATTAACATCTGTTCTGAGGGAAAGCATGTTCAATGCCTCTTTAAGCGCGATATCTTTTGCTCTAAAACTTATAATTTTCTCGTCTGGCTTTATAGTTTGGCCTGAGAGATTAATATTACACATAAATAGAACTAAAATAAATGCAATAATTTCGCGCATTGATAAGTATACTTTCTTTTAGATTGTCAAATATACAGACTTATGGCAAGCTTCGCGATGTAGGGCTAAATTATTTACAATTTACTTCTTGTAGGATATATCCGTTAGAATTAGCCGGATCTGCTATTACAGATACACCATTTGTAGTGTTGAGTATATCTAGAGTTTGTGATAATGGCGCATTTTTAAGATAAGGGGAAGTAAAGAAGCACCCTTCAGTGTTAATACTATTCTTATCGATGGAAATCTCATAGTATAATTCTAAGTCGGATAATACTTCATCTAGAGGAGTATTATTAAAACTTAGAACTCTTTTGGACCAGTTAAAAGTATTGATAGATGTAATCTTACTTTTAGAAATCTCACCAGTTTTAGAGTTATAAAATAACTTCTCATCTGCTAAGGCATAAGATTCAGATCCATCATCAGATAAAAATTTAACCTGACCAGTCATTACTTCTACGGTGATATCACCGTTTCCTCTGTTAATAACATTAAAAGATGTTCCAATAACCTGAAGTTTCTTATCATCCATGTCAATAATAAATGGCAAGGATTCATCTTCGACTACGTCAAAGAAAGCTTTTCCTTCAAATGCCAAGCTTCTATTTGTTTTTGCAAATTTACGATTCACATCTACCATAGTTGCTCCTGACAAGTATAGTTTTGACCCATCAGCAAGTTCTATTTGCTTAAATTGATTTTGAGCTGTCTGATATTCTGGTTGGTCTATGTAAGTAGTTACTCCATAAGCGGCAAAAGCGAGAATGAGCAATGAAGCTGCATATTTGAGAAGTATTGGAAAGCTAGATTTTAATTCTATTATCTTGGGAGATTGTTCTTGAGTAACAATATTCTCTTGCTTAAACTTATTAAACGCATTTTCTGCGTCAAATTCTAATCCAGGTTTATAAAGCTCGCAAGCGTTCCAAATGTCTTCTATAAGTATAGCCTCATCATTAACACCAAGATCCTTATCTCTAAGTATATTGAGTTTTTGAGATTCAGAAGTACTAATGTTTCCAGTAATATCTCTTAGTATAAGGTTTATGTATTTGGTGTTTTCCATGTCAAGCGTTCAGTATAAAGACAAGATAAAAAGGTGTGCCCCCTATTGTAATCCTGTTTTTTTTTATTTATTTTTTTTTATATGTTCAGCAAGCTCTTTTTTTAAATGTTTTAGAGCCTTAGATATCTGATTTTCAACAGTTTTGACAGATATTTCTAATTTAGCAGCTATTTCTTTGTAGGATAATTCTTCAAATCTACTTAAAGCAAAAACCATTCTACATTTTTCAGGTAAGCCATCAATAGCTAATTGTATCTTGATTCCTAACTCTTCTCCTTCTAATAGTGACTGGGTAGAGTGCTCTTTAGAACCTAACTCAACCATCTTATCTTCATCTTCAAAGATTACCTTCTTACTACGTATGTGATTAAGTGTTTTATTTATCGCAGCTCGTCTTAAATAAGCTTTAATAGATATATTTACTTTAAGCCTATCTTTCTTTTTCCAAATCTCCATGAAGACCTCTTGGACGATATCCTCTGCAGTTGTAGCATCTTTAATAAGCTTGTATACACATGCACAAAGATAACTGTAGTGCTGTTCGTAAAGTTTCTTAATAGATTTTTCATCTAGATCTCCTATTTCTGCACTGATCTTATTAATAGAATCCATTCACTACGATATTCACTATATTACCTTAAAGTCACTGATTGTCTTAATATTTGGATACACTGGGGAATCAAATGTACAAAATTAAAGCAATATTACCACGTTTGGTTTGTGTGTTTTAAAACATTTAACCTTTAAGCATGACCAAGTTAAATCAATATTTGGTTAATTACAATCATAAATGGTTAAAATTTTAATTTATTCGTAATCATCCAGTTTAAATTTACTCTCGGTATAAAACGGATTGTAATAGGATCCTACCTATCTACTAATACCTTTAGGAGGTCTTACGTGCTGATAAAATAAAGTATTCAATGGCATCAATAATTTGATTCCCTTAAAACAGTTCGTTAATAAAAGAACTGAATAGATCATTTAAAATGCATCAAAAAATCAAGTTTGATTGCTGTTCTTAGCAACATATCGCTCGGATTGTTCTGTTGAAAAAGAAACGAAACGAAGAATTCAAGGCTTTATTCATTTCTTAACAGAGATCCAATTGTAAATGGCTAAACAAGCGCTAACTAGTCGTTCCTACGTCTTTCCTTAAACAAGCCTTTGTTTTTAACTAGTTCTTGGTACAATCTAGATGAATTTCCTCTACTTAATATATCCGATAATAAATCGATAGCGTAATAATCAGGGTGCATTCTGTTGCAAATGTGCCAAGCTTTGTAAATGGCATTTTGCGGTACATTTCGTTTTACTTCCATTGAACGAGCTTCAGTCTGCTTTGGTTCTTTTGGTAAATTTCTTTCGTACTTTTCACCAGCAGGAATATCGCCATACCATTTAGTAACCATGGCTTTGACCTCCTCAAATTTTAAATCTCCTGCAATACTCAAAATGGCATTTTGCGGATTGTAAAATTTAAAAAAGAAAGCTTTTACATCTTCCATAGTAGCTTCCTCAATGTGCGATATTTCTTTTCCGATAGTTGCCCATTTGTAAGGATGAGTTTTATAAGCTAACGGCCTCATTAATAACCAAACATCTCCATATGGTTGATTTAAGTATCTTTGTTTAAACTCCTCAATCACAACATTTCTTTGTACTTCTAGGCTTTCTGGGGTAAAAGCCAAGCTAAGCATTCTATCCGATTCTAACCAAAGTCCGGTTTCTATATTTTGCTTAGGTAAAGTGATGTAGTAATTTGTAATGTCGTTACTTGTAAACGCATTGTTTTGTCCGCCAACATTTTGCAGTGGAGCATCAAACTCTGGAATATTAACAGAGCCACCAAACATCAAGTGCTCAAATAAATGAGCAAATCCAGTTCGATTTTCTTCCTCGTCTTTGGCTCCTACATTATATACAGTATTTATAGTAGCAATAGGAGTGGAGTTGTCTTCATGAAACAACACTCGAAGTCC
>ENA-ORXR01000411-ORXR01000411.1-marine-metagenome-genome-assembly--contig:-NODE-411-length-59880-cov-6.022424_pt1 | contig 59880 bp, 51 predicted proteins | sample MGYA00237866_ERZ511479 | MGnify/ENA metagenome assembly ERZ511479 | reverse complement strand
CGGACAAGGCGAGTGCTGATCAGGCACGATTTGCGAGCTTGCAGAGCGACGCTGGCAAGGTAGGCGAGCTCGAAGCGGAGTTGGCCCGGGTCAAGGCTGCTGCTGACACCGCGAATGCGGCTCGTGACAAGGCGATGGCTGACAAGGCCGCTGCCGATCAGGCCGCAAAGGCGGCTGCTGATAAGGCCGCTGCTGATTTGGCCGCCGCTCGCCGCGATGCTGGCCGGGTTGCTGGTTTGGAAGCGGAGTTGGCCAGGGTCAAGGCCGCCGCTGATAAGGCGACTGCGGAGAAGGCGGCTGCTGAGAAGGCGGCTGCGGACAAGGCGAGTGCTGATCAGGCACGATTTGCGAGCTTGCAGAGCGACGCTGGCAAGGTAGGCGAGCTCGAAGCGCAGTTGGCCCGGGCCAAGGCCGCGGCTGACACCGCAAACGCGGCTCGTGACAAGGCGATGGCTGACAAGGCGGCTGCGGACAAGGCCGCGGCGGACGCCAAGTCTGAGGCGGCGCGGCTGGCTCCGTACGAGCGTCAACTCAGTGCCGCTCAGGCCAAGGCGGCCGAGGCCGACAAAGCGAAGTCGGAACTGGCTGCTGCCCAACGTTCAGCCGGTCGAGTTGCTGGTTTGGAAGCGGACCTGGCCAAGGCGAAGGCTGCGGCTGATGCTGCCAGGGCCGATGCTGCCAAGGCCAAGTCTGATGGTGCTGATGCGGCTCGCAAGGCTCGTGAAGATGCCAAGGCCGCGACCGCAGCGCAGGCCAGGTCTGACGCTGATGCGCTGGCTGCGGCTCAGTCTGACCTTCGGGCTGCTCGCAGTGCCGCCGGTCGGGTCCCGGGCCTGGAAGCCAATGTTGCCAAGCTCAATGCCGACGCAGAGAAAGCGGCGGCCGGCTTGAAAGAGCTGCGGGCCCTTCGCCGGGACAACAAGCAGATTCCTGATCTCGAAGCCGAGATCGCTCGCCTGAAGGAGAAGGCGAAGAAGGACCGGAAGAAGGCCGCCGACGCCAAGAAGAATTCTTGGATCAAAGGCACCACCAAGCTTGGGACTCCGGGCTCGGACCACAAAGACGATCTCAAGAAGATCGACGGCATCGGTCCCGTTCTGGAGAAGACGCTCAACAGCTTCGGTATCCAGTCGTGGGAGCAGGTTGCGGCCATGGGCCCAGCCGAGATCGCCAAGGTTGACGAGGTTCTGTCGATCCCAGGCCGTATCGAACGTGACGAGTGGGTGCCACAAGCCAAGGCCTTCATCAAGAACGGTCACTCGCCGGTGGCGAAGGTCAAGAAGAAGTCAGCTGACAAGGCGGCGAAGAAGGCCGCAAAGAAGGCAGCCAAATCATCCCGATCCACCGGCGCAGCGGCCAAGGCTTCGGGTGCGTCGGCAACGTCACGGGCCAGTGGCTCCGGTGCTTCGGCAAAGGCGTCAGGCTCCGGTCGCTCTCGGGTGACCAAGTGGTCCACCGGAACGACCAAGCTCGGCACCGCCGGTGCGGGCCACAAGGACGACCTCAAGGTCATCAACGGCATTGGTCCGGTTCTGGAGAAGCATCTCAACAGCTTCGGGATCAAGACCTGGGAGCAGATTGGCTCACTCAAAGCCAAGGAGGTCGAAAAGGTCGACGACGCCATGTCGTTCCCTGGTCGCATCCAACGTGACGAGTGGATTCCCCAAGCCAAGGACCTCATCAAGCGGTTCCCCTTGACGAATCCCTATCACCGGCCAACCCGCAAGACGTTCCTGAACAACACCGGCGACACCGACGCCTGGAGCTGATCTGACGTTCCGGTGGCAGCCCAGACCCAAATCTGCGCCGCGACCATCTGAGTATCTGTCATGGCCCCCTCTTCTGAGGGGGCCATTGGCGTTTTCCCCTCAAGTCGGCAAAACCCGGTCAAATGAACGAAGTCTTGAGCAGGAGTCCTAAAGTGAGCGGCGAGATGAACGACAAACCGATCCAGAATCTGCGGGGAAAATGGGCGAAAGGCATTGTGCCGCGCCATTTCACCTGGGTTCTCAAGGATCAGATGGCCATCTGTGAGCGATTGGGCGGCTATGGCGAGAGCCACCGTTCGGTCCGGCGCCAGGAAGAGATCATTTGGGTCTTGAACAGCGAGTTTGATCTTGTTGTTTCGTTGATCCCCGGTCCAAGCAACCTCCACAACTACGAGGAACTGAAGCTGCCGCACCTCCATTGGCCGCTGTCGTCAACCGACGACTTTGAAGTGCGCCTGCCGGACATGTATGCCGAGCTGCGCAACCGCCTCGATCGCGGCGATCAACTCCTGTTCCATCGCGAGGAGATCAACGACCTGATGTGCGGGTTCGTAGGCGGCTACGTTGCGTGGGCCGGCATGGTCCCCGAGTCGCCCAAAGCGGTCAACGCCACCGAGCAGTTGCTGAGCCGTCCTTTGGGCCCGTTGGCCCGCACGATGGTGCAGGCGGTGACCGGATGACGGCGTCGCCCTCAACGCCAGCTTCGGCCGACGCCCAAAGGTCCCACGACCCCATCGGCGAAGGCAAGGCTTGACTCCTTCACTATCTGGCGGCGACCCCGTCGTCGACTTTGTTGTCCTCAAGAACCTACGACTCATGGTCGTCTGTGGCGCGCTGCCCGAAGAGAAAGAACGAGCGCAGCCCTTCGAGTTCAACATCGAGGTGGAGACCGACCTGGCTGCGGCCGGGGTCACCGACAATTTGGACGACACGATCAACTACGGGTTGTTGACCGACTCGGTTGTAGCCGCCATCACCACCCAGGAATTCACCCTGCTGGAGCGGATGGCGCAGGTGGTGGCTGACGTGGTGCTCGCCGACCTTCGCGCCATCGCCGTCTCGGTTGAGGTCGTCAAGTTGCGGCCGCCAGTGGCGCATCCTCTGGAAGCCAGCGCGGTCCGAATCCACCGTCGCCAGGCCGGCAACGTCATGCGCCGACCCACCGGCAAGCAATGACCCGAGCGTTCCTCGGGCTGGGCTCCAACCTTGGTGACCGCAGGGCGTATCTGCTCGCCGGGGTCCTTGGGATCGAAGATCGGGTTGCGGTCAGCTCGCTCTACGAGAGCGACCCCATTGGTGGTCCTGAGCAGGGAGCATTTCTCAACCTGGTGGTGGAACTCGACACCGACAAGTCTCCGCGAGATCTGCTGCGCCTGTGTCGCAAACTCGAAACCGCCGCCGACCGCATTCGCATAGAGCGCTGGGGGCCGCGCACCTTGGATGTGGACGTCCTCTGGGTGGATGGACATCGGATTCTGGAACCGGACTTGATTGTCCCGCACCCTCGGATGCGAGATCGCGCGTTCGTCATGGTGCCCCTTGGCGAGTTGGCCCCGGACCTGGTTGAAGGTTGGCATGACCCCGCCCTGGGTGAAGTTCGCAACGTTGGCGATCTGCCCGGCGTGGACCGGTAGCTGAATCCGCTGCGCTCTCAGGAGCGCGGCGGTAGGTTGGGCCGGTGAACTTTCATCCGCCGAAAATGTATGTGCGCAACGCCGTGGAACGGGCCCTCGCCGAAGACCTCGCTCCGCTGGGCGACATGACGTCGGGCATGATTCCGGACGGTCTCATGACCGAAGCCCAGATTGTTGTGCGCGGGGTTGGACATTTGGCTGGCTGCATGTGCGCTACTGAGGCCTTTCGGCAGGTCGATCCTGATATCGAGCTGACCTGGCATGCCGATGACGGCGAAGCGGTCGGACCAATGCAGAAGATTGCTGACGTGCGGGGGCCGCTCAAGACGGTTCTGATGGCGGAACGAACCGCACTCAATTTCATGGGTCATTTGTCCGGCATTGCCACCCGGGTGGCTCAGTTCATTGACGCCGTCGACGGCCAGATTGGCGTTTGGGACACCCGCAAGACCACCCCTGGTCTTCGTGGTTTGGAGAAGGCGGCGGTTCGGGCCGGTGGTGGCCGCAATCATCGCGGCAACCTCTCGGGGTGGTTGATGTTCAAAGACAACCACCTCACTGGCATGACGATTGGTGAAGCCGTGGCGCGGGCTCGGGACGAGTGGCCGGGGCGCACGCTGCACGTCGAGTGCGACCGCATGGACCAGGTGGAACAAGCCGTGGCCGCGCACGCCGACGCAATCCTCCTGGACAACATGTCCCCGGACGAAGTGCGCGAGTGCATGAAGATCATTGGCGACAAGCGTCCCGATGGTCGGCCGATTGTTGAGGCCTCGGGTGGTATCACGATCGAAACCATCGCCAGCTACGCGGGGACCGGAGTGGACTATGTGTCTTCGGGCTCGCTGACCAATTCGGCGCCGGTCCTGGATATCGGCCTGGACATCGAGGTCCGCTGATGAGCGACAAAGCCAGTGGTCCAACCGCAATCCCATACCGGTTCGAACCGACGGCGCAGGCGGCAGAACTGCGCGCCAAATTTGGTGAGATAGAAGACGGAACCGAAACCGGACACCGCGTCACCATCGCGGGACGGCTGATGCTCCGTCGGGTCCAGGGCAAGCTGGCCTTTGGCACCTTGCAGGATGCAACCGACCGCATCCAACTTTTTGCTCCCTCAAAAGTCACCGCAGATTACGACGAGTTCTGCAACCGCAACCTGGGTGACTGGCTGGGCGTGACTGGCGAGGTCATGAAGACCCGCAAGGGCGAACTCTCGGTCAAAGTTGAAGAGTGGGTGTTGCTCGCCGAGGCGCGTCGCCCGTTCCCCGACAAGTGGCATGGGATCACCGACCCGGACCTGCGCTACCGCCAGCGGTACGTGGACCTGTGGGTGACCCAAGAGGCTCGCGACAACTTCGTGATGCGATCAAAGATCATTTCGTTGACCCGCCGGTGGCTCGAGGATCGCCGTTTCATGGAAGTGGAAACGCCGGTCTTTCATCCGATTGCGGGCGGCGCGGCCGCTCGTCCATTCGTCACCCATCACAACACCCTCGACATCGACCTTTTCCTGCGCATTGCGCCCGAGTTGTATTTGAAGCGGCTCACCGTTGGCGGCTTGGAACGGGTCTTCGAGATTGCCCGCGTCTTCCGCAACGAGGGCATGTCCACTCGTCACAATCCCGAATTCACCATGCTGGAGCTGTACCAGGCGTACGCCGACTACGGCGACATCATGGAGCTGGTGGAGGAGTTGGTTTCGTACCTCGCGCAGGAGCTCCACGGGACCACCACCGTGCCGTATGGCGACCGGGAACTGGACCTGTCTGCGCCGTGGCGGCGAGCGACGATGTTGGAGTTGATCACCGAATATGCCGGCCATGAGCTGACCTTGAAGACGCCGGTCGAAGAGCTTCGGGCAATTGCCGAAGGTCATCACATTCCGGTGGAGTTGTACTGGGGCCCGGGCAAGTTGATTCTGGAGATCTACGAGAAGACGGTCGAAGGAAACATCTGGGATCCGTGCTTTGTGACCGACTATCCCAAGGAGGTCTCACCACTGGCGCGTGATCATCGCGACAAGCCGGGCTTCGTGGAGCGGTTCGAAGGCATCGTGGCCGGACGGGAACTGTGCAACGCCTTCTCCGAACTCACTGACCCCGTTGACCAGCGCCAGATGTTCGACGCCCAGGAGAAGGACAAAGCGGCCGGCGACGACGAAGCCATGGCCGTGGACCACGACTATCTGCGAGCACTCGAATTCGGTTTACCCCCAACCGGCGGACTCGGCATCGGCATGGACCGGCTGGTGATGCTGCTCGCCAACGTGAGCAACATTCGAGACATCGTGCTCTTCCCAACCCTGCGACCGGAGCAGTTTGGCGCAGACGCCGTCGACACCGCCGCTTCGGACAGTGCGGAAATTGCGGACAATGCGGAAAATGCGACTGGAGAACCACCGTCTGAGGATTCGCCGCCCACCAATGGCTGATCAGGTGGTGGCTTATGGCCCGCACCCATCACACTATGCAATTCTGACAACCCCAACCGGAGCGTCCAACGGCACGACCGTCGTTCTTCTGCACGGTGGCCGCTGGCGCGACATCTGGCGCCTGGACCTGATGTACCCCATGGCCGCGGCGCTGGCGGCCGACGGCTTCGCGGTGTGGAACGTGGAATACCGCCGTTCCGGCTTCTCCGGCGGTGGTGTACCACAGACGCTTGATGACGTGGCCGCCGCTATCGACTACCTGGTGACCGCCCCGATGAAGAACGCCGGTGTCAGACCGGACCGGGTGGCGGTGGTCGGCCATTCAGCCGGAGGGCACCTTGCGCTTTGGCAGGCGGGTCGTCCTGAGGCGCAGGTGCGGCCCACAGTGACGGTGGCGCTGGCGCCGATGACCAGCCCCGCTCAATCGATTCTCGACGGAATCAGCGTGGACGCCACCATCGATTTCCATGGCGGTCTTCCCCGTGAGGTGTCAAGCGCATACGCAGCGTCCGAACCGAACCTTGCCGGTCGACATGGACGGGTGGTTTGCCTCCACGGCGAAGCCGACGTCGATGTGCCGCTCAGCCAGTCCACCGTTGTCGCCGCTGCGGCCGGGGTCGAGGTCGTTGTGATTGCTGACACCGATCACATGCAGATCATCGACCCAACAGCCCCGTGCTGGCCCATTGTCCGCAGCCACATCGGCCGCCAATAGCCAGCTGGAGTGATCGACAACAGAAACCGCGAACAGAAACCCAGCGAATCAGGTGGGAATCCTCAATCTTGAATTGTGGTGGTCGATACAGAAAGGCGCAAGCAGCAAGAACGGCTTGGGTCGGTAGTGTCGGAATCCCCCTCCTCCCACACCGCGGCCCAAGCCGTCTCCTGCTCCTCTTCCCACTGCTTATGGTTGAGTCATGACACCGGAAGAGTTTCGAGTAGCGGGCCATGAGTTGATCGACTGGATAGTTGCGTATCGGCAACAAGTTGAAGACGGGCCGGTTCTGGCGCCCGTTGAACCGGGTGCCACCAAAGCTCTGTTCCCTTCTGCCCCGCCCACCGACATTGACGCCGACTTCGCCACGTTGCTGGCGGACCTGCAGCATCACGTCGTGCCCGGAGTCACCGCGGTGGGGCACCCGATGCACTTTGGCTGGTTCCCCTCAAACGCCTCCTTGTCATCGGTGCTCGGTGACATTGCGTCGTCGGGCTTGGGCAGCCTGGGGATCTCCTGGCAGAGTTCCCCGGCGTTGACCGAAGTTGAAGAGGTGATGTGCGACTGGATGCGACAACTCGTCGGATTATCCCCGACCTGGCAGGGCAGCATCCATGACACCGCATCAACCGCATGTCTGGTGGCGCTGCTCATCGCTCGTGAGCGGGCCGCAGATCTGATCCAGAACGCAGGAGGTCTGCAAGCTCTTCCGCAGCCGATGACCGTGTACTCGACCGCTCAGGCGCACTCGTCGGTTGCCAAAGCCGCGCTGCTGGCCGGATTTGGATGGGACAACATTCAGATGGTCGAGACGGACCCGTGGACCCGGGCCATGATCCCGGAAAAACTGGCCGAGGCAATGGCGGCCGATGTAGCTGCCGGCGCGGTCCCCTGCGCCGTCGTGGTCGGAACGGGGACCACGGGAACCACGGCGTTCGATCCGGTGGATCACATCGTCGCGATTGCGGCCGAACATGGCGCGTTCGTGCACGTGGACGCGGCAATGGCCGGCACGGCCATGCTGGTGCCCGAAAACCGGCACCTGTGGCACGGCGTGGAGGGCGCGGATTCGGTCTGTTGGAATCCGCACAAGTGGATGGGCGTGATCCTGGATACGTCCCTGCTGTATGTGCGTGACACTCAGCTGATGCAGGCGGTGCTGTCCACCAATCCGAGCTACCTGCAATCACCGGCCGACGGTCGAGTGCCGCAGTACCGGGACTGGGGCATTCCGCTGGGCCGACGATTCCGGTCGCTCAAGCTGTGGTTCCAACTGCGGTTGGACGGCGTGGAAGAAGTCCAGGCTCGGGTGCGGCGGGACATGGAGAACGCCCAATGGCTGGCGCGCCAGATTGAGCTGACTCCAGGGTGGTCGGTGGTGGCGCCGGTGCCGCTGCAGACGGTGTGTGTGCGGCATCACCCGGACGGCGTGAGCGGCGACGCGTTGGAAGATCACACCCAGCGGTGGGTGCGCGCCATCAACGATTCAGGTCAGGCGTTTATGACGCCGTCGAAGCTCGACGGAAGCTGGATGGTGCGAGTCTCGGTGGGGGCCAGCGGTACCGAACGCCAGCATGTGGCGGCGCTGTGGGAACTCATGAAAGCCGCAGTCAGACCCAGCTGAGGCGGTTCTGGTGTGAAGGTCAGACCGCGTTGACGCGAGCCAGAAGGTCATCAGATGCGGCCCGCAGGGCCTGAGCACCCGGATTCTGGGGTAGGGGCTCCAACGACGCCGCGGCCAGGTCAGCCCAACGGCGGGCTTCGGCCAGTGACTCCTGCAATCCGGTGCCGGACCGGATCAACTCTCGGGCCTGGTCGCGTTCGTCGGCGGAGATGCCTTTGGTGAGCAGCGCGCGAAGTTCACCGCCCCGAGGTCCGGTCAGTTCCCGCAGGACCGGGAGGGTGTAATTGCCTTCCAGAAGGTCGTTTCCGGTGGGCTTACCCGCTTCTTCGGCGGTGGAGGTGAGGTCCAGAATGTCGTCGACAATCTGGAAGGCCATGCCGTAGCTCAAGCCAAACTGGCCCAGCGTTTCCACGGTCTGTTCGTTCTGGCCACTGGCAAGCGCGCCGATTCGGCAGGCCGCTTCCAGTAGCGAGGCCGTCTTCCCTTCGATGGAAAGCAGGTAGTCGTCCTCGGTTCGGTCCGCCACGTAGGTGGATTCCAGTTCGCGAATCTGGCCTTCGCACAACCGGCTGATCGTCCTGGCCAAAATCCGGGAGACATCGGTGCCCAGGTCAGAAGCGATCTCTGAGGCCCGTCCAAGCAGGTAGTCACCCGAGAGGATGGCGACCATGTTCCCCCAACGGGTGTTGACGCTTTCCACGCTGCGGCGCGTGGTGGCCTCATCCATGACGTCGTCGTGGTACAGCGACCCCTGGTGGACCAACTCCACCGCGACGCCGCCCATGATGACCTTGTCGCTGGCGGGTTGGGGCACGTTGGACGTACTGGCAGCGCACGCAATGGCAAAGCCGGGGCGCACTCGCTTTCCGCCGGCCGCAATCAGATGCTGGGCCACGTCGGTCAGGAAATCCAGATCGGTTTTTACCGAGTTGTGAAGCGCGCATTCAAATCGGTCCAGATCTGCTTCCAATGTGGGAAGGATGCTCAACGAGGCCGACATGCTCACACATGCAGAATACGTGCCGCCGGTCGGGGCAGCGAATCCGACCACAGGAAATTGTATGGCGTTGGTCACGTTCGTTGAATTGCGGCCGATAGCCACAGCAGAACCCTCGCCTGGAGACTGGTTTTGCCGCGTTTTTGGGAGACCAGCGACTCGGCTGCCACTAAAACCTGCTGGGGGTTACACTCGCTCTAGGTCTGCCGGGGCAGGAGGACAATCCCTTGTTTGAAAGATTTACCGACCGTGCACGTCGAGTTGTGGTGTTGGCGCAGGAAGAAGCGCGCCTGCTGAATCACAACTACATCGGCACAGAACACATTTTGCTCGGTCTCATCCATGAGGGTGAGGGCGTGGCGGCCAAGGCGCTGGAGTCGCTGGGCATCTCGCTGGAAGCGGTGCGCAACCAGGTCGAAGAGATCATCGGTCAGGGCGGCGCGTCACCAAGTGGCCACATTCCGTTTACGCCGCGCGCCAAGAAGGTGCTTGAGCTTTCCCTTCGCGAAGCTCTGCAACTGGGCCATAACTACATCGGAACCGAGCACATCCTGCTGGGTCTGATTCGTGAAGGCGAAGGCGTTGCGGCGCAGGTGCTGGTGAAGCTTGGCGCTGACTTGTCGCGGGTCCGTCAGCAGGTCATCCAACTTCTCTCGGGCTACAGCGGCCCCGGCGGTGCCGGAGGCAGCGGAAGCACCGAACGCGGCGACAAGGCCGGTGCCACGTCGGGTGGCAGCGGCGGCGACAACCAGAGCGGCTCGGTCGTGCTGGACCAGTTCGGCCGCAACATGACCCAGCTTGCTCGCGACAACGAACTCGATCCGGTCATCGGCAGGTCGCGTGAAACCGAACGGGTGATGCAGGTTCTCAGTCGTCGCACCAAGAACAACCCGGTCCTCATCGGTGAACCCGGTGTTGGTAAGACCGCCATCGTCGAAGGCCTCGCTCAGATGATCGCCTCGGGCAATGTGCCCGAAACCATCCGGGACAAGCAGCTCTACACGCTGGACCTGGGAGCGCTGGTGGCGGGTAGCCGGTACCGGGGCGACTTTGAGGAACGCCTCAAGAAGGTGCTGAAAGAGATCAAGACCCGCGGTGACATCATTCTGTTTATCGATGAGATCCACACGCTCGTCGGTGCGGGTGCCGCCGAAGGCGCCATCGATGCTGCGTCGATCCTCAAGCCCATGCTGGCTCGTGGTGAGCTGCAGACCATCGGTGCCACCACCTTGGATGAGTACCGCAAGCACCTGGAGAAGGACGCGGCGCTCGAGCGTCGGTTCCAGCCCATCAAGGTTGAAGAGCCATCGGTGGCCCACACCATCGAGATTCTCAAAGGTCTTCGCGAGCGCTACGAAACCCATCACCGGGTGACCATTACCGATCAGGCCCTGGTGGCGGCGGCAAACCTTGCCGATCGATACATCGCTGATCGTCACCTCCCGGACAAGGCCATCGACCTCATTGATGAGGCTGGCTCCCGTTTGCGTATCAAGCGGATGGAAACGCCCCCGGACTACAAGAAGCTCGAAGAAGACATTGCTCAGGTGGTGGCCGATAAGAAGGCCGCCGTCGAGAGTCAGGACTTTGAGAAGGCCGGCCAGCTTCGGGACCGGGAAAAGGAACTCCTGGAACAGAAAGAACAGGTCGAGCAGGAAATCAAAGCCAGCGGTGTGGACCTCTTCGACGAAGTGGACGAAGAGGCGATTGCCGAAGTCCTCTCGGTATGGACCGGCATCCCGGTCTACAAGCTGACCGAAGAGGAGACCGCCAAGCTCCTGCGCATGGAAGACGAACTGCATCGTCGAGTCATTGGTCAAGAAGACGCGATCAAGGCCGTCTCCCAGGCCATCCGTCGCACCCGGGCCGGGCTCAAGGACCCCAAGCGCCCCAGCGGTTCGTTCATCTTCCTGGGCCCATCGGGCGTGGGTAAGACCGAGCTGGCCAAGACGCTGTCTGAATTCCTGTTCGGTGACGAGCAGGCCCTGATCAGCCTTGACATGTCCGAGTACATGGAGAAGCACACGGTCAGCCGCCTGGTCGGTTCGCCTCCCGGGTACGTCGGCTACGAAGAAGGCGGCCAGCTGACTGAAGCCGTTCGCCGTAAGCCGTTCTCGGTGGTGCTGTTCGACGAGATCGAAAAGGCCCACCCTGACGTCTTCAACACCCTGCTCCAGATCCTGGAGGAGGGTCGTCTGACTGACTCGCAAGGTCGATCGGTTGACTTCCGCAACACGGTGCTGATCATGACGTCCAATTTGGGGACGCGGAATCTCCGCAAGGCCAACCTTGGCTTCATGAAGAGCGACGAAGCGGTCACCTACGAACGCATGAAGGAAAAGGTCAATGAGGCACTGAAGGATCACTTCCGGCCCGAGTTCCTGAACCGGATTGACGACGTCATCGTGTTCCACGAGCTCACCAAGCCTGAGGTCACCACCATTGTGGATCTTATGATCAAGCGGGTCACCAGCCAGCTTGAAGCCCAGGGCATGGGACTGGAGCTCAGCGATGCGGCCAAGCTGCTGCTGGCTGACCGAGGTTATGACCCCACGCTGGGTGCTCGACCACTGCGCCGAGCCATTCAGCGCAACATCGAGGACCCGTTGTCCGAGCGTCTCCTGCAGAAGGAGTTCCGCGCCGGCGAGATCATTATCGTGGACGTCGAAGATGATCCCGACAATGAGGGTCGGGAGCGGTTGGTGTTCCGAGCGATCGAGGGCTTCGAACCGCCCGCCGTCGAGGAACTGGCCACCGTCGAGTAGCCGCCGCAACGACCACTGAATTCAGACCGAGGATCGCCGAATACGGCGGTCCTCGGTTCATTTTTGCTCAGCGCGGGAAACGCGCCGTAAAAACGTGGGTTCGCCTCGCTACGGTTAGTCCGTGCCCGCCGCCTCCTTTCGCCTCCGCCGACTCGTCACGGCGAGCGTGCTCGTGGTTTTTGCGCTGATCTTCACCGCATGTGAGGTGGCGCTGGACGTCAACATCGACGTGAACTCCGACGGCGGCGGAACCGTGCAGGTCCAAGCCCTGGTGGACGAAGAAGCGGCGGCGAAATTCCCGACCTTGGCCACCGAGTTCCGCGCCGACGATCTGGTGGCTGCCGGTTGGAACGTCAGCACCTTTCAGGAGGACGACGACGGCAACTGGGAAGCACTGGCGTCAAAGCGCTTTGCCAACTCCGAACAGCTTGATCTTGTGCTCAACGAGATCACCGGCGACAACGGCATGTTCTCCGATTTCCGCATCACTCAGGATTCCGCCTTTGCCGAACGCAGCTACGGGATTGACGGCGTTGTGGATTTGCGACGCGGCGAACGACTCTTTGGCGACACCGAACTGATCGATCTGCTGGGCGGCGAAGTCTTTGGCCGGCCGTTGGACTTCTACCTCGAAGGCCAGACCCTCTCGGATGCGGTCCCGGTGACGGTCACGGTGTCACTGCCGGGCGAGGCCGCCAACGGCGCCAGCAATCGAGCCAGCTGGCAACCACGCTTTGACGACTCGTCCGAAACCCGAGTAGGCCTGACCTCGGTCAGCGACAACTTCGCCGCCCGCCTGTTGCGATGGATCGCCACGGCGGCCTTTCTGCTCTTCGGGCTGTCGATCCTGTTGGGTCTGCTGGGCTATTTCGTTGACCGTCGGAACAAGCGGCGGGCTCCAGCCCGCCGACCCGGTTCGGTCATGGCTCGGGTTCCCGGCACCGCCGCAGGGGTGGCTGCTCCCGCTATGGCGGGCGGGCAGCAACAACCGGGTGCACCGCGTCAGTTCCGGCTGGTGTGTATGGATCCACTGGGCGTTCTCTACGACATGGGCGGCCAGCCCGGCGATCTGCTGGTTTCGTTCATCCGCAGCCGCGGATCCAACGTCAAACGCTCCGCTATAGACAAAATCCATCGCGAGGCCATGCTGGGACGCGTCTCGTCGGCTGAGTTTTGGGAAGGTGTGGGCATGAAGGGCAAGCCCAATGAGCTGGACGAGGCATACGTCGAACTGATCGAGCCGCGGGCAGGCGCCGCGGAGTTCCTGCGGGAAATGCGGCGTCGCGAAGTTCCGGTGACCTGCATTACCAACGATCATTCAGAGTGGTCCCGGGCGCTACGCGAACGCGACAACCTGGCGATGGTCTGGCCTTGGATCATCAGCGCCGACACCGGCGTTATGAAGCCGGATCCCGGTATCTACGAAGCGTTGCGTCGCGAAGCCGGCGTTCCATATGAGGCCTGTCTGCTCATTGACGTGTCCGAGGATCACCTGACTGCGGCGCGAACCTTGGGCATGAGTACGGTTCAGTTCGCCACCCGCCGACCCGGCCCCGGCGACCAGGTCACCCATCCGGTGGTCACCAGCTTCGCCGACTTCTTCCGCCGGGCATAAGTCCATTTTTCGTCTTCGCTGGCACCGTTTGCTCGGCTGGGGGCTCGCAACATCCACGAACCAATCCTTGACCTCCCACAGTTCGCCGGTTCTGCGGCGCGGCCTGCAGCGTCCTTGCCTGTGATTCTGAGTGGTCTCCACACATCGTTCAGATCCAGCGCCAGCCGATTTGGACGTGCTCTAATGCGCGGTCTCGGCCAGCGCCTAAGGCTTCGATGATGGCGTTGTTTTCCAGCGCCCATCTTCGAAGACGGACACTCCGGGTGTCGTCGTCCCAAACGGGAGACCATCGGGTGTCCAGAAAGACCTAAACGTCCCAAAAGGTTTCTTTGCTTCTTACGCTCAGAAGATTGAGCGTTTGTGGTTCGCGTGGTGTGTTGAGGGAGTGAGTTGGGGGACTTTCCTTGGCTCGGGGAATCAGGAGGGGACTATGAAAGCGAAATTTGTGAGGTTGCTCGCGCTTTTGTTGGCGGTTGCAATGGTTGCTGCTGCCTGTGGCGGCAGTGACGGCGACGCAGCTACCGATGGCGGTCAAGACAACGCTACGACCGAGAACGAAGCAGCGGTGGACACGACGGGGTCGGGTTTTGTGCCTGGTTCGCCGGAGTGTGTGGCGCCTGCTGATGCTGGTGGCGGGTGGGACTTCACGTGCCGCTCGATTGGTCAGTTGTTTGAGGATCTGGGTTTGACGTCGAACATGGTGATCACGAATCAGCCCGGTGGTGGCGGTGGTGTCGCGTTTGCTGATGTTGCCGCGAACCAGTCCGACAACAGCGATTTGGTGATCGCCGCGTCACCGGCAACAGCAATCCGCTTTGCTCAGAATCAGTACGCAGGACTTGAAGCAGACCAGTTCCGCTGGATTGGCGCGATCGGCGCTGACTTCGGTGTGGTAGCTGTGCCATCAGATTCGGAGTTCGAGACATTTGAACAACTCATCGAGACTGTTTCTGTTGACCCTCAATCAGTCGTGTTCGGTGGCGGTTCGCCCGTCGGCGGCCAGGATCACTTCAAGGTGCTGCTGTTGTCCCAGGAACTGGGAATCGACCCCGCTGACATTCCCTGGGTTGCCTATGACGGTGGCGGCGAAGCACAGAACGCGCTGCTCGGCGGTGAAATCCAGGTAGCCACTCTCGATGTGTCCGAAACGATTGGCAACGAGAACCTTCGCATCCTGACAGTGATGGCCGAGGACCGGGTCCCGGGCATGGACGACATCCCGACAACCCGCGAACTTGGCTATGAAACAATCTTCCCGATCTGGCGTGGCCTTCTCGCACCAGGCGGCATGAGCGACGAAGCCTATGATTTTTGGGTCGACGCAATCGGCCAAGTCGAAGCCTCACCAGAATGGGAAGCCGCACGCGAAGAAAACGGACTCAGCCCACTACGGCTCATCGGCAACGATTTCCAATCCTTCGCCCTCGACGCAGTCAACAGCTTCCGCAACCTGTCCGAACCGTTCGGACTCGTCGCCGACGGCTGATCAACGCCACGTTTCCAACCCAATACGAGACTGAGACGAGACCAGCGCGATATGTCTGCAACTGATTCGACGCCACCGTCGAACGGTTTGAGCACCGATGATTCCACCTCCGCGGCAACCAGCGGCGGGTGGAGTGATCGGGTGCTGGGTCTCATCTGTATTGGTATTGGTATCTGGTACACGGTCGAGGCGCGAACCTTCGATGGCACCGCCTTCGCCACCGGTCCCGTGGGGCCAAAGACACTCCCAACCGGTATCGGAATTCTCTTCATCGCGTGCGCTGTCTACATCATCATCAGACCCGACAACAGTCCAAGGTGGCCGACAAGAAGCGCAAGCTGGCAGATCGGGCTTGTCGTCGTGGCCTCCTATCTCTATGGCCAGGTCATCGAACCGATCGGCTTCATCGCTTCGAGCATCTTCATGAGCATCGCCATGGGCTTGTTGTTCCGGGCTCCCCCAGCGAAGCTGATCCCTCTCAGCATCGTCTTCCCGATTGTGCTGGCGTTCATCTTCAACAACTGGCTTGAACTCCAACTGCCTGCCGGCTGGTGGGGAGGCTTCTAATGCCAACCGTGATCGCCTTCAACATTCTCGACGGTTTCGCCGCCGCTCTAACCCCAACCAACATCGCCCTCGCAATTGTCGGCTGCCTGCTTGGAACGCTGATCGGCGTGCTGCCCGGCATCGGACCCATCACCGGCGTCGCAATCCTGTTCCCAATCACACTCACGCTTGGGCTCAACGACGCGGCCACGCTCATCTTGTTGGCCAGCGTCTACTACGGCAGCCAGTACGGCGGATCCACGACCAGCATCTTGTTAAACGTGCCCGGCGAAGCGTCATCGGTGGTAACCACCCTTGACGGGTATCAAATGGCTCGTCAAGGCCGGGCAGGACCGGCCCTGGCCATTTCCGCCATCGGATCATTCATTGCTGGCACCGGCTCGGTTTTGGGATTGATGCTCTTTGGACCGCCATTGTCTGACGTCACAACACGCTTCCAGTCACCCGAGAAGTTCATGGTCGTGGTGCTGGCCTTCGCGACCGTTTCCAGCCTGGCCGGCAGGAATCTGTTCAAAGGTCTGCTCGCCGTCATATTCGGAGTGATGCTCTCGACCGTGGGCACGGACCTGCAGACTGGCGTCGTGCGCTACGCGTTCGGAGAGTTGAAGCTCCAAGAGGGCATGGACTTCGTCATCATCGCGATCGGCCTGTTCGCCGTTAGTGAAGTTCTGACGTTGCTTGAGGACACTGTCCGGGGCGAGTCCGTCGTCTTTCAGAAGGCCGAGCGTGTCTGGATCACGTTCAAGGAGTTCTTGTTCTCGCTCGGCGCCATCATACGCGGCACCGCCATTGGGTTCTTTGTCGGACTGTTGCCCGGTACCGGAGCCTCGGTTGCAGGCTTCATGTCCTATGGGCTCGAAAAGCGCATCTCTGACACTGAAGGCACCTTCGGCGAGGGCGACATCCGGGGAGTCGCGGCCCCCGAATCTGCCAACAACGCAGCTGCCGGCGGCTCACTCGTTCCTCTCCTCACACTCGGCATCCCCGGCTCAGGAACCACCGCGGTGTTGCTTGGCATTCTGATATCGATGGGAATCCGCCCCGGATCAGGCAACGTGTTCGCCGACAGCCCCGAACTCATATGGACGCTGATCGCCTCGATGTATATCGGCAACCTGATCCTGTTGTTGCTGAACTTTCCGCTAGTGAAGCTGTTCGTGAAGATCCTCGAGATCCCTCCATGGTTCTTGATGCCGATGATCTTGATCATCTCGTACATTGGTGTGTACTCGGTCAACAACAGCGCCCTTGACATCACCATCATGACCCTGTTCGGAGTCCTCGGTTTCGGCTGCCGGAAACTCGAAGTGCCGCTTGCCCCCATCTTGATGGGGCTGATTCTTGGCGACGACCTCGAACAGAACTTCCGCCGCTCGCTTGTTGCCAGCCGCGGCGAGTACACCACGTTCGTCGACGGTTGGCTGAACATCTTGTTGTTGTTGATGGCCGTCGCGGTGCTGTTCCTGCCTCAAATTCTCAGTCGACTCCGCGGAACCAACCTCGCCGACGAATTCGCCGACGCCGGCGCCGAAGTTTGAACCGCTCTAGGTTGAAACAAGTTCGAAGCGATGCCGAGGCCGGCCGGGCGTCCCATAGTCTTGAATGATTACGGCATCACCAACGTCAGCAAGATGACGCAGGTAGCGCCGCACGCTCACCCGACTGATCCCGGTGAGCTGTGACACATCTTCAGCGGCCAGAGCATCAGAAGCCTCGGCCAGCGCAGCGATGACGAGTTGCATGGTTTGAGCCGACAAACCCTTGGGTAGATCCGGACTTGGACGACCAACACCGTGAAAGATCTGATCGACATCAGCCTGCTCCAGGTCGCGACATGTTCCCAACGACGTTCGCCATCGCGCATAGTCGTGAAGCCGAGCTATCAGCTCGTCTTTCGTGAATGGCTTGATCAAGTAGTGCAGCGCTCCAAGGTCCAAACAACGCTTCACCGTCGCGACGTCACGCGCCGCGGTGAGCACGAAACAATCAACCGAACGCTGCGACCGCAATTGCGCCAGGACGTCAGTCCCATGACCGTCCGGTAGGTAGATATCAAGCAGCACGAGCTCAGGCTCCAGGCTCGCATTCAACTCGGCCGCTGACGCTGCCGATTGGGCGGTTCCCACCACGTGGAATCCGTTGGCCTCGTTCACGAAGCCCTCATGGATGTCCGCTACTCGAAAGTCATCCTCGACGATCAACACCGAAATCGAATCATGCACCGACCAGCTCCGATTCTTGAGTTACCGGGATTGAGATCGAGAACAACGTCCCCGACCCCAACTCGCTATCCACCGACATTGAACCTCCGTACCCGCGCACCACATCAGCAACCAGCGCCAACCCAAGACCGTCATGACTACGGCGGTCCTTGGTGGTGTAACCGGCGTGGAACATCACTTCTTGCACTTCGGGACCTATTCCGTCGCCAGAGTCAGACACGTCGATGCGGATGTCGCCATCCTGATGCCAGATTCCGATTTCAACCTCGCCTCCAGCCATCTTCGTGTCACACAGATGATCAACAGCGTTATCCACCAGGTTGCCGACAACCGTCACCAGATCGCGAGAAAACCGGACTTCAGTTTCCGGGAGGTCGCCAATATGGGTGCGTAGACGCACGTCACGCTCACCCGCAACAGCTGCCTTGGCCAACAGTGAAGCAACGATCAACGAATCGGCTGTACTCCGATGGTCATACAGATCGGCAAGTTCGCGCTGGGACTCAGAATGATCACGCACCACACCCAGAACGTGTTCGTGGCGTCCCAACTCAATCAACCCCGCAATGGTGTGCAGATCGTTCGAGTGCTCGTGCGCCTGCGCTCGTAGCGCGTCGATCAAACCCTGGGCCGACTCGAGCTCACTCACCAAACCCTGCAACTCGGTACGGTCACGAAACGTAAACACCGCCCCATCGCGGCGAGTCCGCAACTTCACCGGCGCGCATGTCACCAGCAACGTCTGCGTGCCAATCTGAAGCGGCACATCCACCTTGGAGACTGCAGCCTCAGCAAGAACAATCAGCGGCCGCAGATGGTCATGGTCAGCCAGCAGTTGACCAATGCCCTGACCATCCAGGCCCAACATTGTGGCTGCTTCAGCGTTCACCAGAGTCACTGCGCCTGCCCGATCAATTGCCAGAACCCCTTCGTGGAGAGCCTGCAACAGTCCCTCTCGATGTTCAAGCAGCGCGGCGATCTCCGGAGGCTCAAGGCCAAGGGTCTGACGGCGGATGCGACGAGCCCCGAAATACGCGGCGATCGCCCCAGCGCCAAACGCGCTTCCACCAGCCAACAACAAGCCAGCGAAACGATCCTGCAATGTCTCTGACACCTCGCCGGTGAGCACACCCACCGACACCATGCCGACCACTTCCTCACCAGCAGTGCCCCAAATTGGGACCTTGCCCCGCACCGACGTGCCCAGCGTCCCAGTTTGCACATACCAATCAGAGATCCCCGCAAGCGCACGTCCTGGGTCGGTCGACACTGGCTTGCCAATCCGATCGGCAGTGGGATGTGAATACCGGATGCCGTCTACGTCAGCCACCACCACAAAGGTGACTCCGGTGCGCAGCCGAACCGACTCTGCGATTGCTTGAACCTCGTCGGCAAGCTCACGCTGTTCGACAAGGCGCCGCACCTCTGGAATCTCTGCAACCGACTCGGCCACAGCCTGTGCCCGCAGTCCGTACTGCTCCTCCAGCGCGCCCTGGCCGGTGCGCACAAATGCCAAGGACACAATCAACAACACCACCGCGATAATCGCGAGCTGCAACGCCATTGCCTGACTGACGATACGACGGTGCCAAGGAATCAGCTTCATACGTGAAACGGCGCCTGCATGCGCTCAACCCAGCTCAACACGTCGACCTCGAAGCCACCACCCACACGCTCATCTGGATCCCCCCAACACAATCAAGGCTAGCAACTGCAGGCTATTCGGTTATTTTGGTTGTCTTTACTGCAAGGCAATGTCGTCTTCACTGATAGATCGTGTCGTTTTGCACTTACAGACTCATGTCGTTCGACAGTGAGATCGGACAGCTCAGCGTTATCGATCTCGGCGAACGGAGACGATGAGATGATCTCCGAGGGGATCCCGCCGTGGTTCCCGATGCCGATGATTGTTGTGATCTCCTACGTGGGCGTCTACTCGGTCAACAACAGCAGCCTCGACATCACGATCATGACGTTGTTTGGGGTGATCGGCTACGTCTTCCGAAAGTTCGAAGTCCCGCTGGCACCCATTCTCATGGGTCTCATTCTGGGCGACGACCTGGAACAGAATTTCCGTCGATCGCTGGTGGCCAGCCGCGGTGATTACACCACCTTCGTTGACGGCTGGCTCAACATCGTGCTCGTGGTGATGGCGGTGACCGTGCTCTTCCTGCCACAGATCCTCAGCCACGTGCGCGGCAGCAACGTCAGCGACGAATTTGCCGACGCCGGCGCCGAGGTCTAGCCGGTTTCGACCCCAACGCGGCGGCGCGGCCACCAGACTCATTCGGATCCGAATCAAGTCGCCAGTCTGTCTCGGTGATGTTGCTGGACCTGGAAGCGGGCGCATTCCGACACGCCACACACGAGACCGTCAGACCCGGTGCGTAGGTTCTGCGTATGGCAGTTGGGGAGGTGGTCCGAAAGGAGTTGGCGCCGGACGGTGTCTTCGCGGATCTCTTCGGGCTGGTTGATGACAATGGTGCCTTCGGTGGGGATGGTGCCTTCGTTGGCAATGGTGCCTTCGTTGGGGATGGTGCCTTCGCGGTGGGTGGGGCATTTTCGGAGCACAGCGCGCTGCTGGATTTGTTGGGGGCCGATGTTCGAGGAATGGAACCGGCCGCGGGTCTGACCGTGTGTGCCCGGGTTCGGGAACGTTTTGACGCGATAGAAGCTGAGTTGTTGGCCCAGGTCGTGGCCGCTGACGATGGCGATGAACGCCGGGCCGGGCGCATGGCCCGCCACCACGGTTCCTCCAAGCGCGAGACCCGCAAGCGGGTCCGTCGAGGCAAAGCCGTCGCCACCAACCCCGCGCTCGGGGACAAGCTTGCTGACGGATCGTTGTCCGGCGAAGAACTCGACCTGTTGGCCAACGCCGCCGCGAAATCCGATGACGACGACCTGCTCTTTGACGAAGCACTCACCCGCCGCGTCGGCGCGGCGGGACCTGACCAGGGCAAACAAATCATCAATGACTGGCTCCAACAACAGGACAGCGCCCGCTCGGTCCAACAACGTCACGATCGCCAACGCCACCTGCGAAACGTGCGCCGCTATGACACCAACGACGGTCTCGCCGCCATCGTGATGGAAGGCGACGACGTCACCATCGACCGCATCTGGAACCACGTCACCACCACGGCCAATCGCATGTACGGAGCCGACGGCGGATGCGACACCCCATCCGCGTCACACCGAAGAACCAGCTCGCAACGACTCTTCGACGCCATGACCCAACACTGGTGCGACGACAACCCTCACCCGTCAGACCATCCTGAAGGTGGGAGCGAATCCGCTCGCAGCAGCCGACCGGGGAAGCCAACCGTTGTGGTCACGGTGACCTTGGACAAACTGACCGGCAACAGTCCAGATGAGGCTGCGGTCCAAATCGGATCTGGGCCAATCGCCGATTCTGTACTCGCTCGCTATCTGGCCCACGGCGACCTGGTCGGCATGCTCTTCAACACCCGAGGCCAACCCCTGTGGTTGGGCCGGAAACGAAGACGCGCCTCGGCCGCTCAATTCCTGGCGCTCGTCGTCAGAGACAAAGGCTGCGTCCTGTGCGGCGCGAACCCCAACCAGTGCCAGGCCCATCACTGGATGCCGTGGAACGCTCTCGGTCGCGGTCAAACCAACATTGACGAACTCGTCCTGCTTTGCGGCACCTGCCATAGAAACCTGCACCAGGACAAACACACCATCATCTGGAACCACCGCGACCAGATTTGGACCACCCGACCCGCCACCCCAAACGAACTCCCACCCGACCGGCCAACCGGGTCGATGGGTGCGGAGACCGTGAACCGCCGGCCAGAGCCCGAGGCGGCAATCAGAACGAGAGTGAAGCTGGCTGACTGGGATCTCGGGAATGACTGACCGGCGCCACTCATCATCCAATCACGGTGACCATCACCAAACTGTCAGGGTGGGTCTCTAAGGTCTGAGTATGGCCAAAGTCAAGACCGTCTACGAATGCACCACGTGCGGTGATCAGGCGCCCAAGTGGGCGGGCCGGTGCATGGGGTGCGGGCACTGGAACACGCTGGTCGAGTCCGTGATTGGTGGCGACGCTCCCGGTCGGGATCTTCCCGGGGGCTCGCTGCCGGGCAGCACCGGCCCCGCAGTCGGTACCGCCGCCGCGCCCCTCGCATCGGTGGCGTTCGAAGGCCAGGCCGCGTCGCCTACCGGCGTGCCGGAGCTGGACCGCGTGCTCGGCGGCGGTCTGACCCCCGGATCGGTCACCCTCATTGGCGGCGAACCCGGGGTGGGCAAGTCAACGCTGCTGGTGCAGGTTGCCGCAGCAATGGCGGCGGCGGGCCAACGCGTGCTCTACGTGTCCGCAGAAGAGTCGGTCCACCAGGTTTCTGCGCGATTGAATCGGCTGAGTGGAGATCCCGACGGTGCACCATCGGACTCCATGTGGATTGGCGGGGAGCCCCACATTGGTCGAGTCCTGGCTGACATTGCGGAGCTCAAACCAGACCTTGTCATCGTCGACAGCATCCAGACGGTGTTCGATCAGGAGTTGGGATCCGCGCCCGGGTCGGTTTCCCAAGTTCGCCACTGCGCTCACCGTTTGACTCGCGCGGCCAAAGAGACCGACACCGCCGTGGTGCTTGTTGGTCAGGTCACCAAAGACGGTTCGCTGGCCGGGCCCCGGGTCCTTGAGCATTTGGTGGACACGGTCCTCGCCCTTGATGGTGACCGTGAACTGGGTCTGCGAATGCTGCGCGCCATGAAGCACCGATATGGGCCCACCGGTGAACTCGGCGTTCTGGAGATGACCCAGCGCGGCCTGGTGGAGGTCGGCGATCCATCCGCGCTGTTGTTGGCGGACCGGCGTTCTGATGTGGCCGGATCGGCCATAACCGTCAGCGTCGAAGGGCGACGACCGCTGGTAATCGAATTGCAGGCATTGGTGACCGCGGCAACCACGCCATCGCCTCGCCGCTCGGCACAAGGTATTGATCAAGGGCGGCTGTCCATGCTGCTGGCGGTGCTGGACCGGCGGGCCCACGTCCGGGCCACCCCGTTGGACGTGTATGCCTCCATCATTGGCGGACTCAAAATTCAGGAACCGGGAATTGACCTTGCGCTTTGTTGTGCGGTTGCCTCCTCACTCACCGACATGCCCATGCGCGCAGATGTTGTGGTGGTGGGAGAAGTGGGGTTGGCCGGAGAGGTTCGATCGGTGCCGTGGGTGGACCGACGGCTGGCCGAAGCCGCCCGTATGGGATTCAGCGCCGCCATCGTTCCCGCCGGTTCGCTCACCGATGATCCGCCGCTCACCGTCGTGCCGGTCAAGACTCTTGACGGTGCACTTCGGGCCGCGGGGTTGATGCCGGTGGGAACGACTTCAGATCAACCGTCGTCGGGCGGACCGGCAACCGCCTTGGGCTCGGTACTCAGCGAGACCTGATCTCCATCTGCTCGCGGTTCAGAACGCGGTAGCCGTCTCCGACAACTTCCATCCAGCCCAGCTTGATGAACTGGGCAATCGACTTGTTCACTCGTTCACGCGACGCGCCGATCATGCCCGCCAGCTCCTCCTGGGTTACCGGCAGAACAAAAACCTCGTTCTCGCCCGCCATGTCGAGCAGGCGCTTCGCCGTGCGGCCGGTGACATCGAGGAACATGGAGTCGGCGAGCGCAACATCCATGGTTCGCAGGCGAGTGGTGAGCAGTTTCACTACTCCCCACAGCAGATCGGGACGCTCGGAGTAGATCGCTTTCACCGGCTCATAGGGAACAAGAATCACCGTGCTCGGTTCCAGAGCCTTGCCGAGCGCGGAGCGACCTTGACCGTCGAACAAAGGCATCTCACCAAAGAGGTCCCCGGGTTCCATCAGTGCCACCACCGACTCCCGGCCGTCGAAGGACCGATTGGCGATGGCAACTCGACCAGTGACAACGATGAAGAGTGCGTGGGCTTCGTCGGACTCGTTGAACAGCACGTCGCCCCGCCGGAGATGCTCTTCATGGCTCGCATCAGCCACTGGTTGCAGCAGCTCCCGGGGCATGTCGGTGAACAGGTGGGTCGGTGCGACCAAATCAACATCTACAGCCATGCCGCCACCCTAAACGGCCCGACCACCCGGCGTTGGAAGCCACTACCCAAATTCGGACGTGGCCGAAAACCCGACAGCTGGGGGTGGAGACGCGGTGTGGTCGGCGACAATGGGCGCCATGAAAGTCTGGAGCATTGTTGTTGCGGCTGGTTCGGGAAGCCGCTTTGGGGGCTTCAAGCAGGTTGAATTGCTCGGTGACGACCGCATTGTGGTCGATTGGGCCGTCGGCAGCGCCGAAGCAGTGTCCGATGGTGTTGTTCTGGTGGTCGCCACCGCGTTGGTGGACTCGCTGAAGACCAGGTACCCGGCTCCGCACGTCCACGTGGTTGAGGGCGCTGACAGCCGATCGGGCTCGGTGCGGGCCGGCTTGGCCGTTGTCCCCGACGACGCTCAAATAGTCGTGGTACACGACGGAGCGCGCCCGTTGGCTGAAGCGAAATTGTTCGGCCGGGTGATCGCCGCGGTACGGGACGGAGCAGCCGGAGCCATCACCGCCGTACCGGTGACCGACACGATTCGAACCGTCGACGGATTACCAGTTGATCGTGAAAACCTGCGTGCGGTTCAGACCCCGCAGGCGTTCTGGGCCAACGCACTTCGGGAAGCACACGCGGCCGGCCATGACGCCACTGACGATGCGTCGCTGGTCGAAGCCAATGGCGGCCGCGTCGTCGTTGTCGACGGCGACCGGATGAACATCAAGATCACCGAGTTCGAAGACCTGATTGCCGCCCGGGCGGTCCTTGAGAGCCGAGTCCCACCGGAGGTGGCCCCACAACCCTCAGCTGAAACCGCCGCCGACCCGGAGGCCGTCAATGGCTGACCAAACCAACGCGGCGGACATGATCGCCCGGCTGAGAATTGGGCACGGCTTTGATGTGCACCCTTTTGCCGATGCCCAGAGTGGTCGCCCGATGGTGCTCGGCGGGGTCGAGTTCGAAGGCGAACCAGGACTGGCCGGCCACAGCGACGCCGACGCGGTTGCGCACGCCTGCACCGACGCGCTGCTGGGCGCAGCCGGACTGGGCGATATCGGCCAGCTCTTTCCCGACACAGACCCATCGTTGAAAGATGCGGACAGCATGGAGCTGCTGGCCGAAGCCGTGAGCCGGATTGGCGCGATTGGCTTTCAGATTCTGAACGTTGACTGCACCGTCGTTGCTGAACGACCGCGCATCGCTCCGCACCGGGCGGAGATGGGCCGCCGCCTCAGCCAAACCGTCGGCGCGCCGGTCACCGTCAAAGGAAAACGGGCCGAAGGTCTGGGCGCCCTGGGACGTACCGAAGGCATTGCCTGCTTTGCCGTCGCGTTGACCGTGGCACCCACCAACCCAGGGGAGACACCATGAGTAATCGACGGCCGGGCGCAAAGCCGGGCAAGGGAAAGCCGGGCAAGGGAAAATCGGACGGTCCCCGCCGCAGTGACTCACGCGGTGACGGCCGACCCGGAAAGTCTGGCGGCCGCAGCCGGGGCGGTCAGTCAAAGAACCGACCGCCCACCGGGTCCCAACGCGGTACCACGCCCATGCGGGACAAACCGTCACATGCCAGCCCGACTCGCCGACGACCATTGGGTGGTGACCAGATCGAAGGGCGACAGGCCGTTCGAGAGCTGTTGTTGGCCGGTAACCGTCGCGCCCGAGAGATCGTCATGGCCGCAGACATGGAAATCGCGCCGATTCTCGAAGAGATCCTGGAACTCGCCAATGAGGATCGGATTCCGATTCGGGAGTTAAGCAAGGCAAAGTTTGACGCCTTCGCCCGCACCGAGTCCTCTCAGGGCGTGGTGGCGCTGGCGCCCCCGCTGTTGGAGCACGATCTGGAGACCTTCGTCAAGCCACGAAACGGCATTCCACCATTCCTGCTGGTGGTTGACGGCGTCACCGATCCCGGCAACCTCGGATCGCTGTTGCGGATTGCCGAATGCGCGGGCGTGACCGGGGTGATTCTTGCTCGTCATCGGGCCGTCCATATCACGCCCACGGTCACCAAAACGGCGGCCGGGGCCATTGAACATCTGCCGATCACGCAGGTGACCGGAATCCCATCCGCGATCGGTCAGCTCAACGACTTTGGGGTTTGGACCGTGGGCCTCGACACGGGCGGCGACAGTTCGGTCTTCGATTTGCGGGTTGCCACTGACCCGGTCGCCTTGGTGCTCGGCGCCGAAGGTCGCGGCATCTCCCGGCTGGCGCGCGAACGCTGTGAAGTCGTGGCCACCATCCCGCTCGCCGGCAATATCGACTCGCTCAACGTCGCTGCGGCGGGAGCGGTGGCCTGCTTTGAAGTTGTCCGGCGCCGTCAGGAATTGGGCGATCCGCAGTGAGCCCCCGCGCCAGTTTGCGAGTAGCCGCGGTGCAACACGCCACCGCGTTCCTCGATCGGGAAGCTGCCACTGGACTGGCGCTCGACGCTATGACCGAGGCAGCCCGCAACGGCGCGCAGTTGATTGCGTTTCCCGAGACTCACATTGCCGGCTATCCGTTTTGGGCCGACATTACCAATGCCTCGCATTTCAATGATGCGGATCAAAAGGCGGCGTGGAGTCAGTATCTGGACTCGACGGTGGATGTGGCCCGTGGTGACCTGGACCCGGTGGTTGCCGCCGCGGCGGATCTTGGCCTCTTCGTCTATTTGGGTATCGCGGAACGGTCCGCGTCAGGATCGTCGATCTATTGCTCGTTGGTGGCCATCGATCCGGAGCTGGGGATTGTTGGCGTGCACCGCAAGCTCAAGCCGACCTACGGCGAGCGACTCATGTGGGCCGACGGTGACGGTCATGGGCTCAAGGTCCACGAGACTTTCGGTACCCGGGTCAGCGGACTGAACTGCTGGGAGAACTGGATGCCTCTGGCTCGAGCCGCCATGTACGCCCAGGGCACCCAGGTTCACGTTTCGGTGTGGCCCGGTTCGCCGTCGCTGACCCACGACAACAGCCGACTCATTGCGTTGGAAGGTCGAGTCTTTGTTGTCGCGGCGGGCGGCGTTCTGAGGGAAGAGCATTTGCCAGCGGACTTTCCGTTGCGAGAGGCAATGGGTGAGGTGCGGGATCGGTATGCCAGCGGCGGTGCGATCATCGTGGCCCCCGATGGCACGGTGCTGGCCGCGGCCAACAAGCACGAAGAGACCATCCTGTATGCCGACCTTGACCTCACGATGATTGGTCAGGAGCGCCACAACTTCGACCCGTCCGGCCATTACAGCCGGGCCGATGTGCTCTCGCTGACCGTGGATCGTCGGCGGCGCGAGCCCGCAGTGTTCATCGACGATGACGGCCTCTAGGCTGAAGGCTTCGCCCGATTAGCTCATTTGGCTAGAGCGTCGCTCTTGTAAAGCGAAGGTAGTGGGTTCGATTCCCACATCGGGCTCCACTCCGATGTCCTGAACCATCACACCACATCGGGTTCCACCTTTGTCTCTACGCACCTCCCCTGCGTTCGCACCAGATTCTTTGGTTGAGAGTTACTTCATGGTCGCTGGGTCAATTGCGGTCCACGGTGGGGAGTCAAATGCCCAAGGGTGATCGGCCGGTTCTGAACACCATTCGAGGTGAAACAGACAGTTGTCTTGCCAATACTGCATGAACTGGGCCTCTGACCCCGAGCCATGGCTCGTCGGCCACCTGTAAGATCGGCTGTCTTGCGTCCCCAGACGCGCGTCTGGGTTTACGGGAAACTGCCAGCCAAAGTCTTCGCCTACTACTTCGACGATGCCCTGGGTGCTCTCCAAGACGGTGAATGGTGACCGATCGGGTAGGTGTCGTTGCGGGATTGGCCCGCCGATCGGGGACGGTTCCCCAAGGTCGTCAGCGCTATCTGGGGCTTGGTCCATATCACCGGTAAGGATCGCTGTTCCAACCTCATCAAGCGCATGAGCCAGTGCGAATCTGTACCCGAGCACGGCAAAGCCGATCAGAAAGGCTGTCTTGAGATTTGTGTAGGTGACTTGGGCGTCGCCCAGAGACTCGACGATCCACAAGCCGTCAGTTGCGCTGATGGAAATATGGCCCATCGTTTGTTTTTCCTGTAGTCGACCCTGGCGCACATGTGCTGCAAACTTCTCAAAAAGTTCGTTGGTCTTCTTGTTGCAAGAGCCGCAGGTCAAGACGATGCATGCGGCGCCGCCAAAATCTGACTGCCCTGCGCGTTGCGGGCAGTGTTCTTCGGTGAAGTCGCCAAATGCCTGGACGAATCCACACAACGGACATGCCATTGAGCGGGACATGCCATTGATCGCCGTTCGGGCGGGTTCGGGAACAGGTCGCCCGATGAGGCGGTGCATTCCCCGACGAAGTGCTCTCGGATACTTATCGGCGGTGTCGCCGCGGCCTGCCAACGGGCCTTCTATCGAGTCCGGCGGCACCTCCAGTCAGCCCATGGGGTTGGCGATGTGCAGGCCCTGCCGCTCGGCGGCTTCGCACAGGAGTCGGTCGGCGCTCGTGAACACTGCCGCTTGCACGAAGAGAGCAGCGGCAAGGTGCACGGCGTCGTAACCCCGAAGCGCCTCGGTTTCGGCCAGCATGGCGGCGCCTTCGATGAGATCTTCGGTCACCTCAACCAGGTGGAGGTCGGCGAGGAACGCCCCAAGTTCGGTCCTGGCTCGGCCCAGCTGGATGGAAGACAGCCGGCCGTCTCGCTCGGCGGCGGCGAGAGCGGCCCGCGCTTCGACCACGATCAGACGGGCGGCAGCGAGGGCATTGGATGATTGCCAGATCAGCTCAGCTTGAACGGAGCCCGGCTCGTCGACGATCAGTTTGATGAGCGTCGACGTGTCGACGTAGGTGATCACCGACGCTGTTCAGCCACCAGATCGCTCACACTCCCTCGCGAGGCGATCCGAGAAGCGGACGTGTGCCGGGTGCGGTTGGTCGGCGCGCGAACAACCCCCGCCGCCACAAGCTCGGCCAGATGGTCATCGGCGGCGTCGATGGCACAGAGTCTGGCAATCGGGCGTCCACGCTCAGTCACGATGACCTCTTCGCCGGCCTTCACTCGGTCGAGATATCCACTCAAGCCATTCTTGAGGTCTCGAATACCTACTTTGGACCGGGAGGTGGCTACATTCATCTCGTAATTGTAGCCACTGACCTCAGTCATGCGCCGCACCGTGGAGTAGCTCAGTACTGGCTGAAGAACTCGACAATCAGTTCGCTGGCCACGATCTCGGTGTTGGTGAAACCCAGGCCGAATCCTTCCGAGATGGCTGCGGAGGCGGGCGAACCGGGCCAGGTGTGACCGCCGTCAACCACTTCAAAGAACGACAACTCGGCGCCGTTGTCGCAACTGGGGTAGTCGTAGCGAATCACGTTGTCGCTGACCTGCTCAGGCACGGGCTCACCGCATCCAAAGTCGGTGGCGAATTCGGCGAACTCGTTGGGCATCACCTGCTCGAAGAACTCCTGGGGTCCTTCGGCGCCGCCCAGATTGGAGACGCCGCCGCCGTTGAACGGCACGGTGAGGTCGTCGACGCCGTGAAAGGCGATGTAGGGCGTGACCGTGTCCGGAGAGCAGGCTTGGTCATGGGTTACACCCGCAACCGACGCGGCCGCCGCAATGCGGTCACCCAATCGGCACACAAGGTTGGAGGTGAACAGGCCGCCGTTGGACATGCCAGTGGAGAAGACTCGACCGCGGTCCAGGCAGAAGGACTGCGCCAGAGTGTCGATGAGGTCCGCCACGAACTGAACATCGTCACGGTCGGGCGAGTCGAACTGGGCGAGTTCCCACGAGTTTCGATCATCGCCGGCGGCAGGAACGCCGGTGGGATAGACGGTGAGGAAGCCGGCGGCGGAGGCAGCCGGGTCAAGGGCGGAGAAAAGCTGCTGTTCGGTCCCGGATGAGCCAATGCCGTGGAAGTTGAGGATGAGTGGCGTTGGTTCGATGTTGTCGAATCCGGCCGGCGTGCTCAAAAACCAGTCGTACGTCTCGCCGCCAGAGTCGATCGACCCCGAAGTCGCCGGGTCGGACAACCCGCAACCAGCGGATGCAGAGGCGGGCCCGGACTGCGCGGTCGGAGTCGGCTCGGGGGCTTCGGTCGGAACCTCGGTCGGTGCCGAAGTTGGTTCTGGCGTTGGTTCGGGCGCTTCGGTCGGTTCGGGGACCGCGGTGGGTTCGGGGGGCGTGGTTGGCTCCGGCACCGCGGAGGCCTCCGGGGCCGATGTCGCCTGCGGAGCAACGATTGCGGCCTCACTTGCACTGGACGCGCAGGCCGCAGCCATCATCGCAACCAGGGAAAGCACAGCGATGAGCTGCTGCGGTGACGACCGACGACGGTACGGGGCGGAAACGGATGCCGTGGCTTGATTCATGTCGCGACCTTACCGATAAAGACGGCATGCCGAGTTTTCCCCAGGGGGGTATCCGCCGATGGGGAGGCGCCGTCTGGCAATGTCTGAACTGTGCTGAATGATTCACCCCTCGACAACGAAGATGATGCGCTCAACGGTGATGCCCCGGACCAAACCGGTGTGAACCAGATTGAGCAGGACATTCTTGACTTTGAGCGCACCTGGTGGACCGAGTCCGGTCCCAAAGATGTCGCCATTGTTGACCGCTTCTCTCTGTCGATGGGTCAGTACTACGAGATTTTGAACCGACTGATCGACTCCGAAGCTGCTTTGGCCTATGACCCGTTGGTTGTGCGTCGTCTCCGCCGTCTGCGTGATCGTCGCCGCCAAGCCCGAATGGACGCAGTAGCGGAACCTCCGGCAAACTGAACCCATGAATGCCAGTGCCTCCCGCGGGGCCGTGATCGTCCTCTTGGGTGTGCTCCTTGGTGCGCTTGTTCTTTGGCGCATCGTTCCTGATGCCGGACCGTCCGCCGTCCAGACAACCTCAGATCCGGTGGCCACGGTGAGTCCGGCGGTTGATGCCACGCCCACCCCCACCGTTGGTGCGGCGGCAGAGCAACCCACTTCGCCCGCCGGCGCCGTTCCGGCCCCCGCCACCAATCTGGCGCATGCCCCCAATGAAGTGTCGGTCCAGGTGGCCAATGGGGCGCGGGTGAAAGGCCTTGCGGGCAAGATCTCCACCCTGCTGGGGCAGCAGAACTACAACACGCGCACCCCAACCAATGCGGACGCGGTGGCAACGTCCACCGTGTATTACCAGGACGGCTACGACGGCGACGCACAGCAGATTCTGTTGGAGGTGCTCAACACCCCAAATGTGCGGACGGCGCCAATGCCGGACCCGCCGCCGCGGGTGGATACGCCCGAAACCGGTGGTGTGAACATACTGATCATCGCGGGCACCGACGAACTCTCCCGGCTCTGACGGGGGACTGGCCACATGCGGGTGCTGATTGGCCCGGACAAGTTCCGAGGCACTGCCACCGCATGGGAAATTGGTGCCGCCGTTGCCGACACGCTGGAGGCGAGCGGCCATCAGGTCATTACCCAGCCGTTGGCCGACGGCGGCGAAGGGACCCTGGATGCTTTCGGTGGACCCAATCGAACAACGACGGTGACCGGCCCCCTTGGCGAACTGGTCGACGCCGACTGGCGCCTGGACCGGGACACCGATGATGGCCACACCGCAATCATTGAGATGGCGACCGCATCGGGCATGGCGTTGGTTGGCGACGCCGAGGGCAACGACGTCTTGGCGGCCAGCACGTTTGGAACCGGTGAGTTGATCGTGGAAGCCGTGGACCGGGGGGCCGATCGAATCGTGCTGGGTCTGGGCGGGTCGGCCACCACCGATGGCGGTCTCGGAGCGCTTCGGGCCATGGAACCGTTGGCCCGATTTCGAGGGATTGAGCTGGTGGTGGCAACCGATGTGCTCACCCTGTTCACCGATGCCGCGGCGGTCTTCGGACCCCAGAAAGGGGCGACGCCGGCTCAGGTCAGGTTGCTCACTGGACGGCTCGAACGTCTGGCCCAGGTGTACGAAGAAACCCATGGCCGCGATGTGCGGGAGCTGCCGGGGTCAGGAGCGGCGGGGGGTCTGGCCGGCGGGCTGGCCGCCATCGGCGCGCAGATTGCCCCGGGCTTCGACTTCGTTGCCGACGCGGTCGGATTGCACGATGCCATGACCCACGCCGACCTGGTGGTCACCGGTGAAGGCAAGCTTGATGATCAGTCCTTCAACGGCAAGGTCATCGGGGGAGTGGCCGACATGGCGGCTGAACTCGGACGGCCGGTACTGGCGGTGGCCGGGGTTGTTGACTTGACGGTGGACGCGCCCGCCCATGTCACCATCGTGTCGCTGACCGAACAGTTCGGGTCGGACGCCGCCATGACCCAAACCGCCCAACTGGTGGCCAAAGTCGTCGCCGACCACCTGAGCAGTCGCTGACCAACCCGGGCCCGATCCTAGGAGTCGGCGTTGGCCAGGGTGCCAAACGCCACCGCCTCGGGGTAGCGCTGGCCTTCGGCTGGCACGGAAGGGTCAGCTACTCGAATCTGTTGCCCGGCCCCCAGGAAGCGGAGATGCCCCAGCCCGGATTCGTCCGGCGCCGGATTGCTGGCTTCCACCATGATCTGCCATGCCGAGCCCGGTGCAAAGAAGTCCAGATCAAAACTGAACTCACCGTTGGCGTCAAGAATGAAGACGCCGTCAGTGTCACTCGTGGCTTTGGTGCCAGCGGCGGTGGTCACCTGCACCGCATCCACCACCGGCGAGAGCAGGCCGGCATCGCGTTGGTCCAGAACCTCGGTGGGACTGCTCACCCCGTCCCACGGGAGCACCTCCACGACCAGCGTTCCTTCGAAGCCGTGGCCGTAGCCGCGCACGGTTATCGAGCTCTCCACCCCCGGACCTTCGAGGTCCCGTTGCAGCGGTTCGTACAGCACGGTGCCGGCACCGACAATGGGGCCACTGCGTTGACCGACCGGGTCCGGGAATGGGGTGATGTCCACGATCAGCCGGGCGGGGTTGTCAGCAGTTCGAACCGACGCCTGCCCTGATCCGTACAGCACTCGCAGGGTTCCGCTGGAGCCCTCCACACCGACGGCACCGGTGTAGAAGGCGCCAAGCTCTCGGCCGGTGGAGGTGTCGGTCCAGGTCTTGCCCACCCATTGGCCTTGGGTGCTCGACTCTTCGACCGGGGAAATGCCGGTGCCAACCGCAATGTCGAGGGTTCCGCCGCTATTGGCAACGACGGCGAACTGATTGACTGGCACCTGCTCGAGTCGCATCGTGTGAATATCGAAGTAGTCCGGGATGTCAACACCCTGAATTTCGGTGAGCGGGATGACCAGCCGGTGGCAGTCATTGGTCGATTCGATCCGGAAGCCGTCCTGACCGGCGGCACCAAGCTGAACTCGGTCAAGAGACGACTCGCGAGGCGTCACATCCAGCTGCCCGTCGGTGGCATTGGGAAGCGAAGTTGCGGCCGGGCCCGCATCACACGGGACTGTTGAGAGGTCGTCTTGTGGGGAGCGGTGCGTGCCCAGATACCGGGCATTGACCCAGCCGCCGGACGCGTTGCTCGATATGGATCGACCCGGTGCTCTCCACCACGGGCTGCCATTCACGACCATGCAGCCGGAGAAGCTGGGAACCGCCGCGGCGTTCCAGGGCAGGACCGCAATGACCGGAGTGTTCACGCCCGGTTCACTGTGCACCAGCAATCCACCGTCGGGGTCGTCCGGGGCAACATCAACCACGTCATAGCGCTGTTGCTGCTGCTTCTGGTCTTCGGCGCACTCTGTCGTCAGCGGGGGAGCGGTGGCCGGGGGAGGGGTGGGCGTCGTAGTCGGTGCCATCGAAGCATTCTCGGCGGGGGAAACCAGGATGATCACACGAGCGGGGTTGTCGGCCACCCGGACCTTCACCGACGCCTCCGGGCCGTTGATCTTCACTGCGGCCAGGGGTCCGTTGCCGCGGTCCAGGCTGGTCAGGCTTGCCATGGCGCGCGCCGGAGACCCCGTCGTCCTGTCCACCCACATGGCTTGGGGCAGCATTCTGGCGGCGCCGGGAAGGCCGGTTGACGAGCCGGTACGGACTTGACCACCGAAGACCACGTGATTGTCGATCAGTGCAACCTGTCCATCACTCAGACGATCGGCAAAGATGTTCTGGCCGACGCCATCGATATCGGCAAGCTCCACCACGATCTGGGTGCATTCGGGCAACAGGTGGGCCTCGATACCGGTGACCTCAAGCCGTCCGTCGCCGCTGGTGTCGGGGGCCAGTCCCGACTTCACTCGAGCGTCCTCCTCTGGGGTGGTCGCACAGCCGGCCAGCGGTGATTGGACGAGGCCGTTACTGCTCGGTTCCGGACCTTGCGGTTCGCCGTGCTCCCACAACGCGGCGGCTTCAATCCAACCGAAGTTGGTCTCATCAAACGGGATCTTCCACCAGATGCTGGTTCGGCCCAACATGACGCACCAGTCTGGCTCGTGTCGAAGAACCACTGGCGTCTCCGGTTCCAAGGTGCCCCAAACCCCGCTGATGATGGCCCCGGGAGCGGTTTTGACAAGCATGATTCCCGCAGGTGCACCAACGGTCCAATCCGGCTCGTACTCGTATTGCTCGATTGACGTTCGGGCGATGTTGACGTGGCGACCCGTGTCGACCAGGAACGCGCAGTCCTGTTCACGACTGGTTATGAACTCGTCGCCGCCCAACGCCTCGGGGTCGAAACACAGGGGGTTGACGTTGCTCCGGTTGCCCAGGCACCGCTGTCCCCCGGGTCGGAGAACGCGGCCCTGCTCGATTCCTTCGACCTCGGCCATCGCCCGGCTGAAGCTGCGGCCAACTTGAGTGGCATCCTGTGCCTGCTGGGGGCCAAGGGCATCATCAAAGAGCGGGGGCACTTCACACAGTTCGGCAATCGCGGTCTGCCCCGAGACAACGAAGCTGTTGAACGGCTCGGGGCACGAGGGGGACAGCGGCGCAATGGGTCGGACCACGGCGTCGAACCAACGGACGGCCTGCTCCTCGGGCGTCGTCGCCGGGCCGGGCGTGGGGATGGGCACCGCCACGGGCGGATCCAACATGGCGGCCGCGTCTGCGGGAAGATCCTCGGTATCCACGCCCGGCTCGGCGCGGGGTACTTCGACCAGTTCGGCCTGGGTCGTGCCCGCCTCGGTGTCGGCCAGTTCGGTTTGCACGGTCTGGGATTCGCCATCGCCGCTGAACACCGCAACGGCGCCTCCGCCGATGCCGGCCGCGGCCAACAGCGCCACCAGCGGCACCAGCAGCCGGCGGAAGGCCCAGCGGGATGCGGCAGGGGCCGCCGAGGTTCCCGCTTCCATGCGATGGATCTGCGCGCCATGTTCGGCGTGGAAGGTGCCGCGCAACCGGTTGGCCACATCGTCGGGCAGCGGGTTGGGATGGTCATCATTCATGACGGATCTCCGGACTGAGGGGCGGGGCCGAGAAGTTCGGCCAGTCGAGTTCGGGCCTTGTGGAGGTTGGACGTGGCTGCGGACACGGTGCAGTCGAGGATCTCGGCCAGCTCGTACACGCGTCGGTCTTCGAAGTAGTGCAGGACGATGACGGCCCGCTGGCGCGGCGGAAGCTGATCGATGGCCTGCCAGACCACTGGGTCGCCCAACCGATTGTCGTCCTGGGGGTCACTGCTGGCGGCGGCTCGACGGCCGAAGCTGCGCCGCAATGCGGCGGTCTCGCGGCCCAAACCTCGACGGCGGTTCAGTGCCAGGTTGATGGCCACTCGCCGGACCCAGGCGCCGGGTCGGTCGAGTTGGGAGATTTCGGCCCATCGTTGTTCGGCCCGCGTCATGGCCTCCTGGGCAATGTCCTCGCCATCGGCCCGGCTCCCCGCCGTGGTCCCGGCCACCAAAGAAATGGCGGGGAACTCGTGGCGGTAGAACGCGGCGAAGTCCTGGACTGGGGACGCGGTTGCGGCTTCGTCGCGGGACACGACTCGTAGTTTCACACCGTCCCTCGCCGTCCCATACGATTCATTCGCAGCATTTGCAGCATTTGCAGCATTTTCAGCTTCATGCTCTGCACACCCCGCAGCCCGCAGTCATGTCAACTTCTGGGTCAGATTCTTTGGTCAGGGTGTCGCTACGCAAGGTCGCGGGTCTAGCATGTAGCAGTCTCGTATCGAGAGTGCTAGCTCCCTATCTGGAGGATTTACACAGACATGGCAAAGACGATCACCTTTGATGAGGACGCCCGGCGGTCCCTTGAAATTGGCATGAACACACTGGCCGACGCCGTGCGCGTCACCTTGGGCCCCAAAGGCCGCAACGTTGTTCTGGACAAGAAGTGGGGCGCACCGACCATCACCAACGACGGTGTGTCCATCGCCAAGGAAATTGACCTCGAAGACCCCATCGAGCGCATCGGCGCCGAGCTGGTCAAAGAGGTCGCAAAGAAGACCGACGACGTGGCCGGCGACGGCACCACCACCGCAACCGTGTTGGCGTGGACCATGGTCCGCGAAGGCATGAAGAACGTGGCTGCCGGTGCCAATCCCATGTCCATCAAGGCCGGCATCGAGCAAGGCGTCGCCGCAGCGGTCGAGTCGATTGCCAAGCAGGCCAAGAAGATCACCGACAAAGAGCAGGTCGCTCAGGTTGCCGCCATCTCGGCCGCCGACCCAGAGATCGGTCAGACCATCTCCGACGCCATCGACAAGGTGGGCAAGGACGGGGTCATCACCGTCGAAGAGAGCCAGACCTTTGGCATGGACATGGACCTGGTTGAAGGCATGCGCTTCGACAAGGGCTACATCTCCCCGTACTTCGTGACCGACACCGACCGCATGGAAGCTGTCCTCGAAGACCCCTACATCATGTTCGTGGGCTCCAAGATCAGCGCCGTGCGCGATATTGTCCCGACGCTCGAAAAGGTCATGCAGGCCGGCAAGCCGCTGCTGATCATCTCCGAGGACGTGGAGGGCGAAGCACTCGCCACCCTCGTGGTCAACAAGATCCGTGGCACCTTCAACTCGACCGCCGTCAAGGCCCCGGGCTTTGGCGACCGCCGCAAGGCAATGCTTCAGGACATGGCCATCCTCACCGGTGGTCAGGTCATCTCCGAAGAGGTTGGCCTCAAGCTCGATGCCGTTGGCATCGAACTGCTGGGCACCGCCCGCAAGGTCGTGGTCAGCAAGGACGAGACCACCATTGTTGAAGGCGGCGGCAAGAAGGCCGACGTTGAAGGCCGTATCGCCCAGATCAAAGCCGAGATCGAGAACACCGACTCCGACTACGACCGTGAGAAGCTCCAGGAACGCCTGGCCAAGCTCTCCGGTGGCGTTGCCGTCCTCAAAGTTGGCGCAGCAACCGAGGTTGAACTCAAAGAAAAGAAGCACCGCATCGAAGATGCGGTGAGCACCACCAAGGCAGCCATCGAAGAAGGTGTTGTCGCCGGTGGCGGCGTCACGCTACTTCGGGCGCAGGCCGCAGTGGAAAAGGTTGCCGCCGACATCGATGATGCCGACGAGCAGACCGGTGCTCGTATTGTCGCCCGCTCGCTCGAAGGTCCACTCAACCAGATTGCGATCAACTGCGGCATGAACGGTGGGGTCGTGGTCGACAAGGTGCGAAACCTCAAAGGCAACAACGGATTCAACGCCAAGACCGAAGAGTACGAGGATCTGGTCAAGGCCGGCATCATCGACGCCGCCAAGGTGACCCGCTCTGCGCTGCAGAACGCCGGCTCGATTGCCGCACTGTTCCTGACCACCGAAGCCGTTGTGGCAGACGCCCCCGCCGATGACGGTGGCGGTATGCCAGACATGGACTTCTAACAGGCTCTGACTGTTTGGCAATGATTTGGCGATGGCGCTCGGCTTTGGCCGGGCGCCATTGGTCGTTTTGGAGAGACTGCGCCTCGACGGTGAGGATTGCCCGCGGGGGAGCTTCGGTCTGCCAACCTGTGGGGATGCAGCGCGGTTGGTTTGAGCAGGTTCCGCCCAACGGGTTTCAGAATCGGCCCAAGACTCTGGGGTCCAACAACAACGCACGGGGTCTGGATACGCCAGAGCCGGTGATTGAGATCGAGACCACTCCCGAGCACCGCAATCTCGTCCAAGGTGATCCGACCTGCGCGGACTGGGTGCGACGCACCGATGACCCGGGGGTGATGGCCCTTCGCAAGCGACTGAAGGAGCACAACGGGATTCCCAATCTGGAGCTGGTGGACCCGCAGGACGTTGACCGGGCGGTTGAGTTGTTCTATCGAGACGGGTTTGTCGCGGTGGCCAATGCGCTGACGGGTCCTCGGCTCGAAGCGCTACAAATGGCCACCAGCCGAGTGGTCGACGAGATTCTGGCCGTGGACCCGGATGGATCAATGGGCGGGGGCGCCGGCGGACTTCCTCATCGCTATTCGTTTGGATCCACGTCGGCGTCGCGTCATCGGTTGCATGACCGGGCCTGGGTCGATGTGATCGATATGGAAACGACCACGCCAATTCTCACCGCGATTTTCGGCTCGCCCAACTACATCGTGGGTGGAGGCGGTGGGGATGTCGCGTTGCCCGGCGCCATTGAGTACCAGGGTCTTCACGCCGACAACATCTGGGCTGAGCCGCACGATCCGGCCGGCCACATCACGACCCGAGACATGCCGGTCCCGGTGGTGACCATCAACTTTCCCATGGTCGATCTGGACTGGGAGAACGGGCCGATTCGACAGGTCCCGGGCACGCAGCGTTCCAACAAACGCATACCCACGCTCACCGATGAGCCGCAGTGGATGAAACACAGCACGGTCTGCCCCGCACCAGCGGGAACGGCGGTCTTTCGGGACAATCGGGCGTGGCATGGCGGCACGCCAAATCTGTCAGACCAGGTGCGGGCCTTCCCAAACGTCGAGTACTTTGCGCCCTGGTTTCGCAGCGAAGGGGTGAATCGATGCATGCCCTTCCGTGAGTGGCAGCGGCTGGGCGAGCACGGCAAACGCATCTGTCGCTATGTGGTGTGTGATCCCGGAGAACCCGTGATCGGCGCAAATTTCACGCACCCGCGGGCGCGTGACCGAGAGGCCTTTGTGCGGAACCAGCTGGCCTCGTTGGGTCCGGACGCCGAAGTCCACTGGCGGACGCGACGCTGACCTGAGTTGAGTAGTGACCGGTGGCGGTGAGCGTTCGCCTGTTCTCTGGTCGGCCGAGTCCGTTGGTCGGCCGAGTTCAGCTGGCCAGGCGGTAGGTGGTCAGGCGCTGCTCATCAAGGTCAGCGCGGGAGCCGGCCAGTGTGGAGATGGGGGCGGCCGCGGAGCGAAGCTCCTGGTGGCGGTTCCACTGGTTGAGCAGCGTGAAGAACTCCGCATCAAAGTCTTCGGTTGAGTCGGTGGTGGAGATGGTGGTGGGGTTCGTCTTCATGGCTTCAGCATACGGAGGCCCCGGCTTGCGAAACTGGCGAAAAATGGCCACCCTCCCCCGGAGAGGCAGTAATTCAGAGGAAAAGTCGGCGATTGCCTTCAAATCGGTGGCAGAGTGAGCAAATGAGTATTGATATCATCGATCAGGCCATTCTGCAGGAGCTGCAAGTCGACGGTCGCGTGTCGTGGCGGGAGCTGGGCGAGCGCGTAGGTCTGAGTGCTCCGGCGGCCCGAGACCGGGTCAAGGCCCTGGAGCGCGACGGCGTGATCACGGGTTATCAGGTCCAGGTGGATCCGGCAAAGATCGGCCTGCCGATTCGAGCCATCATCCGGTTGAGCGAGACGGTCAACGCGTGGAGTGGAGATCGGAGCACCGCGACGCGAGTGGACGATGTGGTTGCGGACCTTCCCGAAGTTCTGGAATGTCATCGGGTGACCGGTGCAGAAAGCCACGTCATGCGGGTGTTGGTCGCGTCCACCGGACACCTGGAGGAGGTGCTGGAGGCGGTGTGGCCCTTTGCGGGCACGGTCACCAACATCGTGACGTCAACGTCGGTGCCTCGTCGCCCGCCGCCGGTCACATTCGCACCCTGATTGCGAAGGCACGGTGGCAGCACGGTTGACCGGTGCGGGGGCGATAGCGTCGCCTCTATGCGCGGCCGCACCCAGAGATTCTTCACCCGACGCGTGGAGAACGGAGCTGAGACCCGGGTTCCCGATGACCTCATTGTTGAAGAGCCCATGACCATTCGGCTCGATGAGCAGGACATTGCGACCACCATGCGCACCCCCGGGCACGACTTTGAACTGGCCGTTGGCTTTGCCTACACCGATGGGCAGATTCCCACCGGCTCGGTCAACACCATTCGATACTGCGCCACCGGGTCTGCGGTTGAAAGCGAGTTCAACGTCGTATCGGTTGAGAGCGATGGGCGCGCCATGCCTCGCCCGCGGATGGGCAACATCAGCTCGTCCTGCGGACTGTGCGGATCAGACGCCATCGACGAACTGGTTGACCGAATCTCACCCCTGACCAGCCCGGTTCACATGCCCACCGAAGTGATGTTCGAGGTGCTCGGGGCGGTACAAGGCCAACAGAAGCTCTTCTCCGCAACCGGCGCAGTACACAGTGCGGCGGCATTCGATCAGGCCGGCAAGGTGCTGGTACTCCGAGAGGACATCGGTCGCCACAACGCCGTCGACAAGGTGGTGGGTCGACTGTATTTGGACGGTCGCGTCCCGGCTCAGAACCTGGGGCTGTTCGTCAGCGGACGCGCTTCCTTTGAGATGGTTCAGAAAGCGTGGGCGGCCGGGTTTGGTTCGTTGCTGGCGGTGAGCGCACCGTCCGCGCTGGCGGTCGAGGCCGCGCGAATGGCCGGTCTCCAGTTGGCCGGGTTTGCGCGTGAGGGCCGCTTGAACCTCTATGCGCCCGAAGCGGTCCGCAATGCCACTCAGTCTGCTGACGCTTCCTAGACTCTCAGCATGAGCACTTCCTCCGCAGCGGCGGCATCAACTGGTCCGGTCTGTCCCTCTGAAGGTCTGGCGGTCCTACACCTGTTCTGCCACGTGGACAATGCCACCAAGGTCGACTCGGTGCGTTCTGCGGTCGTCGCCGCCCAGAACCGGGGCGATCAGGTGATTGCGGTTGCCATGCTGGGCCACAAGGCGGACCTGGGCTTCATGGTGCTGTCCAACGATCAGTGGTCATTGCGTCAGTTCCAGACCGATGTACGCCTGGCTGGTGCCGCGATCAGTGACTCCTATGTGTCGATGACCGAAATCTCGGAGTACGCGGCTGGCGTGCCCGAGGAGATGCGGAACATGCGCCTCTATCCGGAGCTTCCTCCCGAGGACAAGCCGGCATGGTGCTTCTACCCCATGAGTAAACGTCGGAACCCCGGGCAGAACTGGTTCACCCTTCCCTTTGACGACCGCAAGGAGCTCATGTACGAGCACGGGAAGTCCGGTCGGACATTCAAAGGTCGTGTGCTTCAGGTCATCACCGGGTCAACCGGCGTTGATGACTACGAGTGGGGCGTCACCCTGTTCTGCGTGCATCCCGATGACCTGAAGGCCGTCGTCTACACCATGCGCTTTGACGAAGCGTCGGCCGAGTATGCGGAGTTCGGACCGTTCTACACCGGCATGGTGGCGGATCTGGACGAAGTTCTGGCGTCGGTTGTGGGTGGCTGATGACCGAAGTCGCTGCGCCGGAACTGGCCTCCGCCTGGTCTCGTTTGCAGGCGCAGCTGGTTGACATGGACCGGGTTGTTGTTGCGTTCAGCGGCGGGACCGACAGTGCGCTCGTTGCGTATGCGGCCAACACAACTCTGGGGAAGGACCGCTGTCATGTGGTCACCGCGGTTTCGCCGTCGCTTCCCGAATCCCACCGCCAGGCCTGTGCGGATCTGGCCGCCGAGTGGGACCTCCGATTTTCCGAAGTTCGCACCGCAGAGATGGAGAACGCCGCCTATCAGATCAACGATGCCAATCGTTGTTTCCACTGCAAGGACGCGCTCATGGACTCGCTCGGCCCGGTGGCGACCCGCGAGGGCGCAACGGTCCTGCTGGGTGTGAACCTTGATGACCTTGGCGATCATCGTCCCGGGCAAACCGCGGCAGCGCAACGCGGAGCCCAGTTCCCGCTGGTGGATGCCGGGTTCACCAAGGATCTGGTCCGAGCAGTCTCGCGTGATCAGGGGCTTTCCACCTGGGACAAGCCGGCGGCCGCGTGTCTTGCCAGTCGGCTGCCCTACGGCACCAAGGTGACCTTGGGCCGGCTCTCGCGGGTTGAGCGAGCCGAAGCGGCCCTGTCGCACATGGGTTTCAACGAGCTGCGGGTGCGCGACTACGGCGACAGCGCCCGAATCGAAGTTCCCGTGGGCCGACTGGTGGACGCGGCAATGCGCCACGCGGAGGTGGCCCGCGCCGTCAAAGATGCCGGGTTTGTTTATGCCACCCTCGATCTGGACGGGCTCCGGTCCGGCAACCTGAATCAGGCGCTTGGCGAGGCCGCCGTCGCCTCGTCATGAGCGACGCTGAGGTCCCCACACTGGCTGACGACGAAGCCAAGCTGGCGGAGTACTCGGCTGCGCTGCTTTCCGCTATCGAGGAGGCCATTCCGCGGTGGGTTGAGAAGTGCGTGGTCAGCCGGACGTCCGTCGCGCAGTTTGAGGAGGACTCGCTGCTCTATGTGGCCACCCACCAGGCGCAGGTCGACGCGGTCCGAACCCTGATTCCCCGCGTGCGAACGTTGTTGCGCCTCGATATTGATCGGCAACGTTCGACGCCGCTCGAAGTTCTTCGGCGCGGAATTCAGTTTCCCGCCCGGGTGCTTGATCTGGCCAGCGTCCCGCCGGTGCAACGCGATGACTTTTCGGTCGCGCAGTTTCCCGATGACGCGTACGACCTGACGCCCATGTCGTTTGCCGCCGTGGATCCGGCGTTGCACGAACCAGCCCTGGTCTGGGGTGCGGCGAAGGCCCATGTGCACCTCCGGCGTCGACGCGAGGCTGGCGCAGCCCAGGCCCTGCTGGTGGCCGCACTGATCCCCAATCTGATGGATCGGGGCAAAACGCTCAAAACTTTCCCCGCAATCGAATGGTTGAGCGGGGACGAAGCGGTCCGGCAGACAACCGCCGACCTGGTACTCATCGATCTCAAACGGTTGGACAATCTGACCTCAGCCGCCAACCTCGAAGGGTGGACGGTTGGCTTCGCGCCCCATGTGGAAGAAGACCTGCTGATGCAGGCAGCGGATGCGGGATTCGACGAAGTCCTGCCCCGATCAGTGTTCTTCAAACGCGTTGTTGCTGGCAAAATTTCTCCGCCAAAGTAGGTCTGCGGACCCGGTCCGCCACCCAGTTAACAGCGACGAAACATCAGGGAAATGCAGCGGCCAACTTCGCCCCCTATGTTTCGGTGCGGTGAAAATAGACTCACCGTGAAAATTCGGCGATGAGAGTTCCGGGGAGCTTGGGCATGACGGGTGTGGAGAAATGACGGGCGAGATTGCGTGGTACCTGGCATCGGCGGCGCTGGTGCTGCTGATGGTTCCGGGTTTGGCCTTGTTCTATGGCGGCATGGTTCGCTCCAAGAACATGCTCAACATGCTCAACATGAATCTGTACTGCCTGGGCATCATTCCCATCGTTTGGGCGGTCATTGGATTCAGCATCGCCAACGGCGGTGGGGCCGATGATCCCCACGGCTGGTTTGGCTTCCTCAATTTTGGCAACTTTTGGATGAACGGCGTCACCGACGCCGCGGTTGACGGCGGCGAAGCAGCCCCCGGCACCATGGCCTACTGGGCGTACGCCGCCACGTTCGCCGTGATCACTCCGGCCCTGATCTCGGGTGCGGTGGCGGACCGAATCAAGTTCTCAGCGTGGGCCATCTTCGTGCCCCTCTGGAGTGTTCTGGTCTACTCGCCCGTCTTCTTCTGGGTCTACGGCGGCTGGATCATCAATCTGCCCGCGCACGACACCGCAGGCGGTACCGCCATTCACATCAACGCCGGCGCCGCCGCATTGGCAATGGTCCTGGTGCTTGGCAAGCGCTCCGGTTGGCCAAAGTCCGGCTGGCCACCACACAACCTTCCGTTCGTGGTGCTCGGCACCGGCATCCTGTTCTTTGGCTGGTTTGGCTTCAACTCCGGCGGCTACCCTGCCGAAAGCGGTCAGGCGCTGACCAATACGTTCCTGGCCGGCGCCGCCGGCATGATCGCCTGGATGCTGGTGGAGGTCGCAAAGCTCGGCAAGCCGACCACCCTGGGCATGTGCTCGGGCGTCGTCGCTGGTCTGGTGGCCATCACGCCGGCGGCCAGTTTCGTCGGCACCATGAGCTCAATGGTCTTCGGGCTTGCGGCGGGCGTGATCTGCTTCTTTGCCATCACCCTCAAAGAAAAGCTCGGCTACGACGACTCGCTCGACGTGGTGGGCATTCACATGGTTGGCGGCATCATCGGCGGCCTGCTGGTGGGCATCTTCGCCAGCTTCGAACCTTTCGTCGGCCTGCTTGACGAACCATTCCTCGAAGGCGGCGTCGAGCTTTTCTTCAACCAGGTGATCTCCATCGTGGTCGTGATGGTGTTCTCCTTCGTGATGACCTTCATCATCGCCAAAGCTCTGGACGCCACGATCGGCCTCCGGGTCAGCACCGAAGCCGAGGAAGTGGGCTTGGACACCTCCGAACACGCCGAGACCGCCTACCAGCTTGGCGCCGGCGTCATGGGTCGGGTGCAGTGAGTATTGTTCCAACTCGCTGACGCTCGTTGGAAGCGTTCAGCACGCAGCACCCGTGTTTATTGTTCCAACTCGCTGACGCTCGTTGGAAGCGTTCAGCACGCAGCACCCGTGAAGACTGTTCGAACAGTGGATGCCGCCTGCGTGGAACGCTTTGACCGAGTGGGCGAGGTCGAACAGTGGATGCCGCCTGCGTGGAACGCTTTGACCGAGTGGGCGAGGTCGAACAGTGGATACTGCCTCTAGATTGAGCGGGTGGTAGCAGAGCTCAACCGGCAGGACATTCTGGCGGATCACACCCTGGTCGGCACCGTGTTCTGCCGGGCATTCAGTCGGCGGACCGACGAGTGGCTCCAGTCGATCTATCAGGACTGCATCGGCAACGACGATCGGTTCGCATTGGTTGCCACCGGCGGCTACAGCCGGTCGATTCTCACGCCCTTCAGCGATCTGGATCTCCTGCTGCTGCACGAGAACGTCGACCTCGCCGAACTGGAGTCCCGCGCCGAACGGCTCTGGTACCCGGTCTGGGACGCAGGCGTCGACCTTGGCCACGCAGTGCGCACGGTGAAAGAAGCGGTGGCATTGGGCCGCACGGACCTGGACACCGCCACCTCCCAACTTGGCGTGCGGCATCTGGCCGGCAATGTCGAACTGCGAAATCGGTTGGACCAGAAGACCGAGGCCCAATGGAAGAAGCAGCACCGCACGTGGCTGCCGTTGTTGGCCAAGCAGGCGGTGGAGCGGGGACATCAACATGGTGAGGTTGCGTACCTCGTTGAACCCGAACTGAAGAACGGTCGCGGCGGCCTCCGAGACGCCGATGCCATTCGATGGGCCGTCGCGGCCGGCATCGAACTGCTGGAACAAGAGCGGCGCGAAGTGCGCGACGCCGGCGAAGTGCTGCTGGCCGCCCGCGTTGAGCTGCACCGCACCAGCGGTAACAGGAGCAACAAGCTCCGCATCGAAAACCAGGACGAGGTGGCCGAGGCGTTGGGCCTTGAGGCCCAGGACATGATGGCGTCCATTGCTCGGGCCGGGCGAACCATTCGGTGGATCGGCGATGACGTCTGGAACCGGGCCGCCCGAGCGGGTCGGCGCAAGATCCCGATCTTGGGCCGTCGAACCAAAGTGAAGGAGGCGTCACCCGGAGTTCTCATCGGTGACGGCACCGTAAGTCTGCGCGAGAGTGCCGCGCCTGCCACCGATCCACTCCTGCTCTTTCGGGTGGCGCTGCTCGCCGCCGAACAAAAGGCCCGCATCGACCGCCACACCCTTGACCGCCTGGCCGCTGAAGCCACGCTGACCAGCCCCTGGCCCGATGAGGCTCGCGCCCTCTTCGTGAAGTTTCTGGCCACCGGGCATGCGGCCATCCCGGTGATGGAAGCGCTCGATCACACCGGCACTTGGCTGCGACTGTTTCCGGAATGGACGCCCTGTCAGAATCGGCCGCAACGCAACGCCTACCACACCTACTCAGTCGATCGACATCTGACCGAAGCCGCAGCGCAAGCTTCATTTCTGGTTGATCAGGTCGACCGGCCTGACTTGTTGTTGGTCGGCGCGTTGTTTCACGACATTGGCAAGGGATACGCGGGCGACCACTCCATCGTCGGTATCGACCACATCGCCAGCGTTGCTCGCCGAATGGGATTTCCCGAGAGCGACGTAGCGATCTTTGAAGCACTGGTGGAGCACCATCTCGTCCTGCCGGACGCCGCCACCCGCTACGACGTTTCTGACCCTGGCACCGTCCGGGCCGTGACCGAGAAGGCAACATCGGTCCTGCTGCTGCAACTACTGACCGCACTCACCGAGGCTGACTCCATTGCCACCGGACCATCCGCATGGAGCACCGGCAAGGCCGGCCTGCTCCGCCAGCTGGCGGCCAACGCCACCCGTGCCCTGCAAGGCGAGTCGCTGGACGACCTTCCCCGAGATTTCCCGACCGCGGAGCAGCTGGCAATCGTTGCGGCCGAGCAGATGGTCGTCATCGGCGAGAGCACCCATGTCACGGTGGTCGCCCGGGATTCGCCGGGCCTGTTCAGCCACATCTCCGGGGCCCTGGCCGTCAACGGTCTAGACGTGCTGGAGGGAGCTATCCATACCGCGGAAAACAAGTGGGCGTTGTTGATGTTCATCGTTGAAGACAGTCTTGGCAATGTCATCGAGTGGCCACCAATCGAAGCCGACATTCGAATGGCGACCGAAGGCGAATTGCCCATCGAGGACCGGTTGGAGCGCCGCATCCGGGACTATGGACTCGTTGCGGGCGAGGGAGCTGCCGCCGCCGCGGTGAGCGGCACCTTCGTTCGGTTCAACACCCGGTTGGCCGAAAGTCACACCGTGGTGGAGGTGGCTGCGCCCAATCAGGTGGGGTTGCTCTACCGCCTGGCCTGGGCGATCACCAGTCTTGAGTGCACGATCGATCAGGCGCGGGTGCAGACATTGAATGATGGCGTCGTCGACACGTTCTATTTCCGCGATTGGCACGGCCGGAAAGTGACCGACGAAGACAAGCTGGAGCAGATCCGCCAAGCATTGATCGGTGCGATTCGCACCGAGGGCGCGGTCACCGGATGACCAACGAACCACGACGGGTTACCGCAGCCGAACTTTCTCGATGGTCCGAGACGTTGGCGGCGCTTGCTCGCACCGGTCTGGCCTTCACCGACAATCTGTACGAGCAGGAGCGGTTTGAAGAGGTTCTGCATGTGGCCGCCGATATCGGCGCGCACATGGACGCAGAGATCCAAGCCGATCCTCATCTGGCGGTCACCGGTTGGCTTGAGCAGGTGGTTTCGGGTGTTCCCGGTTACGTGACTCCCAAAGTTGCGGTGGGGGCACTGGTGGGGAATGACGACCAGGAGTTGCTGCTCATCCAGCGGTCCGATTCGGGAGTGTGGTTGTATCCGACCGGGTGGGCCGACGTGGGCTACTCGCCCGCCGAAGTCATTGTGAAAGAAGTTCAGGAAGAGACCGGTATCGATGTGGTGGTCGATCGGCTGGTGGCGGTGGTCGACGGACTGCGCAACGGCTGGAGCCGCATCCCGTTCTACTCGCTGGTGTTTCAGGCGCACATGGTTGGCGGCGAGCTGGCCGCGCACCCGCTTGAGTGTTCGGATCTGGGCTTCTTCACCAGGGACGCTCTGCCGTCGCCGCTGGCGTCAGAAGGCGCATGGGTTGACCACGCGTTTGATGTGCTCGCCGGAAATGTGATCGAAGCCAATTTCGACCTGCCGCGGGACCCGCCGTGGCAGGGATGACCCGAGGGAACCGCCTGGCGGGTCTGATGCTGGGACTCGCGCTGGTGACAGCCGGGTGCGCATCGACAGTCGAATCGGAATCGGCGTCGAGTGATCCCGAGCCATCGGTATCAGCGGCATCTCAGCCCGTCACATCGAAACCAGCCGCAACGGAACGGCCGACCTCGGCGCCCCCGGAGTCACCGACAGTGGCTCCAACCGCCACCGTCGCTGCGTCGACGATCGAGACCAACAATGATGACGAGCCCACGCCGACGGCGGCCCCGACATCGACCCCCGAGCCGATTGGATGGAACGGGAGCAGTTGTGTTGCGCCGCCTCGTCAAGACCCGCCCGTCAACCTGCCTTCCTATGACGCCGACCTGGTAATCGACCCGGAGGCCGGTGTGGTTTCGGGTCAGGTGCAGATTGAGTTCTCTCCGGATCTGGCAACGGATCGGATCGTGCTCCGGCTGTGGGCCAACGGTCCCCGCGAGGCGGCGCGTGGGGTCACTGCCACAGTCGGTTCGGTTTCCATCGACGGCCAACCAGTCGAACCCGTAGAGCCGGATCCCACGACCTTGGAACTCGAACTCGGCCGCACGCTGGCGGCCGGCGACGACGTCACCATCAATGTGGTCTTTGGCCTCACCGCAACCGAGGCCGCAAAGGCAAGGGTCTCTGGCGGAGGCGACTGGATGCGCCTGGGTAGCGTCATCCCGTTGTTGGCGTGGGAACCTGGCGTTGGCTGGGCTCAGGAGCCGGGCACTGCCCTGTTCGCCGAGGCGGTCAGCTCCCCGGTGGCTGATTGGGACGTGACCGTCTCGGTCCCGGACGGGTTTGGGGTGCTGGCGTCAGGAATGCCCGAACGAGACCAATGGACCGGGGAGCACCCAAACAGCGTGTTGTGGGAAGCCGATGGCGTCCGGGACTTTGCCCTGTCGGTGGGCCGATTCAACGTGGTGGAAACGACCATCAACGCGCCGGATCCGGTGCGGATCGTGGTCGGCGCCCAACAGGACAGCAACGGCGACAGTATTGATGACGAAGCCGCCTATCTCACCCGGATCAGCGACGCTCTGGAGGACTTTGCCGGTCGCTACGGCGGTTACCCGTGGCCCACGCTCACCATGGCCCTGACCCCGGAGACCACCGGCGGCATCGAGTTTCCAACCCACATCATGCAGGGGCCGGGCTCGATTGGTCGGACCACCCCGCACGAGGTGGCCCACATGTTCTTCTACTCGCTGGTTGGAAACAATCAGGGCCGCGACCCATGGATGGACGAGGGACTGGCGTCGTGGGCCGAGTTCACTCACGAGGGCAACAACATTGGTGCTCTGACGTACCCCTCAGACCAATTGGGCGCCTCCGGTCAGCCGATCACCTATCACGAGCAACGGCCGTCGAACTACTACGACGCCGTCTACGTGCAGCCTGCGGTGGCGCTTGGGAACCTTGGTTCGGCCGCCGAAGTGGATTGTGCTCTTCGCATCTACGTGGCCCAGAACGCGTGGGAGACCGCCACTCCGAAGGACCTGTTTGCCGCCCTCGATGAAGTATTTGATGAACCGGACGCGCTCATGGCGGTGTACGGGCTGCGACGGTAGGTTCAATGACGATGGCTTCGCAATCAGTAATGGACGTTCCCGCGACCGGAGCCGTTGACTACGGACTCACCCGCGCCGGAACCCACCAGCTCCGTCGCCAATGGAAGGTGGCGGACGGGCGTCCACGAGCGGTCGCCTTGCTGGTCCACGGTATCTCTGAGCACAGCGGTCGCTATGAACATGTGGGTCAGCACCTGGCTGACGCCGGCTTCCATACCGTCGCCTTCGACCACCGGGGTCACGGTCACTCTGACGGACCTCGGGTGCACGTGGATGCCTTTTCTGACTTTCTCGATGATGTGGAAGATCACCTTGCAACCGCCCAATCGGTCGGTCTGCCCACCGTCCTGATTGGGCACTCGATGGGCGGGCTCATCTGCTCGGCCTATGCGGTGTCTGATCGGCCTCAGCCCGATGTGCTGGTTCTGAGCGGTCCGGCGTTGGGCGCAAACGTTCCGGCCTGGCAGCGGATGTTGGCACCTCGACTCAGTCAACTTGCCCCGCGGCTGTTCATCCCATCCTTCGACTTCGACGAGGCGGTGTTGTCCCGGGACGAATGGGTGCAGGCGGCGTACCTGGCGGATCCGTTGATCAGGTCCGGTGCAACGCCGCGCCTGGGTGACGAGATGTTTCGGGCCATGGACCACACCCTGGCCAACCTTGACCGATGGCGGGTGCCCACCCTGGTATTGCACGGTGCCGACGACCAGTTGGTCCCGGCGGCGGCAAGTGAACCGTTGGGGACAGTGGTTGGAGTTGAGCGCCACGCACTGCCGGGGCTGCGTCATGAGATTTTCAACGAGCCCGAAGCTCATGAGTTGCTGGATCAGCTGGTGGTCTTTGCCACGGCGCACCTGCCCTCGTTGGCGTAGGTCGGTTCAGCCCTCGGTGTAGAGCTGGCCGCCGTCGACCCATCCGGTGACACCATTCACGCTCACCTGCACGTACGCCACGCCGTTTACGCGCCATCCCTGGTCCGACACGATCTGCATCTGGGTTCCGTTTGGAATGAGGTCGCCGGTGGCAGAGTTCGGATCGGCGAAGTCCGCCAGGAGGATCAGGCCACCGGGAACGTCGGAGGCGAACACGGTCGTGGCGCCATTGCCCACGGTGACCGGGCTCGGTTGATTGCTGGGAACCGGGGTTGCGGTTGACGGCACGGCGGTGGCGGTTGCAGGGACGGCGGTGGCTTCGACCGATGGGGGTTCGGTTGTTGGCGTTTCGGTGGGCGCTACGGTCGGCGTCGCGCCGGTCAAATCGGGATCTTCGGCGGCGACCAGGAACGCAATGGCAATCCAGCCCGTGGATCCATCCTCCAGCGTGACCTCGCCCCACTCAACGTTGTTGACGACCCGACCGCGGCCCGTCGTTCGGGCAATCTCGCCTCGGACGATGTAGCCCAGGACCTCACCGGCGGGTGTGGCACGAATGCGTACGCCGAGGTCGTCTTCGGCAGGCGTCCAGGCGCCGGTGGTGATGACGGCCGGTGCGCCATCAAGATCCGATTCTTCTTCCTCGTCGGTGTCCTGCTGCTCGTCTTCGGTGTCGGTGTCGGTTTCGTCGTCGGCAGAGTCGTCGGTTGCGGACTCGTCGTTGCCGGCGGCTGCGGCCGCTTCGGCATCGCCGACAATGACCTCTTCGTCGTCAGCGGTGGCCACCCCATCGGTTGCGTTGAGTTCGCCGGCTTGCGGCGCGATGCTTCCGGCTTCGCCGTCGACCATCGCCAGATCGGTATCGGTGTCGGCCACCACGGTTTCCAGATCCGCGTCACTGGCCAGTTCCAGATCGTTGCTCTCGGTGGTGGTGGTGTCGGCCAGCTCAACGCTGGTGACTTCAACCGGTCCGGCCGATTCGATGTCCAAGGTGCTGCACCCCGCTGCCACCACCAGGGTGAAGGCGACAACGGCCCCCATGCAACGGCGGTTCGCCACCCGCGGGAGCGGCCGACCGGAGGGGCGGGGAGAAACTGTTCGGCGCATCACGTAGGTCCAATCGGCAGAACGCATCGATATTTTAGTGATTGTTGGGTATTTGGATCCAACACATGGGCGAACTTGGTAGGACCTTAGCCGGGTGCGGCTCCCGAGGCCCACGGCGATGGCTACTCCTGATCTCGCAGGAACTGCTCCACCTCGTCAACGAGTCCATCCACCGACGGATCTTCGCTCTCATCGAAGGTCTGTTCCAGCTCTTCGACGTAGCTGGCGGTCTCGGGATCCTGCTCAACGTAGGCGGTGACCTGCCGCTCGTAGCTGGCGCTGTCGCCGGCCAGGCGATCGATGGCGATACCGACATCGAGTAGTTCGCCAAGCTTTTCCAGCAGCGCCAGAGTGGCCTTTGGCGACGATGCTCCCGCCACGTAGCTTGGCACCGCGGCCCAGATTGATGCGCTGGTCAGACCGGCCGCGCTGCACGCGGCATTCACAATTCCCACAATGCCGGTTGGCCCTTCATAGGTGGACCGCTTGAAGCGGTGGGACGCGTTGACTTCGGGGTCGTCGCTGGTGCCAAAGATTGGCGTGGGACGAGTGTGAGGAACGTCGGCCAAAAGCGCGCCCAGAGTCACGACCGTGGTGGCGCCCAGCGCGGTTGCCACTTCAACGATCGTTTCAGAGAAGGTGCGCCACCGCAGCTGGGGCTCAACCCCGCGCAACAACAAGGCGTGGCGGGTTGACCCGGCGATCGTGCCGGCGCTGATGTCGTTGGCTGGCCAGCGGATGTGTCGTTCACCTGATGGGGTGAGCTCGACGAACGGGCGGGTTTCGGTGAAGGCGAAGAACCGTTCGGAGTCGATGGAGACCACCGGATCAGCAGCCCAGACCTGTTCCAGATGTTCCACGGCGCTGGTGGCTGCGTCGCCAGCATCATTCCAGCCTTCGAAGGCGACGATGAGCACCGGACTGTGAAGCTCCGGTTTGCGCAACCAGCGCAATTCTTCTGACTCGGTGGTGCCGTGCGATGCGCCTTCGGCCGGGTTCTGCTCATTGCCAATGGCTGGCGGATCAACCAATGGTGGAGGTGTGGAGTTCCCCGAGGCGGGGTTTGCTGCGTCCTGAGACATCAGCCAAACGCTAGCCGTATAGATTCACGAAGACGCAATCGCCCCCCTGGGGTCCAAGAGAGGGTTCATAGACATGGGAAATCTTGTTGAAGGTCGGGTCGCCATCGTGACCGGAGCTGGTCGGGGAATCGGCCGTGAACACGCACTGATGTTGGCCGAACACGGTGCCAAGGTCGTGGTAAATGACCTCGGCGGTGACGTTGACGGTGCGGGCGGCGACCCCAGCCACGCCCAACAGGTGGTCAACGAAATTGAAGCCATGGGCGGCGAGGCGGTTGTCAACGGCGCCAACGTGGGCGACTTCGCCGCCGCGGGGGAGATGGTCCAGCAGGCAATCGACACCTACGGCAAGCTCGACATCCTGATCAACAACGCCGGCATCCTCCGGGACCGGATGCTGTTCTCCCTGAGCGAAGACGACTGGGACGCAGTGATCAATGTGCATTTGAAAGGCACCTTCGCGCCAACCCATCACGCCGCCAAGTACTGGCGGGAACGCGCGAAGGCCGGCGAGGAACTGGACGTGCGCGTGATCAACACCGCGTCGCCCTCGGGCATCTACGGGAACATTGGTCAGACCAACTACGGCGCGGCCAAAGCCGGCATCGCCGCATTCTCAGTTATCTCGGCCATGGAACTCACCCGCTACGGCGTGACGGTGAACTGCCTGGCACCGGCCGCCTACACCCGCATGACCGCCGAACTGCCCGGCTTTGCCGGAGCTGACGAAGCAACGCAGGAAGCAATGGGTCCACGCTGGATCGCCCAGGTGGCAACGTGGCTGGCGAGCCCCGAGGCCAAGAACGTCACCGGTCGGGTCTTCGACGTGGTTGGTGACCGCGTGGGCATTGCCGAGGGCTGGGTCCTTGGTCCACATGCCACCCAGACCGATGATCCCGCCGATCTCACCTCGGTCATGGCCGGCCTGATGGCCGATGCCCGGCTGAACAGTGACATGGGTGGTCGCCCAACCGAAGGTCCCGGTCGCCCCGGCCGCGAGCTGTAGTCACAGACGCTGCCGGCATGACCCTGGAGCAAAGGCCCTTTGCCTGCGTCGCTGAGACCTACGAACGGACTCGGCGCACGTATCCGCCTGACCTGCGTGATCACCTGGTTGCTGCGGGGGTGCTGACCCCGGATGCCACGGTCGTTGACCTTGGGGCCGGCACCGGGCAACTGGCGTCGCTGGTCGCTTCGGTGGCTGCGACGGTGGTCGCGGTGGAGCCGGAGCCGGAGATGGTCCGCGTTGGACGTCAAGCGACCGCTCACCTGCAAGCGGTTCAATGGGAGGTTGGTGCCGACGCCGATCTTGCGCAGCTGGTCGGTGCTCCGGTTGATCTGGTGCTCATTGGAAACGCGTTCCATCTGATGGACGGCCCGCAGGTCCTGGACGTTCTGGACTCTCTGGTGACACCTGCGGGGGCCGTCGTGATCTGCTCCAGCAGCGTGCCTGTGTGGCTCCAATCAGCTGAGTGGTCAGTAGCGATTCGAAACCAGCTTGAAACTGAGCTTGGTCGACCCATCGGTGCTGGCGGCACACCGGATCACCATCGGGACCGTGAGCTTCTGGCCGCGTCTGGCTTCAGTCAGGTTGACGAGTGGATCAGCGACCGGACCGAACAACGGCAGGCAGCGAGCGTGGTTGGGGAGATCATGACGGCTGCATCCGGTGATCTGGATGTCGGAGCGCTGGAGCGGCTGCACGCTGCCCTGGTTCCGTGGTTGACCGACGGTGCGGTGACCGAGCAGGTGCGCACCACTGCGCTGGTTGCCCGACGTCCCGGCGGCCGGCTGTAGTCACGCGGCGTTCCGGGCCAGACTCATTCCGGACTTTCTCCAAGCTGACTGATGGGCATCAGCTGGACTGAGCTTTGCGGCGTGTGTTCGGGCTGTACAAATCGCAGACCCATCACGCCGTGGTCATGGTCACCGGGGTTGACCCAGTTGGAGACACCCGGGTCGGTCCGGGAGACGACCAGACGAATGCGGCCATCGTCGCCGGCGGTGGCCAGTTCTTCGGCCGTGTATCCCTCACCGGTGAAGTAGTTGGCCAGGTTCTCCATCCAGTGATTGCAGAGCTGAAAGTTCCAGTGCTGGCACGGTGGGGGAGTGAAGTCGATGACCAGCGCCTGATCCTCTTCGCCCTCGGTCACCGGCGGAAGGCGCCAGTAGCCGAACTCGAAGTGACGGTCATCGGGAGAGCCGCCAATGCGGCGGTAGGTCTCCTCGGTGAAGTGCAGATTGTTCTCCCACTCCAGGATCTCCCGGGTCCAACCGGCGTAGTCGGACTGCAGCCCGAGGACCAGTTGGGCCGCCGTTGCCAGTCGAGCCGACATGTCAGCAGCCGACGGGGTTTCGGGGACCTCCACCGGGTCAAGGCTTGCAATCTCCAGGCGGGGTTTCCGCTGGGTGTCGCGATCGTCATAGACCACCCGCATCATCAACTCCCGGGTGGTCGTCGCCATGGGCATCCATGCTCCCGGCTGCTCATCCACTGCCAGCACGAAGTCAACGTTGCCGGCGGGATCGGTGAACTCATCCAACTCCGCCGTGAACGGGGTGATGGCGTTGTTGGGATTGAACGTCTCCAGCATCGCTTCCGCGTTGAGGCCGGTCGGGAACGACCCGACGTCGCTCGGTATGGGCGGCGACCATGCCGACATGTGGACGTACGCGCCGCCGCGGGTACCGGTAATTCGGTACCGATGTGCGGGGTTGACCGGCTGAACAACGTGATCCTGATTGGGGGACTGCACGCCAATGCCGCCTTTCATTGGCGGGGGAATGATCGCAATGCGCGAAGGCTGGTGGTTTGGGGTGCGGCGTTCAATGGCCCGAAAGTTGGCCATCAGAATCATGCGGGTCAGATAGCGGAAGCCTTCCACCCGATCCTGCTCGTTGCCGTCCGGGGTTTCTCGCAACACGATCTGGCCCGCGGCCTTGAGCGTGTCGCAGAAGTCGGCCCACGCTTCGCCGCTCATCAGTCGGTCAGCGGCCGCGTTCGATTGGTTGTTCATCGTGGCAAACGTAATCGGGTCGACTGCGCGGCTATTACTGTCGAACCGATGTCTGCTGCTGTCACTGGCCAGAACCGACCCAACATTCTCTTTGTCGTGTCCGACGAGGAGCGCCGCAACGACTGGCTCGATGGCGTAGTCGACCTGCCCGCCCACGAACGTCTGCGACGCGACGGCACCAGCTTCGACCGCCACTACACCCACGCCTCGCCCTGCTCGCCCAGTCGGGCCAGCCTCTACACCGGCACCTATCTCTGGGAGCATGGGGTGGTCAACAACGTGAGCTTCCCGAGCCACATACCGCTCGACCCAAATGTCTTGACGGTTGGACAACGGCTCAAAGATCGGGGCTACCGCTCGGCGTATTTGGGAAAGTGGCACCTCTCACACGGTGGCGACCCGGACCTGGCGAGCCATGGCTACGACGACTGGCAGGGCAACGACAAACACTTCACCGGCAATGCCTGGACCGGCCGCTTCTTTGACCCGATCATCACCGATCAGGCGCTGGACTGGTTGCAACAGCACGGCACCGGCGACACCCCGTGGTTTCTCACCGTGGCGCTGGTCAATCCGCACGACATCATGTGGTACCCGATTGACCATCTCAGCCGACAGTCGGGCACGGACAGGGACACGTTCGCGTTCATCCAGGACTATGTGCTGGGCGGCAAGGTCCCGGTGGAGCCCCCACCGGAGGACTACCCCGAACGGTTTGGCAAACTCCCGGCCAACTTCAACGACGACCTGTCCACCAAGCCGGAGATCCATCGTCGCTGGCAGCAGGTGCGCAACACCGAGCACTTTGTGGGTTCCATCGACCAGGCCGACCATCAGACCTGGCTCCGGGGCCTGGACTACTACGCCTGGCTTCACGAGCAGCTGGACCTCAGCCTGGAACGGTTGTTGGGCCAGCTCGACGATCTGAACATCTACGACGACACCATGATCGTCTACACCAGCGACCATGGTGATGCGTGCGGCAGTCATGGGTTGCGCGCCAAGTTGCCGTGTGTCTATGAAGAAGTCGTGGGCGTGCCGCTCATCATCAAGCCGGCGGCCGGAAGCGGTGACCACGCAATGGTCGGAACGCCGGGACAGCGAACCCGGTCCCTGTCCAGTTCGGTGGACGTCGCCGCCACCATCGCGGCGGCGGCCGGCGCTGATAGCGAAGGCATGTCCGGCGTTGACCTGGCTCCGGTGCTCAAGAACCCGACCGCCTCTGTCCGGGAGGCTGTGCTCTTCGGGCAGGACTCGGCGCAATCAGATGCGCTGGCCGATGTGCGATATGCCCTCCGCGGATTCTTCGACGGGACCACCAAGTACGCCCGCTACTTCGGGGTCGGCGGTGGCATCCGTCGCGACGGGCGCGTGTCCGAGGATCCAAAGTCGGTTCCGGCCAACGCCCCATTTGGGGATCAGGAACATGAGTGGTACGAGGTGCAAACCGATCCCGCCGAGCTGGAGAACCGTGCCTTCAATGCGTCGGGATCCGAGCAGCAACAACTGACGGAGCTGTTTACTCGTCAACTGAGGTTCGAGCAGAGCGGCGGCGTTCACTGACGCCTGGACCCGGAGGTGGGGTTTCCCGTCTCGTAGGTCAAAGTACCCGGATCGTCTGACCGGAGGCTGGCGGTTGGTTCCCTCTGTTGGTAGTCATCTCCCTACAGACCGGGAACAACGACCCACTGTTCACCAGAGCGGGAATCTCTACCCTGAAACCAGGACGGCGAACGTGTGCCGACCGGGCGCCGGCGCGGACTGTACTCCGCGCTACGGAAAGGGCGAACACATGGCAGGTTGGACGATTCGGTCGCGCCGCGGCAGCTTCATCGCACTGGCACTTGGTCTGGTGCTTGCATTGCTGGCGACCATCACGATCACCTCGACGGCCGAGGCTCGCAACGGTCGCGACTATCAGGCTCGCCGAGGCGAGCGCATTCGGATCAATGACAACGGCACCTTTCAGATCGACCACACCGGGTCGGGCGCCGGCTTTGGCTTGGCGCAGGTTGCCGAAGACATCGTCCGGCTTCGATCCGGAAACCTCAGCTCCGACCGCGCGTCCGACTCGATCCAGCTTGACCGGGCTCGTGCCCATCGTCGAGACTCAAACGTCTTTGTGGTGCAATTCGAGACGTACCCGCTGGCGTCGTATCTCGAAGAAATTGAGATTCTTGGCGGCACGGTGCATGGATATGTGCCCGAGAACGCCTATCTGGTTGAGATGGGGGCGACAGCCGCCCGGCAGGTCCGCGGTCTGCAGTACGTCAAGACGACCTACCGCTACAACGCACAGAACAAGATTGACGGCGCGCTTGACGCGGCCGTTGCATCCGGATCGATCGGTACCACCTCCTACGAACTCGCCCTCTTTGAGACCGGCGCCGAGCAGGTCAACGAGGTGGCGGCCGAACTTCAGGCCGTCGGAGTAAACCCCGACCAGCTCTCGGCCGGGGCCGGTCGAGTCGTTGCGCAGCTCACCCCCGAACAGGTTGACCTCGTGCTGTCGCTGGACCAAGTCGAGTTTGTTGACACATGGTCCGAATCAGAACCCGACGTTGAGAACACCCGCATCGTCAGCGGTGCCGACTACGTGGAAAGCGTCGGGGGCTACACGGGCCGGGGCATCCGGGGCGCATCATGGGACAGCGGCCTGGATGCTGACCACCCCGAATTCGCCAGCAACCCGCCGATCATCCACTCCAACAACAGCAACCAAAGTCACGGAACGGGTGCCTTTGGCATCATCTTCGCTGACGGACTTCAGAGCGGCTACCGCGGGGTGCTCCCAGACGGCGAAGGAATTGCCGCCACCGGCATCTCCGACTCCTCCGGCTACCAGTCAAAGCCAGACTTCTACCGCTACGCCAACGCCAACGGCGCGGTCTTTGTGACCTCCAGTTACGGAAGCCCTCGAACCAAGGAGTACACCAATATCTCCCAGGCCATCGATGAGGCACTGTTCGACACCGACATCCTGGCCCTGCAATCCCAGAGCAACGCCGGTAGCGAGAACTCCTACGACAACAAGCGCAACTCTCGCCCCGAAGCATGGGCCAAGAACGTCCTGTCGGTGGGCGGCCTCCACCACTACAACAACACCGACGTCGGCGACGACAAGTGGAACGGGAACTCCAGCAGTCCAAGCGGAGGCAGCATTGGTCCGGCCGAAGATGGACGAATCAAGCCTGACCTGTCCTTTTACTTTGACGATGTGGCGTCAACGGGGGTCAGCGGCGGCTACCAGAACTTTGGTGGCACCAGCGCCGCCACGCCCACAACCGCCGGCTTCATCGGTCTGATGTTTGAGATGTGGGCCGACGGGGTGTTCCTTCCTGATGCGGCTGGCATGAACAGCCCGTCCGTTGGCCTGAATCGCAACGCCTACAGCGTCCGTCCGCATGCGGCCACCATGCGGGCGCTCGCCATCAATACCGCCTACGACTATCCGTTCTCCGGCACCGGTCAGTCCGTGGCCAATACCCGGGCGCACCAGGGCTGGGGTCGTATCGATGTACAGAAGGCCTACCAGCGGTCGACTTCGGGCAATATGCCGCTGATCGTGAACGAGACCGATGTGCTCAGCCAGGGCGGCCCGGCCAGCAGCTACTCGGTCACCACCAATGCCGGCAACAATTGTGAGTTCCGCGCCACGATGGTCTACACCGATCCACCCGGCAGCCCGGCGGCCAGCAAAGCGCTGGTCAACGATCTCTCCCTCCGCGTCACCGCTCCCAACGGCACCCAATACTGGGGCAACAATGGCCTGTGGTCCGGCAACTGGTCGACGCCCGGCGGCTTGGCCAACGACGTCGACACCGTGGAGAACGTGTTTGTGACCAATGCGCCGGCCGGCAACTGGACCGTGGAGGTCATCCCCACCCAGATCAACCAGGATGCGCATGTGGCCACCTCGGCCATGGATGCCGCCTACAGCCTTGTGGTGTCAGGATCCTGCATGGGATCGGCCACCCCCGAACCGCCAGACCCAAATCCGACCACCCCAACGCCAGGCCCGACGCTTCCACCCGTACCCACCGGCGTGATCTTCCAGCAGGACGGCAGCTATCAGTGCACGGGCAACACCGCCAACGACTGGGTCACCTGGAGCTCGCCAATGCTCTCCACCGGCGGCGCCCCCGTCAACGTCTCAACCATTGTCACTGGCACTGACGAGATGGAATCCAGCGGCGGTAGCCAGGATCTTGGCGAGCTTCGCTATCGCACCAGCGCCACGGCGCCGTGGACCTTGATTCAACAGGTGGCCGGCAATCCCGCCGGCGGAACCGGGACCCTGGCGGGCACCGATATCGCCAACAGCGGCTCGGTGCAGTTCGAGGTCCGTTCGTGGGTTACCTACGCCGTCAACGAGGAGTACTGCTTTCGTGACCTTGAAGTCACCGGCAACCCGGTGACCCAGCCAACCGCAGTTCCTGCAACGGCGACTCCGGTTCCTGCGACGGCGACTCCGGTGCCCGCTACGGCGACTCCGGTTCCTGCGACGGCGACTCCGGTTCCTGCGACGGCGACTCCGGTTCCTGCGACGGCGACTCCGGT
>ENA-ORXR01000408-ORXR01000408.1-marine-metagenome-genome-assembly--contig:-NODE-408-length-60462-cov-32.726372_pt1 | contig 60462 bp, 50 predicted proteins | sample MGYA00237866_ERZ511479 | MGnify/ENA metagenome assembly ERZ511479 | reverse complement strand
TCCGCCACCCAGGAAAAACGCAAGCGGAGATCCCTCGAACAGATCATTACCAGCCTCTAAAGTTTACGCGTATGGGCTGCTGGGGTTCACTCTATGGACAGCTATAGACCACCCCTGAACAGTTAGGTCCGAGACTCAATCCTCTCTAATAGCCAACCTGCTCCCGCAACCTCAGCACCGAGATTCTGACAACGCTCACGCAAGCCCCGGTCTGAGGTGATGACCGTCCACCGAGTGGGATCCGGATCCGCTTCGAGTAGCTCGACGATGCGGTCGTCGGCGGCATCCGGCCCGCCCTTACCGGCATAGGCGACGTACACTCCGCCGCCTGCGGGGCCAGTGGCGGGGTCGGGCTTTTCGCGGCCGTCCATGACGATGATGACCTCGCCGAATTCGCCATCGAATTCGACCAGATGCGCGACCAACTTACGAAACGCGCCCTGCCGGTCCCGCCACCAACCGTTCGGGCGGGATCCGATAACGTTCATGGCGTCGATCATGAGTCGGGGCTCGTCGGTCATTGTTGGGATCTTGAACTTTGTAGCATGATGGCGGCTGTGTTCTGTGTTCGCGTGGAATCTCTACCATGTTTTCACGCAATGCCTTGGCTTTCTGCCGTCACCTCGCACTCCCAGTCGTCGCATCCGCACAACAGACGCCCGACTCCGACTACTTCTCGAGCAAGGCGGCGACATCGCGATTCATCTGAATGGCGAACTCATCACCCGCTAGGTGACAACCGACGAGATCACCAACAGCTGCTACTTCTGGCCATTCATCCCGGCGGAGCCAAGATGACCCGTGCCTATCCGATGGAGGACATCGGGGGCGAGAGGCAAGACCACCGCACCATCGTAGTATCTGCTTCGGACTGCAGGAAGCCGTTGGCCACAACACTTGGCACGAAGCCTTGACCCTTGACCCGCACGAAGAACTGCAAAGTCGATGAGAAGAAGATGGAGAACATAGAGCGACAGGTATACACGAAAATGCTCAAGGCCGAGGCGTTCGGAGACACCGCCACACCAATCACCGAATGCGAAGCGATAAGTAGCGATCGGTGATGTGGCCCTTAGTCATAACTGGCGCGGAGCCGTTGGTTTCGAACAGCTGGTTGTCGAGGTAGGCGCAGGATGCTCGGCCGCTTGGAGAAGCGGAGTGGAGAAACTCAACAGCAGAGCGATGAGGGAAATTCGCTAGAAAACAGGTGTGCCGTGGCCTTGGATAGGCAGAAAGAGCCGGTTCGGTGTTTACCGAGGCTAGCAGACCAGCCAGTATTGCCACGATGCTTGTCACCAAGGCCACGCTTTACTTCCTTCCAGTCCAGACCCGGGTGCCCCTAAAGTTCGGCACCGAAACGCTCGAATCGGTCACCTGTGCACGGGTCAAGGTCGAGGTCCGCGGCGAAAATGGATCGACTGCCATTGGCTGGGGCGAGACCCCGCTCAGCGTCCAGTGGGTCTGGCCATCCCCCACCCCGTATTCCGAACGCGAGACCTGCCTGAAGGATTTTTGCGCTTCGCTTTCAGGGGCCATCATCAACGAATCCAGCACCGGCCACCCGATGACCATCGGCTGGGAATTTTCCGAAGGCCCACTGCACCGCCTGCTCAACGAGGTGAATACTGAACGCCCGAAGAAGCACCCGATGCCCCATCTTGCTGCACTGGTTTGCTTCTCGGCCTTCGACATCGCCTTGCACGATGCCTACGCGCGCCTCCAAGGTCTACCGATTTACCAGTGCTACTCCACCGAGCACATGGGCGACAAGGATCTAGCCAGCTTCCTCGGTGTCGGCGATGACGGAGTGTCGTTCTCGGGAAAATACGTCAGCGACTTCCTGCTCGATTCCCCACGCACAACGATGCCGGCTTGGCACCTCGTCGGTGGACTCGACGCCCTCACCGACGCCGACCTCGACGGCACCGAACCCGACGACGGCTACCCGGTGACTCTCGAGCAGTGGATCAAGACCGACGGCCTCTGTTCACTTAAAATCAAGCTGCGGGGCAACGACGCGGATTGGGACTACGACCGACTCGTTCAAATCGGCCAGATCGGTACGACCCTCGGTATCGAGGCCCTGACCGCCGACTTCAACTGTACCGTCACCGACCCTGACTACGTCAACACCATCATCGACAAGCTCGCGGCCGAACATCCGGCGATCCACAGACAGATCCTTTACATCGAGCAACCATTCCCCTACGACTTGCAAGGGCACAGTATCGATGTCCACTCGGTGTCCGAGCGCCTACCGCTGTTCCTCGACGAGAGCGCGCACGACTGGCGGCTGGTCCGTCTCGGCCACTCGCTCGGCTGGACCGGCGTGGCCCTGAAGACCTGCAAGACCCAGACCGGCGCCCTGCTCAGCGCCTGTTGGGCCCAAGCCCACGGCATGCAACTCATGGTCCAAGACTTGACCAATCCCATGCTCGCTCAAATCCCGCACCTCAGCCTTGCCGCCCACCTGCCGACCATCCGCGGAGTCGAGACCAACGGCATGCAGTTCTACCCCGAAGCCTCTGCCCCCGAAGCCGCCGTCCACCGCGGCATCTACCGACGTAGGAACGGCCAAGTCGATCTCTCCACGCTGGGAGCTACCGGCTTCGGCTATCGCGAGGACGAAGTGGTGCGTGAGCTACCGGATCCGGCATCGCCATGATCGACATCTTCGCACTGCTCCTTGTCCCTTGTCCTCCTGAACTCGCCCGGGCCGACGGCTTCGCTTCCATCACCGCCCACGGGCGCGACGGAATCACCGGAGGTAAAGGCGGAGCCGTCACCGAGGTCAAGACGTTGGAGTCTCTAATCCGACACGTAGCTAACTCCGAGCCCACCATCCTTGCCGTTCAAGGCACGATCAAAGCCAAGCCAGCAGCCCTAGTCCGAGTCGCCTCAAACAGAACCATCTGCGGATCCGAAGCCGACGCCGAATTGGTCGGGATCGAACTGCACCCCGTGAATGTCTCCAACGTCATCATCAAAAACCTGACCATCCGCGACTCCTTCGTCGCCTCCCACCCGAGCGCCAAGGCCCAGAACTTCTACTGTAATAAAGCTGACGCCGTCTACCACCTCAGGATCGATCGCTACCGATGTCGCCCGCGCCAGCGACGGGCTGATCGACCTGCGCAAGAGTTGCGACTGCGTGACTGTTTCTTCAACCTTCAACGGTGTCCAAGATTTGGGTTTAAAGTTTAGCGTAGAGCGCCCGTAACTTGGTCAGGGCGTGGTTCTGTGAAGTCCTATTCCAGAGGCAGTATCTTATCCAACGGATGAGTTTCACGTGGGGCCCTGCCCTGGGTTGATCCGTGGCTGAGTACACGGCCGCGACGAGCGAGAGGTATGCCGGGTGATGTGGGGGCAGCGGGTTCGAACCCCGGTCCTACCCGATTCGCTTTGTATTTCTTTCCATCAATGGGCAGCAAGCTCTACGAGCACAAACTCCTGAGGTTTCACTATTACTAACTCGTCACACTCCCATATCGCTTCTCCGCATGAAAAAGTGACCTCGAAGCCTTCAATTATTAGTGAAACACTTACGACTTGTCCGTACGCTCCAGTAACGGATTTCACGAGCTCGATACGACCTGTGGGGAGCTCTGTAACATCTCTACCACGAAGAAAATTGTCCCCATAAGCATCAAATATCTCCAAGGGTACTGCCGACGCGTCGAGTGATATCATAAAATGCTCTCCAGCATCATCAAGTCCAGCGTCCCAATCTTCGCTAGTTCCATCGGAAAACACTGACTGCAAATCATAGAACTGTAAATAACCACACGAAAGATCCGCCCAAACAATTGGCTCGTCCTGATCAACAGCCAACTCAGTTCCAATCCAGTTTGACACATAACGCCCCATGAGACGTTCAAATTGGTTAACGGGATTCATTTTTTAGCGATCAAGGCAGGGACACCCGTTGCCGGGCGCCCCCCTCGCAGATCTCTGCGTGCGGTTTTCTCGCACAGGGCTCCTCAGTGGAGCGCGCAGTCCGGATGACGCCTGCGGAACGAACTTCGATGCTAGAATACCGACGGTAAATTCCTTGGCGGTTAGGCTACGCCATTGCTTCCGACTGCAGAGAAATAGAACCCGAAGGCGATGTGCGGAAGCCACTAGCCTCTCCGAATCTCCGAGCCCTTGAAGTTGACCCGGATCGTATAAACGCTCTGGCGTTGGTACTCGATCATGCCGGATTCGAGATCCACTCGCGCTGGAACTTTGTCCATGTGCTTATCGACGACCGCTTGGAAGCCCCGCTCGGAAAACACATCGATGACCATGGCCATGGCCTGAGGATTGCGGAACAGCGGAGCCTCGGTGTGAATGATTGCCTCGCCGGAGATTGCGTGGTGCTTGATGATTGTCATGAACTTCTCCTGAATCAGTTCGCAGACCTCGGCGAATAGCGAAGGATCGGTAGACGCGTAACCATCGAGGCGCTTGACCAACTCTTGCCGGGCGTGGACGACTATCTCACTTGCCAGTGGCAAATTGCGGAGCATGTCGAAGGTGTCAGCCTCCAGCTCAAGGGAACTCTGATAGCTAAGCTCGGCAAGAATGTTCTGCTCCACATCCTTGATGTCGCCTTCTGCATTGATAAAGTGATAGAAGAACGTCTCCTTCAGAGAACGAAGCGCATCCCACGTCTTCTCTTTGAAAACTTGGTAGCGTCTACGAGCGGCCTCAGGATCGAGGTCAGTCTTGCGCAACTCGACGATCTCTCCGATACCAGTTTCCCGTACCTTGGCATTCTGTCGCTCCATCTCCTCGCCCCGGTAAAGCTGTCGGGCGATACTGGTTTTTTCCTCAACGAAAAGAACCATGACGTGAATGATCGGAGCGCGGAAATGGCGGGCCAGGCTTGTGCCCTGAAACTCACGATGCAGTGAGTTGAGTTTCTCGACGAGAAGCTTCATACATTCCACCTGCACGGTGGTGCGGGGAAATCCGTCGAGAACTGCGCCGTCCCGGAACTCTTCCTTCAGCATACGGCGAAACAGAATGCCGACCACTTCCTTATCCCCTACCATACCACCGCCATCGATAATCTGCCGAGCCTCTGGGCTGGTGAGGAGCGAACTGACAACAATTGGCGAGCAAGTGAAGCCACGAGCCTTCTGAATAAATCGGGTATTGGTTCCCTTACCGGCTCCAGGAGCTCCACCGAGGAGGATGATCTCCTTAGGAAACCGGAGGTTCTCATGGCCAATATCTTCTTCAAGGGATTCCCATACCGAATTAAAGATTAGGCGAGCATCCTTGATCTCAAGGTCGCGAATCTCAGTGGTCTTTGGGTCGGTGATATCTTCCGGCATAAGCGCTACCGTCCATCGTGTTCCACTAGCACCAACGCAAGCAGATTCGCGCGCTCACAGAACCACTATCGCTCGTGCCTAGCTAGAGCTAGAGGGGACTGTTAAAACACGAGAGAAAGCCAGAGAGGTGAATAGGTGCTAGAAGTTCGCGGCTTCGCCGATGGTCTTCAAGAGCTACCCCTGCGGGGTGCGGGCCAAGGGAAAATGCTCCATTTGCAGGAAGTTTCGTCAGCCGATGAACTGTTGACGACCGTAGCAGAACAACGTATTGAATGGGCCGATCTCAAGGGTCGGACGACAACATCACTCAAACAGATGGCTAAAAAAGCAAACAAAGGCAAACGATACTCCGAAGAAGAGAGGGCTGAAATCGTTCAGTTCATCACAGATTTCGACAAGAAGAACGGTCGCGGCGGAATGAAGAACGCTTCGGAGAAGTATGGAGTCTCCACCGTCTCCATCGCACGTTGGCAGAATGGCGCTGGTAAAAAGAAGCGCAAGTACACGAAGCGCGCCAAAGCACCCAAGACAACTACAGCCGCTGTTGGAGCCTCAGCTGACGCACCTCGCGGACGCAAGCCTGCGATCCAGGGTGCCACTGCTACTCTGACCCGCATGGTCCAGATCCACGAGCAGATCGGCGCACTCGAGTCGGAGTACGACACTCTCAAGCAGAGCCTGTAGCCTCGCTAAGATCTTTTAAGAGCTCTGCACCTTTCCGGGTCAGGGCTCTTTCTTTGTCCAGAAACATGACTCATCCGTAATTATGACACCCAACGCTAATACCTGGGACACCCAGTTCCGAGAGCTGTTCGACCGCTCTTGCGAGAAGTATCGATCGGGAAGCACCGACTTCGCTAGTTACTACACCGAAGACGATCTTTCGTTTCTCGGAAGTATCGGTTACCGCAAACGGGAGTTCTTTGATTTTGTCGAAGACTACTGCAACGAGGGCGTTCCGACTGCCGAATCTGCCTTACTCGTGGCAGCCGCACGCCGAGACTATTTCTTGGTCGTACAAGACGGCGCTAGTAGCGAGATTCGACTACTCCCAGATGCTCTACCGGGGAAAGAAGAAGAATTCGCAGGCTTGGTCTGGCTTCCCCGAATTCTGGCTAAGGCTCGAGGAAAACTACGCGGCGAGCTCGACCCGGACATCATGTTCTGTTGCGGAGGCGATCGGGCATTTCTCAAACGTCACGGCATTCATCCCGCCGACTTTCTTCGCGCAACTTGGGCGGCAGAAGCTGACGATGAGCAACTAATTCGCTGGGTCCAGGCGCAAAGCACTGATAGCTAGCTAGTGCCCGAACGTCTCTTTCGACCGTCGGCGCCGGCTACCTACCTAGCTCGAATCCACTCTCGGGGATCGAGCCGGTAGTAGGCGCTGAGTTGCTCGTAGACTTGGGGTAGGTCGCGGGACAAGTCCTCTGGTTGTTCGAAGAACGTCTCGGTGGCGCAGGAGAAGAACTCGGCTGGGTCTTGGGCACCATAGGGATCGACACTGCCCCGAAAGCCGGCCTCAGTGCGTGAGCGATGGCGTTCGTAGGCGGCGGTAAACGCCTCCGCCCACTCTTGGTATTGCTCGCGGTCGTCGAGAAGCGGCAACCCATCGGCGAGACCAAAGTCTTGGTCCAACTGGTGAGCGAACTCGTGGAGGACAACATTGAAGCCGTCGGCCCCCGCATCGACGTCTTCCTTGACCGTATCCCAGCTGAGCACAACGGATCCGCTATCCCAAGACTCGCCGAGGAGAGAACTCTCTTGCTCACCCTCTTTCTCTCCTGGGCGAACAAACGTCCCCGGATAGATCAGCACGCTTCGCAGAGCGGGATACAGATCCGCCCCGGGTCTCCCGGCTAGGAGAAGGCAGGCATTGCCGGCGACGGTGAGCTGGATCTCTTCGGTGACCTCCTCGAGCTCTCCACAGGCCTCGAAGTTCTTTTCGGCAAGAAACCGCAGTACATGCCGGTCGACGCCTTCGCGCGCCGCATCCGGCAGAAGCGAATACAGAGGCACCTGACGCCGCAGGATATCGCCCCAATGACGAGGAAACTCCGCATCCCGAAGCCCTGCCTGTGCCCCCCGAGCGGCAAGAAGCCTACCGACGAGATAGATGATACCAGCCACCCCGAGCAGGACGACGGCGAAACCGATGATTCGCATCATAGGAATCCCTACTCCGCAATCGGCAGAAAGCGAACGCACATCGGTTTGGGCAGCTCGGCGCCGACGTCGGTGAGGGTCAGCTGGCCGCTGGTCTGGTCGAGTTTCAAGACTGCGGTGTTGTCCGAATTTTGGTTCGCGGTGACGATCCACCCGCCGTCTGGAGTGATGCCGAAGTTCCGTGGGATGTCTCCGCCGCAGGGCTCGTTTTTGAGCGAACTGAGAGCGCCGGTGGCCTCGTCGATGGAGAGGGTGGCGATGGAGTTGTGGCCACGGTTTGCGCAGAACAGAAACTTGCCGGACGGATGCACCAGAAGTTCCGACGTTGATGTCTTCTCGGAGAATCCCGCTGGTAGAGTCGATACAGTAGCGTCTTCCGTAAGTGCACCGGTAGCACCGTCGAGTTGGAAGGCGGTCACCTGCGAGGTCAGTTCGAGATTGGTGTAAGCGAACTTGCCGTTTGGGTGGATGGCGAAGTGCCGTGGGCCGCCGCCGAGGTTCTTTACCTTAACTCCGGAGAAGGCTGCGTTCGGCGCGATCGAGCTGTCCGCCCTGACGGCGTGGCAGTAGACCGAGTCGGTGCCAAGATCGGCGGAGTAGAAGAACCGGCTGTCGAGTGATGGGATGACGCAGTGGGCATGTGGGGCCATCTGGCGCTTCTTGTCGATGCTCGACCCTTCATGGGTGATGACCGCTTTCGCCGCCGACAGCATTCCATCCGATCCGACGGCGAACGAGGCGACCTTGCCCTCTCCATAGTCAGCAGTGGCGAGAGTCTTGCCATCCGGAGTCAGGGCTAGGTGGCAGGCACCTCGGCTTTCGATCAAGGACGTGCCTTCTTGCCGGATCGCACCGGTCTTGGCATCGAGTGAGAAGAAACTGACACCACCGGTGGGCTTACCGTCCGATCCCTCGACCGACTCGACGCTGTAAAGATGCTCGCCGTCCGCCGCGATGGCGAGGAAGCTCATGCCATTCCCCTCGTAGACCCGTTCGGTTGCTCCGAGCTCTCCGCTACTGGAGTCGAACGTCGCCCGATAGATCCCAGGGGCAGACTTGTCGATACAACCGAAGAAGACCCAGGTGTCTGGAGCCGCAACGACGGCGGATTCGATGAAAACGGCAACTAGCGCGGTGATGAAGCTTAGGCGTGGCATGCCCGACTATGCATGTGAACTCACCTGCGGATCAAGCCTTCGTGCCTACGCTCGTAAATCGTCCTTTTCTCCCTGCCGAATCTCCTCCACACTTGCGGCACGCCCATGTTCATTCACGACGATTTTCTTCTCTCCAACGACCACGCCCGTGCGCTCTACCACGAGTATGCCAAGGACCAGCCGATCCTCGACTACCACAACCACCTGCCGCCGGAAGACATCGCCACTGATCGCCGCTTCAACGACTTGTTCGAAATCTGGCTCGAGGGCGACCACTACAAATGGCGGGCCATGCGTTGGAATGGGGTGCACGAGGACCTGATCACCGGCGACGCGTCGAACTTCGACAAGTTCAAGGCCTTCGCAGGCACCGTGCCCCACACTCTACGAAATCCTCTCTACCACTGGACCCACCTAGAGCTAAAACGCTACTTCGGGATCGATACCCTCTTGTCTGAAGACACTGCCGAAGACATCTGGCACACAGCCAACGAGCAGCTCCAGAGCCGTTCCGAGCTGACCGCTCAAGGCACGGTCCGGGGGGCCAAGGTCACCGCGCTCTGCACCACCGACGACCCGTCCGGATCCATCGCCCATCACCAAGCGATCAACGACTCGAATTGCGGCTTCAAGGCCTACCCTACCTACCGTCCGGACAATGGCTTCAAGACCGATGATGCCGCTGCCTTCAACACTTGGTGCGATGCCCTCGCGGCCGCAGCCGACACCGACATCACCAGTCTGGCGGACCTCCACGGTGCCCTACGCACCCGCCACGACGACTTCCACGCACTCGGTTCCCGGATCTCCGATCACGGGATGGAGGTCGCCTACGCCGATTTTCCGACCCACGCAGAGGTGAAGTCGATCTTTAACAAGGTCCGCTCGGGGGCCAATGCCACGCCTGAAGAAGCCGCGAAGTTTTCCGCCGACCTCATGCTTCATGTCGGTCACCTCAATGCCGAAAAGGGCTGGACCCAGCAGATGCACCTCGGCCCGATCCGCAACAACCGCCCAGCCCTCTTCCGCGACAAGGGCCCCGACCTAGGAACCGACTCGATGTCCGATGCCCCCCAGACCCGAGCCCTTGCCGCCTACATGGGCCGACTCGACGAGGATGGCATGCTACCGAAGATGGTGCTCTACAATCTCAATCCCGCCTGGAACTACCCACTGGCGACGATGGCCGCCAATTTCCAAGACGGATCGGTCCCCGGAAAGATCCAGTTCGGCTCCGGATGGTGGTTTCTAGACCAAAAAGAAGCCATGGAGTGGCAGATCAATGCCCTGTCGAATTGTGGATTACTCTCACGCTTCATCGGCATGCTAACCGACTCCCGCTCGTTCACGAGCTTCGCCCGCCACGAGTATTTTCGGCGCACCCTGTGCAACCTACTCGGTCAAGACATGGCCTTGGGAATCCTCCCCGACGACCTACCGACAATCGGCAAGATGGTCGAGAACATCTGCTACAACAACGTCGAGGCCTACCTCGGAGTCGAAACCGGGTAGTAGTCGATCGCATTCTCGATCTTCACGGCTGCGATGGTGCGGACAGGGCGCTCAAGGAGAGGCTCGTTTCGCGCCCGAAGCGGGGCGATCTGGAGCCATAACCTACACGAAATTCTGGGGTTCTTGGCACCCCTTTTGGTGGTATCCTGTGCACCACTTCCAACTGCCGGCCACAGCTCCGAACATCGACTGGGAGACACATTCCCCATAGGTAAAGGAAACGGAGAGGGAAGGAATCGAACCAACCAGACCCGGGATCACCAAGTCTCAACGGTTTTGAAGACCGCGGGGGCCACCAGGCACCCATCACTCTCCTGAAGAAGAGTCACCCTATATGCCCGAGACCGAGGCAAACCGCAAGGGCGAGATTTACGCAGAACCGCTTGCGATAAGGCTAGGCAAAGAGTACGAACGCGCTCTTGTATGGCCTCCCCCATATCACGTTTTCGGACCTGGATCGCCGAACGTCGGCAACTCCAGCCTGACGAGGAAGTCCTGTTCTTTCCTCAGAGCGGCTGGCCATCGGCAGATGGCGACGGCTGGGAGTTCGACGTACACGGCTGGATCTTCGAACGCGAAGAGCAGGTATGGCTTCGAAACTTGGCGATGAAACTGCTTCGTGAGGCCAGTGAGGTCGAGTGGGCAGAGGCCGAGAAGAGCCCCCATTTCAGGGGCCGATGTGCCATGTTCTTGGTCGATAACGAGCGTTGGAAACGCCTGTGGATTGACGTCGCCGGACAAAGGCATCGGCTTCCTAGCTCAGGCCCCGGAGGACACTTCACCGCCGAATTAGCACTACCGAAGTCGGTAGCCGCAGAGGGAGGATTGATTCAAGCCGACCTGATTCCGATCAGTGGCGATCAGCGGCAATATAAGGCAGACATCCACCTTGTTCCCGACGAGCACGGCATCTCCGTCATCTCGGACATCGATGACACGATCAAGATCACCCAAGTCCGCGATAAGCGCGCAGTGGTCGAGAACACGCTATTTAAGCCATTCAGCCCGGTCGAAGGCATGGCCAAAGTCTACCAGCGCTGGGCGAAGCAAGGCGCGGCATTCCACTACGTTTCAAACTCGCCTTGGCAGCTATTCCCTAGCCTGCTTGAGTTTCTCAACACCAGCGGGTTCCCCGGCGGCGGCTGGTACCTGAATCGCCTTCGCATCCAAGACCGGAGCTTGTCCCACTTCCTGAAATCATCGGAACGAACCAAGCCTCCGACCATCGCATCCATTATGGAACACTGGCCATCCCGCCAGTTTATTTTGGTCGGCGACAGCGGCCAGAAGGACCCCGAGGCCTACGGCGAAATCGCGCGTCTGTTCTGCGGCCGTGTAAAACACATTTTCATTCGGAGCGTCCGCGAGGAGGACGATCCTGAATCCGAGCGATTCCTCAACGCCTTCCGCGATATTCCCAGCACCGACTGGACGCTGTTTCGCGACCCTTCCGAGATTACGATTTGATACCTGATGTCCGACAACCAATTTAGCTCCAAAGCCGAGCTCGAACGCCTCCTACCACTCAGCGAGGAGGACAAGAACCTGGTCAAAGCTGGGCCACCTACTGCATTTGAGCAAGACTACTTCGATTCCTACGACCGGATCAGTATCCACGAGGATATGCTAAAGGACGACGTCCGCACCGGGGCTTACATGACAGCCATCTGCGGGAACCCGCAGCTGTTCGAAGGCAAGACCGTGCTCGACGTAGGTTGCGGCACCAGTATCCTGTCCCTCTTCGCTGCCGAGGCCGGAGCGAAAAAGGTCTACGCAGTGGACCGTTCGCGCATTGTCGAAAAGGCTCGTCAGATCGTTTCCGACAATGGCTTCAACGGCACCATCGAAGTGATGCAGGGCAAGCTCGAGGAACTCGAAATCCCTGAAGAGGTCGATATCATCGTCAGTGAGTGGATGGGCTACTTCCTGCTCTACGAATCCATGTTCGACTCCGTGCTGTTCGCCCGCGACAAGTGGCTCAAGCCCGGCGGACTGCTGTTCCCCGACAAAGCCACCATCCACATGGTCGGCATCGAGGACTCCCAGCAGACACGCAACAGCATCGACTTCTGGGACGACGTCTACGGCTTCGACATGGGATGCATCAAGCCTCTTGTTCACCGTGAACCGTTGGTCGAAACCGTGGCCATGAACCAAGCTGTGACCTCGAAGGAAGTCTTGCTCGAACTTGATCTCGAGACGGTGAAATTGGAGGAACTGTCCTTCGCTGCTCCGTTCGCTCTTAAGGCGACCGAGACCGAGCGATGCCACGCCTTGGCCTGCTCCTTCGATACGGCGTTCACTCACGGCAATGAAACGGTCGTCTTACCCACCGGACACGATTCGCGCGGCACCCACTGGAAGCAAAGCTCCCTCTTCCTCGACTGGCCCGTCTACCTTTCCGAAGGCGACGTCCTCGAAGGCACCCTCGCCTGCCGGCCGAATGCGATCAACAATCGCGACCTCGACATCGCCGTCGAAGCCAACATCCGCGGCACCGATGATCCGCAGTCTTGCCGCTACTTGATGAAGTAGGCTCGGGTCGCGTGAGTGCCCCTCCCGCCATGGACTCCCATGGCCCCGTCACGCTTCCGCGTGGCGGCCGGAAGGACTCGGCTCCCAGCGCTCCTCTGGTCTCTACAGGGGGGCGTGGATTGTAGGAGCGCTCGCCTAACAGCTCATTCCGACCTAGTCTACATCTGAATACCGACACTCCCCGGAGCGACAACGACCGCGACGTGGCGGTCGACAGTCTTGCCCGGATAGTCGAGCCTGCGGGTGTGGGCATTCAGCTCGCTAGCCAAGACGATACCGCCCAAGGACCGGAGCACCGACAAGGCTTCGATGTGTTCCTTGTCGAAGTAGGATGTGATCACCAGCACGCCCCCATCGCTGATCCTAGCCAAGCAAAACTCGTAAATCCGCTGCCACACCGCGCGGTCGAACCATAGGTTCTGGTGGCGGATGAAGACAACGTCGAACCGCTCTGGCACTTCGCCGTAGCCGACCAAGCGCGTCGCGTCGTCGGCGACGAATTCGATCGTTGAAGCCTGCCTGCCGCCCGCCCGAATCTTCGGCACGCCGGCTTCTTGAAACAACGACTCGGTCGCCCGGTAGCGGCGCCGTCCCCGATCGATCTCGCCTTCCCGTAGATCGAGAGCGAACTGCCGGACGGTACGTCTTCCCCGCCCGAAGTAGGCACTCAGCACCGATCCCTCCTCGCACCGGCCACAGGCCAGATTGAGTAAGTCCAAGTCGTCCTTGCCCCGCCCTGGGTTTCGGTCTGCGCGCGTCAGCACCAAGTCGAGCATGGCCCACAGCGCCTCCATGTCGCGGGCGAAGAACTTGCCAGCTTGAAGCTCGCGCCGAAGCTCGGCGATCACCTCGGGATCCAGTTCCCCCGCGATCTCCCCTCCCGCATGAAGGTTGATCAGCCCCTCCAGCATGCCGCCGGGTCGAGGAGTGATGGGATGGGAATCGGTCATAGTGAATTCCGACACGAAAGGCCAAATCCCGGAGTTCCTCAAACTGAATCAAATCGGAACGCCGGTGAGACTTCGTCCGGCTCATGAATTCTCATCCGGGGAAATGCCGGAATTCTTCCCACCCCCCTTCGCAATCCGATCCTACTTACTTATACTTACGGCCCCCCTAATCCAACGCATTGCCATGCCTCTGGAAGTGACACACAGCCCTACAACTCCATTTCGATCAAAACTGGGTAAAACCAGCCTAAGTAATTACCGAAGAGGAGCCCGATCAAGGTCAACCCATCGAGGAACGATTAGGTCGCGATGCCAGTGGCGAGAACCAGCAGGGCCGAGAAAGCCAGAGGCGCGTGGCACCGTGACTTACGAGACCAGTAGCGTAGTCATCGAGGATGTTGTAGCCATCGGCGTTGTAGCTCTGCTCTTGGCACCGACTGGGGCGCAACCACCGGAATTCGGGTTGAGCTCGTTTAGCTGGCTGGCCGGAAGCGACTGGTAACAGACTGGCTTGGTTTTGAGGGTCGGAGCGTAAGACTCGACGGTAGCTTTCTCTCAAACCGTCTTAGCCGACTTGGTGAGTGTAGCCGACCTGACTTAGACGGAAGCTGTGCCTTCGCTGATCCCCCCAGAATTGCGATGGGCAACGGACAAAACGATCACACTAGGACGGAAAACAGGAAATGCGGACTGCGGAAAGGACTTGGTAGTTGGAGCTACGTTTAGATATTTTCCTCAGAAATAAGCGTGCCAGCACTGTTACGAGACCAGCTAACTATCTTACGATGAGCCAACTACAGGAAATATAGACAAATACGACACCACTGCGATTCTGTAATAATTACACGATAGATGCAATTATTACCCTGCACCTACTTCAATCCACCTACCATTAATCCTTCCATCAGTCCGTTCACTGGAGAGAATTCACCCAATCCCTCGCTTGTCGGCGGCGCATAGGGTGCTTAGGTGCCGGACTCTAAATGATTACTTTTGATGAACTCGGTTTGTCCGAGGCCGTAATGGAAGGGGTCCGGGAAAAGGGCTACACGCACCCGACCGACATTCAGGCCCAGGCCATCCCCCTCGTCCTCGATGGCAAAGACGTTATCGGGGCCTCGCAGACAGGCACCGGTAAGACGGCAGCCTTTGCTCTTCCTACGATCAGCAAACTAGGTAGCCACAAAGCCACCCGGTGCTTGATTCTGGAACCTACCCGCGAATTGGCCGCCCAAGTCTACGATGCCTTCATCGACTACGGCAAAGGCACCGACCTCACCTACTGCCTAATTCACGGTGGTGTCGGCTACGGACCACAGATTGAGGCTCTCCAAGCCGACGCCGACGTCATTGTCGCCACACCTGGTCGCCTACTCGACCTCATGGCCAAGGGAAGTATTAAGATGGAAGAGGTCGATACCCTGATTCTCGACGAGGTCGATCGTATGCTCGACATGGGCTTCCTACCCGACGTCCGCAAGATCATCAACAAGATCCCGAACAAGGAGCGTCAGACTCTGTTTTTCTCAGCCACCATGCCGGCGCAGATCAAGGGTCTCGCCGACTGGGTGCTTAAGGACCCGGTCGAGATCGAAATCGGCCAGCGGATCAAAGCTGCCGACACTGTCTATCACGCATTCTACCCTGTCGCTCTCGACCAACGCTACCAACTGTTCGAAGCCCTGGTTGAAGCTACCGATTTCGACAGCCTCATGGTCTTCACCCGGACCAAGATGATGGCCGACCGCATCGCCTCCGCGATGAAGAAAAAGGAAAAGTATAGTGTTACCGCCATGCACTCTGACATCCGTCAGTCGGAACGCTCGAAGGCACTCAAAGGCTTCAAGGAAGGTAGCTTCGATATCATCGTTGCCACCGACATCGCGGCTCGTGGTCTGGACATCAGTGGAGTGACCCACGTCATCAATTACAACGTTCCCGAAAACTCGGAAGACTACGTTCACCGGATCGGACGAACCGGCCGGGCACAGCGCGAGGGCGACGCCTTCACCATTCTCACTGCCGACGAAGTCCCTTATGCGGAGTCGATCGAACGTCTGATCGGCCAAAAAATAGAGAAGCGCAAGCTGACCGACTTTCCTTACAACTACACCGCTATCTTGGACGCCGACAAACCGAGCGTCGAGAAGCTCCACAAGATGCTCGGCCGCACCAAGCGCCCGAAGCAACGCCGTCCGAAGCGGACCAAGCGCTAGGCACACGTCGTGAGAGTCATCGCCATCGACCCCGCCCTCCGCAAGAGCGGTGTGGCCGTGCTCGATGATAGCTCCGGTTCGCCGGAGGCGCTCCACTACGGAGTTATCACCAACCCGCCGAAGCTGAAGCAATCGCGTTGCTTCGTGTCGATCCGTGACACCATCGCCGACCTGGTGCGCAAATACGAGCCCGACGAGTGCGCGGTCGAGGGTATTATCTTCGTCCAGAGCCACCGCACCGCCATCACCATGGGCGCCGCACGCGGAGCCGCCATCTTAGCCTGTGCCGAACACGGACTGCCGGTTTACGAATATGCGCCCAAGCGAGTGAAGCAGGCGGTCGTCGGCTGCGGCACAGCGGACAAGGCTCAGGTTTCCTTTATGATGCGAGCCCTTCTCAAGCTCCGCGAGACTCCCCCAGCCGATGCCGGTGACGCCCTCGCCATCGGCTACGCCCATCTCCAAGCTTCCTCTGCCTTGCACCCGGCCTTCGCGCGGGGCGACGAGGTGTAGCACGAAGCGAACCGCACTCAACAGGGCTTGAGTAGTGTCCAGAGCCGGGTGTCATGTTCGCCGATCATTCTGAGTTTCCTGTCGAGTTCGCCGGTTTAAAAACCACTGGCATTGCCTTCGAACGTTTTGAACCGCATCGTCTTGGCGAATTGGGAGCGGATTTTAATTGAGCAAGAAGCCGGGGAATCCGACTGTCTGACAATGAGTGGGCAGACAAACCCGACCTCCAGCATCGAGCAGACCTTTACGCGGAACCAGCGGATTCTCGTCGAGTTCGCTGTGGCGGAGCAGCTTCGCAGACTGCCCGGGATCGAGCTCCATCCGACGCTCTTCAACACACCTCTCGTCTACGGAAGTGTTGAGGAACAGGCGGCACTGGCTAGCGTCTACTTGAAGTATTTGGAGACAGCGAATCGGGCTGGGTTGCCGATACTGCTCACCGCTCCGACTTGGCGGCTAGATGCACGGCGGGTTGCGGAGGCGGAGGGTATTCCTGCTTTGATCAATACCGACGCGGTCGACTTCGTTTCGAACCTGGTCGCAGAATCCAACACCTCTGGCCGCACCCACGTCGGAGCACTGGTCGGGCCGAAGGAAGACTGCTACCGCCCCGATCTCGCGCCGTCAGCGGAAGAGGCCGCCGAATTTCATGCTCCCCAGATCGAAGAGCTCGCCGCGACGGATACGGTGTTTCTCCTCGCCCAGACCTTGCCGTCAGTCGCAGAGGCCTTGGGCATCGCGCGGGCCATGGCGGAGTCATCGAAGCCCTACCTGATCAGCTTCTGCACCGGCCCCGATGGCAACGTCCTCGACGGCACGCCGCTCCCCGAAGCCATGGCCCGGATCGACGAGGCCTCTAGTAGCGCCCGACCTCCACTGGGCTACTTTGTCAACTGCACCTACCCGAGCTTTCTCACCGATCGGTATCCGGCAGGAAGCCTGAAGCGACTGATCGGCATTCAGGCCAACGGATCAGCGAAGGACGTCTGCGCTCTTGAGGCCGCCGACGCCACAGAGGCCGAGCCGGTAGACATCTGGGCCAAGGAAATGGTCCGACTGCATGCGACCCAAGGTGTGCTGGCACTCGGCGGTTGTTGCGGGACCTCGGCGGAACACATGCGGGCGATTGTCCGGCTTTGGGATGAAGCGGGCTAGCCTGCTCTATTCATGAGCGATCTACTGCGGACGTGCAGGCCGCGCTGCTACTGCGTTTCGGGTCGATTTTACACATCGACGTATGCCTATACGCCTTCAGCGAAAAATCGTCCCGCGCCTTGTCCCAACACGGCCTGCGCGCCCTCGCTACGATCTTCATGAATAGAGCAGGCTAGAGACGGGGTCGGAAGAAAATCCTACTGACGATACTTCTCTAGCAATTCCCGCCCACGCGCCTCAATCTCCGCAGGCATGGCCACAGCGGATCCTGCTCCAAACTGCTCGGCCAGCCTGAGCGCGAACCCTTGTCCGCATTCGGCCTGGATACTCCCCTGATGGAGTAGCCCATCCCGACGGCGACGTTGCCCAGCACCGGCGATCTTTTGTCCGTTGGAATCGAGGAGATCCCATCCAACCGGGTGGCGAAAGCACGACAGTCCGGCACCTTGGCCCTGCGTTCCGACTGGCTCCAAGAAACACTCCAATCCAGATTTCCGCAGCACCTTGGCCACCAGCTCATGAATCTGTCGGTAACGTTCAGCACCGGTCTGAGCACAAAGCGGATGGCTCGATGGAACCGCAAGGGTGTAGGTGAAATCCGCCCCGTGCTGCACCACTCCGCCACCCGTCAGGCGCCGGACAAGGCGCCCCCCACTTGCAAGGTAGTCTGCATGGTCCGCAATGGGAGAAAAATAGCCAATCGACCGCCACGGCCCGTCCCAAAAGTAACTGCGCAAAAAAACCTTTCCGGTGGCTCCGGCATGACACAAAAGCGCCTCATCGATCGCCATGTTCCACGCGCCAGAACGAGGCACCACATCATCGATCCAAGTGAGTTCGCCGAGAGACAAATCCTGCTCCACAGACGGACTATGGAGGAACCTCGGATAATGTCGAACTCCGTATACCGCTCCTGTCCGTCATCGAGAACGGGCAGAACTAACAGGAATGAGCGACTTGCTGACAACTAGCCCCTTGGCCTGTCCGTTCAAGGCCATACGGCCGAGTGGATCGACCCGTTCGACGGAGCCTCGACCAAGGGGTGGACCGAACGTGAGGACACCGAGATCTTCGAGGCCCACGACGGTGAACTGCACCTCCGCTCGAAGAAAAACGTCTGGGTCACCAGCGACCTGAAGCTCGACGACTTCGAAGCAGCACTCGAGGTGCTGTTGCCGCCCGCGGGCGAGCAACCCGGAAGCGTCTACGGCATCGGCCAGGGCGGCTGGCTTTAGCCGGCGAAAGGAGACGCCACAACGCTCGCGGAGGCCAAGGCCGCCCTCGCTCTTTTCAAACCGAACGACTGGAACCATATCGGGGTCGTCGCGCCCAAGGCCCACGCATCCAGACCTTCCTCAACGGCACCAAGGTCGCCGACCTGGAGGACTCGAAGTCGCTCAGTGGCTACTTCGGTATCCAGCACCACGGCAAAGGAGGCACGGTCAAATTCCGCCAGGTCCGAGCCCGGAGTCTTGAGAACAAGGCGGCAGTCGCTGGGGCTTCGACCTCGACCGACAAGCCGAACATTCTCTGGATCACCGCCGAGGACATGAGCCCGATGCTCGGTTGCTAGCGACGACCACGCCATCACACCACATATCGACAAGCTCGCCACCGGGTCGGTTCGCTACACCCACGCCTTCACCACCTCGCCGATCTGCTCGCCGTCGCGCTCGTCGATCATCACCGCCATGTATTCCGCCAGCATGGGCACCAAACGAGATGCGTTCCGCCCGTCCCCTACCGACCGGAGTGCAGGGCTTTCCCAGCTACCTGAAGCAAGCCGGATACTGCACTACGAACAACGTCGAAACCGACTACAACACCTCCGACCACGACCGTTTGGTCGACGAGTCCCGGCACGAGTCCAGCGCCACCGCCCACTGGCGCCACCCCAATCGCACCGACGGCCAGCAATTCTTCGCCATCTTCAACGACATGACCTCGCACCCGTCGCGCTCCACCGTCTGACCCTACACGGTGTTCCAAAAGCACGTCCAGTCCAAGCTCACGCCAGAAGAAATCCACGACCCGGCGCTGGCTCCCCTACCCTCCTACTACCCCGACACCCCGATCATCCGCCGCGAGTGGGCGCGGCTCTACGACTGCGTCACCGCCATGGACAAGAACACCGGACGCATCCTCGCCGAACTCGAGGAAGACGGGCTCGCCGACGACACCATCGTCTTCTTCTACTCCGACCACGGCTCCGGTATGCCCCGCCACGAACGCCTACTCCACGACTCCGGAATGCGCGTCGCCCTGATGGTCCGGTTCCCGGAAAAATACCAACACCTCGCCCCCCCCCGGCGAGACCACCGATCGTCTGGTCAGCTTCGTCGATTTCGCCCCGACCGTGCTTGATCTCAGCGGCCTCGCCATCGCCAAGCCCGACTACCTACAGGGTAAGAGCCTGCTCGAAGGCGAGGACACGAAACCATGTAAGGCACCCGCGACCGGATCGACGAAGTCTTCGACAAGGTCCGCTCGGTTCGCAATGAACGCTATCTCTACCACCGGAACTACCATCCCTTCTTGTCCCACAATCAGCCGTCGGTCTTCTCCGACCTCGGCTAGATCCGCCAAGACCTGACCCGCTACGCCGCCGAAACCTTCGAGGCCCTGACTCCCGTTCCCTCTCATTCAGCGATCCGGGAGCGCTCACGGCACGACCAGCGCATCGGATGAGTGCCTTCATCAATCCGGGAGCGTTTGCAATGGGGGCAGCGCCTCCGAATGGCGCTGTCTTGCTACTCTTGACAAGAGACATTCTAACACGAAATATTGGTCTCATCCCTATGAAATCACCTAATCAACCATCAATTCAAGGCTTTACCCTCATCGAACTCATGCGCGTCGCCGGAGGCCTTTCAGGCCTTGGCCTTGGTCTTAGTGCTTTAGCACTCAGCCCCAAGACCGTCGAAGTTCCCGCCGAGTATAAAACCGTCGAGGTGCCCGCCGAGTATAAGACTGTCGAGGTGCCCGCCGAGTATAAAACCGTCGAGGTGCCCGCCGAGTACAAGACCGTCGAGGTGCCCGCCGACGTCGCTCGCGAGGTGGCCATTCCTGCCATGCGCGCGATTGAAGCGCTCGTTCTCACAGAAGGCGAGCTACTTGCACTTGATGGCTCCACCGCTGTGATCAGCAGCAGTGCCTGGCCCAAGAGTTTGCAGATCGGCGACACTGTTTTCGTGTCAGACCCCTCTCGCGCACTTGTTTGGGAAGAGGAAGAGGGCCGCTCTGCTATCTGGGACGACACTGAGGGCCGCTCTGCTGTCTGGGACGACTATGAGGGCCGCTCCGCTGTCTGGGACGACACTGAAGGACGCTCTGCTGTCTGGGACGACACTGAAGGACGCTTCGTCTTCCCCGACGGTTCGGTTGTTTCTATCAGAGTATTCAACACCCAAGACTAAGTTCGCTACGACCGGTATCAGCAAGTTTGTTGCCGATCTCCTCTGAGCTCCTTTACTGGGACTAGGGAGGAACACTCTTCCAACCAGCCCGTGGCCTAGCGTCTCGGGCTGGTTTTTTTGGCTTCCCAATCTTCTGTAAGGCTCGGCCGATCCACTCGATTAGACCTTTCACCTCCTCATTTTCACCAAGTACTTTACTTTGGATCGATCTCAGACCTTTGGATGTGGGCGAAGTGGCAAGACTGAGGGTGCGTTTGACGAGGCACGAGTCCGCAGGACTCGCGCCATCCGCCAACCAAGCCCATTTTGATCCGCCCGGCGCAACACATGCCAAGACCCACACCCATCGCGATGACCACGCCGAGTTAGTCGTCACCTGCGCACCCAGCGGTTCAGGAAAGAGTCATTGGATCAAACAGAATTTGCCAGATCACCAACCGATCTCCCTCGTCGCCATCCGCGAAGAAATCACCGGTCGGCACGATGCATGAACAACGAAGGCCAGGTGATGCAGCTGGCAAAAGCGCGACTTCGGGAAGCGCTGGCGGCGAAACAAAAGATCATTTGGGACGCCACGAGTCTGCTCCGAGACGGACGCTCCGCCATCTTAGGCCTAGGCCACGATTGTCATGCGTTTACCACGATCGGCGTATTTACCGTGCATCCGGATGTTTTAATCCAACGCAATCGGAAGAGAAACCACCAGGTGCCGACGGCGATTATCGAGCGCCAATTGACCAACCTTGAATGGCCAATTGCGGATGAGGCTCATCGGTTGGTGATGGTGGATAGCACCTAGGGGTCCCAAGGGCGACGGCATCGTCCTCTACGTCCCGGAGACCGATCCAAGGAAATGACAGTCCGAATCAATTGCGACCCAGCTCTCAAACTTGGCGAAAAACTCGGCCTGCTGACTTGGACCATCTTCCGTCTCGAGAAGGACAACGGGATCGGGGAACTCGTGGCCTCCGGAGACTTCGGCCGAGGCCTAGCAGTCGATGCAAAGGTCCCACCCGAGCACGCCGGCAAGGCTCTGAGCATCGCCGTCCGACGAAGGACTTCCCAACGGTAGCGGAGTGGCCCCTTAACACACCAGAACCAACTAACTAAAACAAGTCGCGCATTTGTTATCCATAGAAAGCCATGGCGACCGAAGGATCTCTCGGACATCGGGCGGCGTTCGACACACCGAAAACCACAGGTTTGCGTGAGATCTCTCACATCAGTGAGCTCGGCTCTGGATGCCCCTACTCTTTCGCCTTGTCCTCGCCACCAGCACCGTCCTCCTCCTTCGGTATCCGCACCGAGAACCGGTGCACCATCTTATGCGTGTAGGTCTCGCCCGGCCTCAGCACTGACGACGGAAAGTTCTTCTGGTTCGGGGCATCGGGGAAGTTCTCGGTCTCGAGACAGAGCGCGGTACGCTTCTGGTAGACGACGCCGCCCTTACCCGTGGTGGTTCCATCGAGGAAATTTCCGGCATAAAACTGGATTCCCGGCTGGTCGGTGAGGATTTCCATCCTCCGACCCGACTTAGGATCCATCAGTAAGGCGGCCCGGTTCATCCCCTTTTTCTGCTCTGCGCCGAGCACCCAGCAGTGGTCGTAGCCACCGCTAAACTTCAGCGCCTCGAAGTCGTCATCGATCCGATCGCCGATCTTGGTCGGCTTGCGAAAATCCATCGGAGTCCCCTCAACTGTGGCCTTGTCCCCAGTCGGAATCAGCCCGGCGTCGGTCGGTAGATACTGGTCGGCGAATAGCGTCAGTTCGTGCCCGGTGATCGGCTTCTTCGGGTCACCACTGAGGTTCCAGTAGCTGTGATGCACGACATTGAGCACCGTCGGCGCATCGGTGGTTGCCTTGCATTCCCAGCCGAGTTCATTCCTGTCGTTGAGCGTATAGATGACCTCGACGGCGAGATTACCCGGATAGCCTTCCTCACCGTCAGCGCTGGTGTAGCGCAAAACCACGCCGTCCCCAGATTCGAGCACTTCCCCTTTCCAAAGCACCTTGTCGAAGCCCTTGATCCCTCCATGCAGAGCACAAGGAATACCACCGGGCTCATTGTTGGTCGCTAGAGTGTATTCCTTGTCGTCGATGCCGAACTTGCCGCAAGCGATGCGGTTGCCGAACCGCCCAGCCGTCGCTCCAAAGTACGACGTATTGGTCAGCCAACCAGCCAAATCGTCGTAGCCATGGGTGATGTCGGCGAACTCGCCATTCTTGTCCGGCGCCGCTAGCGAAACCAGAATCGCCCCATACTCCGTGACCCTGGCCTCCATCCCAGAAGCGTTTTTAAGAGTGAAAATCTTCACCGCACTGCCGTCCTCCAGTTTACCAAATTCGGCGGTGTGGACATCGATTCGCGGGGCAGTCATAGGAGGAAGAATGGCGCTGAGAAGACAGACGGTGGTCTGATTTAATCTCATACCGCTAGGCTATTCCCGAAGCCAGAAGTCTGTCGAGCCCAGAAACTCGACCTGAGCCTTGCGATCCCCTTTCCCCCGTATTACCAAACCACATGGGAAAATACGCCGAAGAGCAGGTTCTAGTGGTAAAGCGCGGCCTCTTCGATGAAGTCGGAGCCTTCGAGGGCTTCCATGACGACCCGCACCCCTACCTCGACGCCTTCCTCGCCGAGGGGAACAACTTCTTCCTCGCCCGCGACGACGCCGAAGAAAATCCGTCGCACAAGCAGATCATCCCCTACGCCATCTTCCACCACAGTGGTCGCTTCCTCCACTACGTACGCGGCGGATCGTCGGGCGAAAAGCGCCTGGCGACCAAAGGGTCAATCGGCATCGGCGGCCACATCAATACTACCGACATCGGCGCCACCGGCCTCGCCCGCGACGCCTACTTGGCCGGAGTCGAGCGTGAGGTCGAGGAGGAACTCAACGTAGCCACCGCCTATACCCAGCATGTCGTCGGCTTGATTAACGACGACAGCAATGAAGTCGGCCAAGTCCACCTAGGCGTAGTACACCTGTTCGACTTGGAATCCGATCAGGTCACTTCCAACGAGGACGCCATCACCGAACTGGTGTTTCTCACCATCGACGAGCTCCGCGAGCGAATGGATCGTCTGGAGACCTGGTCCGCCTCTCTTGTGGATAGCCTCGATCAGATCTTGGCGCAGTAACAGAAGCTGCGCTTCCATACACGGCGGCTTACCAAAGATCCCGCCTCTCTCAAGCCCAGAGCCTATCCCCGAAACAAAGAACGGGCCGCAACCTATTGGTTGCGGCCCGCCTTTATCGGATCGGGTCAGGAAGAGCCTATCCCTTATGTTTATGGGAAATGTAAGGCCTGATTACTCAGACAAATTAATTAAGTTAGGATCTGGGACTTACCGTTGATATGCTCAAAGTAAGACTAACGTTTAACTTCCTGATATTAGTTTAATTACCAGAAATAGCAACAACAATTTTGCATTTTTTATCCATATTCGCTCTCACCATCGCGAAATTGACAGCCAAATCTTCCACTAACCAGTAGGATTCCGCGTGCATAGCTGACCTTTCTCGCTAGAATGCATGCCTGTGGTCACCCTAGCAATCGCCAGCCAAAAAGGAGGAGTCGGCAAGACAACCCTCTGCGTCAATCTCGCCTATGCCATGGCGAGTCGGGGCTGGCATACCCTTCTCCTCGATACCGACCCCCAAGGCTCGGTCGGATTGTCTCTTTCACGGAAAGCTCAAGACCGTTGCGGCTTCTATGATGCTGTACACTCCGACCTCCGAGTCGATGAATTAGTGCAGCCAACACGCCTGCCGGAATTGCAGATCCTGACCTCGGGCCAGAACGTCAGTTTCTTCGATAGTGCGCTCGATCCCGACCGCGCCGACTCCGAAGTGAAGGAGATCTTCCGCGTTCTCGGCCAACGCGGCTACGACCTGGTTATCGCCGATACACCGGCCGGACTCAGCGGCTACACCGGACAGATTCTTAAATGCGCCGACTTTGTTGTCGTCCCCCAGCAGGCTGAACCTCTCGGCGCGCGCTCTATTCCCCACGTGCTCGGCGCCCTCAAGCAACTACACAACGAGGGCCATAAAGTCAAGCTCTTGGGGATTCTGCTGACCATGATGCAGAACGACTCCGAGGCCTGTCAGAGCGTGGTCGAAGAACTGCGTGAAATTCTTCCGGGGGACTACCTCCTCCGTGATGTCATCCCGCGCGACGCGGAATTTCTCGAAGCCAGCGCCAAGGGGGTTCCCCTCGCGCTTCTCCGAGAGAACCCTCCGTCTAGCGCCATCGTATTTGAAAAGCTGGCCGCCGATCTCGAGCGCCGCATGAGCCTTCGCAAACAAGAAGATGGAACCGAGGAGCAAGCTCACACACCGCTTATGGATTGATCCGGAACGCATCGGCAATCTTGTCGATGGGCTCGGTGATACCGAGCGTCCCGGATCTGATCACGGGGGACTCGATCTCCCGAACGAAGAGGGCTGGCACTCGCCAGACCCACCTAGGCTTATGCCGGAAAATCCCAGTGCGGAAGTGGCTAGACCCGCCCCGGTCTCGGAAGTTTCTCCCGACATTCAGGACCGTCTCAACCGCCGCCTTGCCCGCATCCGTCAGATCGCCACCGACAGCGGTGCACTCGCGTCTTCACCCAAGCCGAAGGTAGCCCCCCTAGCCCAACCTGCGGCCGAGGCTGCTCCTATCGAACACGCAACTCCGGGGACCGACGAACCGACTCCAACAAATCGGATCGAGAGCGATAGCCCCGCCCCCGAAGCGCCAGAGCAACCATCGATCAAGCCCGACCGAAACGACAATCCAAGCTCAAGTCTCGTAGCCGTCCCCCAACCCTGGGGAGCCACGACGACCAATCACGGAACAGACTCACCAACTCAGACTCCGACACCAACGGAGCAGCCCGCAGAGGCCGAAGTAGAGGCCGAAGTAGAAGCAGAGGCAGAAGCACCGACAGCGGAGCCAACGCCCGAGCCGATTCTCCACACGACGAAGATCGAGACTCAGCAGGCGGCGTCCTCGTCGCCGCTTAAAGTCCCCTCTCCTTTCTTCCCTCCCAAGGCTCCGCTTTGGGAACAGTTCAGCGCTCTCGCCAATTGGATCGAAGTAGAAGTGGGCGTCCCCAGACTGTTCATCGCTGACGAACTCGGACAACCGATCGAAGCCCGCCTGATCGAACGCAACCGCCTCGTCGGCGAAGGCGATCTGGCCGACCTAATGAATCGGGCAAAGAGTGCCATCGGCACCACCGAAACCGGCATTCATCTGGCCCTAGAAACCGGCGACTACGAGACCCACCTCTGCGTCATCAACTGTCCCAGCGAAGAGTTTCCCATAGCCATCGGCCTACTCACTAGCCAGCGAGTCCCGTTCACCACCATGCTCGTCATCGGCGAGGCGCTGGAACGGACAGTGGAGTAATAGCTCAACGAGCAGTGGCCCCAAGCTAGAACCCCAAGGGACGCTTGCGGTGATCGAGCGAGACTGGATTGTATCCCCCTGCAGGACCGCGAGCGTCTCGATCACACTCGGAGCCAAGCGACGCCACTACACCCCAACGCCCCCCCTAGTAGAGGCTACCCAGAATAGCGCGAACGTCCGATTCAGCCTGGCTCACCGGTTGCGGTGCTGGTTCCGGCTCCACTACCGGCACCAGAGACGCCACAGGTAGGTCCGAGCCATGACCACCGGTGGAACCGTAACTAGGCGAGGCAGGCGGCGACTCCTGGGGCGTGATCTCTCCACCCTGTGCAGGCACGACTGATGAAAACTGAGCCTCCTCCCACCCGGTGGGACTGGTGTAGAAGGTCACTGGCTTGTTCTCCCCTATCATCAAGTTTAGCGAGGCAATCTGAAGCCCCTCTCCCTTGGCATAACTGAGGATTGCGGCGAAGTCGTGAAACTGACCAGGCAGGTCGGTCGAACCAAAAACCACCGAGGCGTCATTGCGGTAGTGCACGATCATCGAGTAGTCGCGAGCACAGTCGATGCGGAGAATTTCTAACTGTTCGTCGTAAAACCGGTCGTGGTTCAGCTCGACCAGACGAAGCGCGTGGACAAGGCGTCCCGATTCGATCTTTACTCTACCAATCAGCGGCGGCAGATCGTCGATGACAATGATAGGTAACTCCATGTGCTCGTCAGCCAGACCTTCGCACGGGAAGGCATTGCCTCGGGCATCGATCAACCAACCGCCGTCAGGCGTGTGTGGACGCGCGCCAGCCTCAGGGCATTCCAGCCAAGCAATCGGAAGGCGTTCGCGCACCCGAATAGAAATGATGTCGGGCAATTGCTTTTCGACCCGGACTTCTGCCACCTGAGGAAGCGCCGCCAGCTTGGCGCGGACAAGGCTTAGATCGAGGTCGAGAAGATTGTCGTGCCGCTGAATCCCCGAGTGCTTAAGAATGACCGGACGGGTCAAGTCGCCGTCGGTCTCGATGTAGAGACGACCTAGTTCGAACTGTGGGTTCTCGTAGTAGACCTTGCTAACCACTGCCTTGGCAGCGGTGACCACCACGATCAGACCGAGTACTCCACCAGCAATTTTCAGGCTTTGCTTGGCCGTCCGCTGACGCCGCACCCTGCGCGCCTTTTTCGAATCGACTCGGACATTAAGACGATGGCCGGCGGCCTTCAGCTCGCGCTCGCTTCGCTTCGAATTCTTCCTGCGGAACAGCCGCTGCCAGAAATTACCCAATTCTTCGTTCATCTCTCTAACTAGCTCTTAGCACCGCGCTCTATTAACGACAACTCTGCTATGCGACTGCACAGCTCCGGGAAGTCGATCCCCGCCGCCGCTGCCGCCTTCGGCAAGAGACTACTCTCGGTCATACCCGGGATCGTATTGACCTCCAGAACCCACGGCCGGTTGTCCTCGTCGAGCAAGACATCCACTCGGGAGTACACCTGCACGCCAAGCGCCTTGTGAGCGTCCATCGCTGCCTTTTGCACAGCTGCAGTCACCTCATCCGGCAGATCCGCCGGACAGTAGTAATTGGTCTTCCCCTTGGACTCGAGCCACGGGTACTTGTTGTTGATGTCGTAGAATCCATCCTCAGGACTGATCTCGACGATCGGAAACGTCTGGTCGCCCAGCACGCCAACTGTCAGTTCCTTGCCTTGGACAAAGTCCTCGACCATCAGTACGGCGCCATACTTACCGGCATCGGCAAATGCCTCTTCCAGCTCCGTGCTTCCGCGCACAATGTGCACACCGACACTCGAGCCCTCACACGGGGGCTTGACCACGATCGGGAGATGAAAGAGAGGCTCTTCAGGCAACGCCGGAAAACGAAGCCGCGCCCGCTCCTCAACCTTACCGCCCTCGCCCTCAATATAGTCGAATTCGATTTCGGCCTCGGGAAGATGATCAGCGGGAACTTCGATGGACCTCGGAGTCGGCACCCCCTCGCCAATGAAGCGGTTTTTGGAAAGTAGCTTGTCGAAGGCCATACGACTCTCTTCAGCACCAGCACCCGTGTAGGGCATGCCGCGCTCATCGAGCATCCTCTGCAGAGTTCCGTCCTCGCCAAACGTTCCGTGAATAGCGATGAAGGCCAACTCGGTGCCGTCAGGAAGATCAACTTCCTCACCGCAGACATCGACTTCGGTCACATCAGCACCCGCCTTGCGCAGAGCGCTTGCCACAGCTTCGCCGGTCTTCAGCGAAATCTCACGTTCAGATCCTGGGCCGCCTATCAAGACGGCGATTTTCGTGTCTTTCACACTCATGGGTAGAGGCATCCCTGCTACACCTGTGAGCGAGCTCAAGGCTTTGCAGTGGATACTTAAGGGATCTTAAGTGATTTCTTACGGATTTTCCACAAATATCTTTTCAGCTCACACTAGACCCCTCAGCGCCGCCGCTTGATTACATCCACTCCAAACGCCCATACTCCACATGAATACCGCAGAGATCGACTAGGCGATCCCGACATTGAACCCTCGCCGAGCAAGACCGGTTGGTGGCGCTTCTCGACAAGGCGAATCGCCCCACCCTAAAAAGCCAACTCGTCCTCGCCCAGAATCTGCACTTCAGTTTCCAAGTGGATCCCTCGCTCGGCTAGAGCTTTGGCTTGGATGTCACTAAGAACTGCCAAGACGTCGACTGCTCGTGCCCCGCCCGTATTGGTGACGAAGTTGCCGTGTACATCGGACACTTCAGCGGCTCCAACGCCATGACCCTTCAAGCCCAGCTGATCCACCAACTGACCCGTCGGCGTCTCCGGAGCCGGGTTCTTGAACATGCACCCGGCACTGGCCGCGATCGGCTGGGAGGTCTTGCGCTTAGCCTTCGACGCGTCGAGAAGCTGATCGATGTCCGCGACGCTAGCGCCGGCTTGGCCACGGAAGGTCACACTGACGACGTAGTGTTTACGAAACTCCGGCACGCTTCGGTAATGATGCTCGATCTCCGCCAGAGGCTTCTCGCACAGCTCGCCACCGGTATCGAGATACCGAACCGCGACGACTTGATCGAAGGTCTCCACGCCCATGGCGCCGGCATTCATCCGGATCGCTCCACCGACGTTGCCAGGGATTCCCTCCATCCACTCGAAGCCACCGATGCCCGCCTTCCGAGCAGCCGAGGCGAGCTTCTTCAACCGAACCCCAGCGCCGGCAACAATCGTGTCGTCGCCAGTCACCGTAACCTCGCCGAACTCGCCCTTCTTCGGATGGATGACCGCACCAGCGATGCCGCCGTCGCGCACCAGAAGGTTCGACCCCCGCCCGAGAATCATGACCGGAATTGCCTGCGACCGCAGATGCGCAACCAACCGTTGCAGGGCCGCCACCGTCGTCGGCTCGATCCAATACTGCGCCGGTCCACCAATACGAATCGTCGTGTGCTTGGCCAAGGGTTCGTAGAGGCGGAACACCCCGTCGGCATCATCAGCCGCCGCACGCATCGCTAGGAGTCGTTCAAGATCCGCCGCAATCGCCGTTCCCACCTCATGGATATTTCCGGCACCTAGCGTCATCAGCAGGTCGCCATCGCGTAGAGCATTTCCAGCCGCCAGACGCGCATCCTGAAGCGTCGGCTCGACCGATGCCTTCGGCCCGTCAGCCGCCTCGATTTCTTCGACAATCGTATGCCCCCCTACCCCAGGAAGCGGCCGCTCGCTGGCTGGATAGACATCGGTGACGAACACCCGCCCGGCATCGCCGAAGCTCTGACCGAACTCCGTTTTCAACAGCTGGGTGCGGGAGAACCGGTGCGGCTGGAACACGCAAACCGTCCGCGCCTTGCCCAAGTTCTTCGCCGCCGCCAAGGTCGCTTGAATCTCGGTCGGGTGGTGACCGTAGTCATCGACCACAGCGAAGTCCGGGCCGTCGAGCTTGACCTCGAACCGACGCCGCGCCCCGCGGAAACTCGCCATCGCCTTAGCGATCTTATCGAACGCCACGCCCTGCTGATCAGCCGCAGCTAAGGCTGCCAGAGCATTGAGAACATTATGGTTGCCGGGAATTCCCAAGGTGATCTCACCCAGCGCCTCGCCCTTGCGAAATACCCGGAACCGCGTGCTCGCGCCACCGGCCTCGAGCACCTCCGCTGCATAGTCATGATTCGCCGTGTCCCAACCGTAGCCGAAGCTGCTCGGCGCAGCCTTGGCCACCTGCGTCGCCACCGCGTCCTCCGCGCAGTAGATCGCCGCGCGCCGCGTCTGCGCCACCAACGTGTCGAACACCTCACGGATCTCGTCGATCCCCGAGTAGTGGTCCAGGTGGTCGGCCTCGATGTTCAGAATGATCGCGTCCTCGGGCTCGAAGCAAACCAGCGTGCCGTCCGACTCGTCGCCCTCGGCAACAAAAGCCGTGCCGTCCGTGTCCCAAAATGCGTTCGACCCGAGCACCGGAATCTCCGCCCCGACATAGTGCGAAGGACTCTTGCCGCCAAGCCGCAACACGTGCGCCAGCATCGCCGACGTCGTCGTCTTGCCATGCGTGCCGCTGACCACGATCCCCTCCTGCCCATTGAACAAGGCAGCCAGAGCCTCGGCCCGCCGGACCAGCGGAATATTGCGGAGCAAGGCCTCGTCGTACTCAGGATTGCCCGGCTTGATCGCCGACGAGTAGATCACCAGATCACAACCCCGGACATTCTCCGCCGCCTGCGGCGAACTAAACAGCAGCCCCCGCGACTCCATCCGCTCGGTCTCCGCCGTAGTCACCCGGTCCGAGCCACTAGTCGTGTGCCCCAGCTCCATCAGCAACAGCGCCAGTCCGCTCATCCCCGACCCCGCCACCCCAATGAGATGAACACGAATTGGCGCACGGTTTTCGCTAAGGATGCTGAGTATCGGAATCACGGGAAAGTTGGCTTGTCATGAATGCGACCAACCAACGGTCGCGCTACCCGACACTACCTAGCTAAGAGAGCCCGTCCTCTGAAAAGATCATCCTGCGAACCTCAAGCCCAAGCCAACCGAAAAACCAGATTCGGAGGCGGCTCTCCAAACATCCCAGCTTCCAAATCCGACTCCAAGAAAATTCGACCACCTTGTGTTTACCTTCGTCTAAGATCGGCGGAGCATGATGAATAAAGTCTCGAGTTCCTCGTTCGACTCAGCAGAAGCAACCACCGCTTGAGTTAAATCATCGTCCTTGCGGAGGCTGTCACCAAGAGATTCGAGTTCGGCTGTGATTCTCTGAACCCTAGATTCGGCCTGCTTCTCGAAGCCCTTTGGAATATTCTGAGAATTTCCATGGAACAATCTCGCCTCGTGAAGTGCTTCGAAGGAGGCCATCAAGCTTCGGGTAACCTTGGAGGTACCGCCATCACGGTCAAAGACGTCGAACTCATGAAATCCCCCCTGCTTAGCGACCAATGCGTCGCGGGCCACTTGATTCGATAGCATGATAAGCCGTGGGGAAGGAGCTCCTGATGTTTGCTCCAGCAACTCCGACGCTATCGACTCAAGATAGCGGTGTCTCGACTCCCCCACATTGGGCGGTCTCACCCCAAGATCGTTCTTCAGATATTCTTGGATAACGTTCCAATCAGCGTCGTCGATCCCATTAGGATTGTCATTCATCACCCGAAGCAAGGCGGGCAATCCGTTTCCGGAATCGGCTTGGAAAAGAATGTCGACTACCTTTTCGGTATCAAGATTTCTCAACGCGAGGGAAGCGAGCGTACTCACCTCGTTGATTCGTTCAACAGCCAGAGCATCGGTGAAGGAGGCTTCCTTGAAGATCACCCCTTTTTTCAGAATCTGCTCGAGAAGCACTTTCTTGGCACCGTCTTGCGCCTCGGCACGGGCCTGCGGATCGCTGACGAACCTAGCCTCGTATTCCCAGTGTTTTTCCGCTACGTAATCTTTGAGACTGATCTCGCGTAGACCCACGGAGTTAGCAACAATCATACTATCTTTTCCAAAGGCGAGCGCGTGGGTAACATCGCTCACACTCAACCGAAGATCCCCTGGGGTTCCGTCTTCACTATCTGGGTGGGTATGAATACGGGCGAACATGCCCCTTGTATCTAAATCATCTTTCTCACCGGACACCATGTAACAGCGCCCATCACTGCCCTCTAGAATCGCGAATTCGCGCGGATCGATGCGGAGAAGACTCCCTAGCATAGTTGCCTGTTGCTCGTCGGTAAGGCGGTCCATCTTGAGATCGACTAACGACACCGGAGGCAACTCTTTCTGGAAGGTCCGGTAAAGTGGAAATACCTCAATTCCGGCGGCCCATGGGTTTCTGCTAACAAAGTCGTCCCATTCTTTTGGCGGCCACGTTGGGCCTCCGCCTGCAACGGAACTGCCACCACCGCCACTAAACGGGGGAGCGTCCTTGGTATTCTTCGACGAATCGTCACTCTTGGGACCACCTGAGGAATTGCTTGATTCGCCATCACCCTCATTGCCCCCCTCTTTTGGGTCCACGGGACCGAACCAGAGCCCCCCGTCCTTTACCTCTGACGAATTCGGAAGTGTGGGAGTAGCCTCGCCGAAAGAAAGGCTCTCCCTGCTATGCTCAGGACGGGCATCCTCACGTCGATGTCCGCGCGAATCGGCATCGCTGAACAAGCCATCCATATCCTCGTCTGGGCCGAGCGGCAGAAGTGGTGCCGTTTGATCAAGCCAATCCTTTGCGTCATCCTCGGCGTCCACAATACGTCTAGCCAGCTTGTTGGCCGATACAGCCGGAAGTCCAGGCTCATCTCCTCCACCTGTTTGTAACGAAGACGTTACGATCTGCCTTAGTTCTTCCAAATCACTCCCGGGAATAGCCGCACGTGCAGTCTCGCCGAGTAGACGTAGATTTTCCTGAATCAGTCGGCTTCGCTCCCTCATATCGGATTCATCGAAATCACTGTTATCGCGATATTCGGGGGGAAGAGAATTGTATTCCTTCTCCGCAGTTTCCAACTCACTCAAGCGCCGATAAACATCTAGGGCAGCATCAATGAAGGTGCCCTCGCGAGTCTCATCGAACCCTTCGTAGTGAGACTCCCAACCAATTGGTGCCTGTGAAAGAACCTTCGGGTCGATCTTCCCAAATGCCTCATCAACTAAGCGGGTCGCTTCCCTACTATCGACGCCCTTAGCGAGAAGCTGTTCGGTGACAGCCCCCTTTAGTTCAGCATTACTCATATAGGGCCGCTGACTGCGCAACGCGTTGGCGAACGCCTTTGGGTCCTCTGCCTGAGCGAACTCGGTCGTATCAGGCAAAGCCTTACGAACATCAAGTTGTAGGTCGAATCCGTCGACAATCTGCGACTTGGCATCCAGTCCCCACGAAGCGAGCTTCTCAGCCGAAATTTCGTCATCCTGATCAACGTCCTTCTTCTGTGATTCGATTCCAGTCAGACAAACCCGGTAAACCTCGTGGCCGGACTGGCTGACGATGGTTGAGATACTCCGTAGCATCCCAATTCTCCGACCTGATCCCTCGAGAAAATCGCTACCAACCCTATTTGCAAGCTCTGCATCCTCTTGGAGATCCTCAACCGATAGCCCTCGATCCGCTAGAGTCTTACTCAATGCAAGAACGGCGGGTTCATTGATGATGGCATTTATCTGGAAGGTCTCGATGCCTTTCCTGTCCGCGCCAGTCATTTTGATTTGCAATAAAGATGCCAGAATATGTGTTGGTGTCCCGAGCATTGGATCGAGAGGCGGAACCCCGGAGGGATGATCGCTAACAGCCAGCCAAGCTGGTGCCGTGTTGCTCTCCCAATCGTCTAACGAGAAAATTTTCGTCTTTTCCTCATACGAATTCCGGTAGTATCCGACTCTATCCCCAATGTCACCATCCACGAGAGTGGTGATCTGCTTCGTGGATTCTAAGCTCTGATCGACATCATGCTGAAATCCTTTCACCCGGATGTCTGACTTCAATCCCTCAAAAAGTCCCGTGATTGCAACAACATCCGGGCGGCGTCCAGCAGTTGCAATTTCAGCCGCAAAGAACTCTTCCATCACCTGCGCTCTTTCCTTACTCAGTTCCTCTAAAAGTTTGCCACGCAGCTGAGTCACCTGCTCCCGGTTCATGCTACCACCTACCCAGGATCCATAGGCCTTCTTCCAAGCGGAAAATGGCTCCACATATTGGTCACCAAAGCACTTACCCACATCAACAGGAGCGACATCGGAAAAACCTCCAGAGTCAACCGGAGGCGACCACATTAGTTCTTCTCCAGGAAGTTCTGTGTCGGGAAACGGCTGTGCTTCACTCGCTATTGCAGCCCGCTCAATCGCACGAAGTGAAGAGAGCAAAGACTTGCGATCAGGTTCCTCCAAATCCTCAAGGAGATACCTCTTGAATTCGTCGGAAGCCTCGTTGTTCACGACCCAGCAAGCGTTGGCGTACAACTTGAGGAGAGATGTCCTTCCTTGAGTAAAGAGATCCGGTCGCTTTTCTGCGGCGCCACCGACCACTCGATCCCAAATATCCGAAGCAGGTGGACCCGCCTTCGAGGACTGCGCCGCCTGTCCGGCCGCTGGCTTCAGTTTGAAAACGACGTCAAAATCCGTTGGTACTGCAGCATCCGGTGACAATCCAAGAATAGCAAGAGCCTGGGGAGAAAAGGCCACCCCAGCCGGCTCGCATTCACCGAATATTACCGCCGCGTCGCCCATCTCATGGCCGGTCCAACTAGCGAATGAAGAGAACCGTCGCCAGCCTTTACTAAGAGCCAACTCCATAGCGAGCGCTGAGTTCATCTCCCCCAAGGGAACAAGCTGCTCCGCAGTATGCCCAGATCGGTGGATCAATTTCGCTAGAGTCGCTCGCGCGGTAAGATTCACGATTGATCGCATCTCCATCTGCTCAAGACTCCCGGGCTCGATGCCTAGATGTTTGGCTGCTCGCATGTAGGCATCAAGGATCGTCGGCGATCCCTTGGCATCGAGTAGAGGAAGCTGTCCATCCGGTAGATTCGTTGGTTCTGTTCGACGCGGTGCATCCTCCAAATAAGCCTCAATGAAGGCCAGTCGATCATCCGAGCGCTGAATTACCACCTTCCCATCGATACCGCCATCCTCCGCAGCGAGTAGTCCGAGAACCACGGTATCTCCGACCGGGAACATCGGATCTATGACTACGGGGTGAGTTACTCCGAGATCTATCGACTCAAAAGCTCGAACGTCAGGCCGAGGTGGCTCGACCTTCTCAAGTGACACTTTCCTAGGATCGAAGTGGCGCAGTAACAATGACGCTTTCCTTTCCGGAGACTCCAATGCTTCAAACAAGTGCGCCAGTTCCGGATGCATGGCCAACACCTCTGCCTTGAGAAGAGCTAGTTCCTGTGCACCTAGGCTATCCAATGACTCTAGCCGGCTACGCAGCGATGAATCCAGACCAGGAACTGATGCTAGCGCGCCCCCATCTTGCGCCGACTTCTGATCATCAATCTGCTTCAGGATCTCCATGGCGTCGGGTCGCTCCAGCAGCTCCTCTGCAAGTTCCTCAAGTTCTTCCGGGCTCTTGCCTCCTCCAGCCAGTTCGTTGAGCCGAGCCTTCAATGTCGCACGCCCTTTTGGCGTCGATACTAGGCGATGTTCTCGCGGATTGCCGCTGTCTTCGCTGTCTTCAACATCCTTCAGTCCACCTTCGTCTGTCGGCGCAGGGGGCAAGAGGCTCTTGTCTTCGTCCTCGCTGGCCTGACCATCGCCCAGCAGGCCTCCCTTTGACCCGCGCTTGCCTCCAATTCCGAAGCCTGAGAACCGGTCATTGGACGGTTGATTAGAAAGCCCCAACGCACTTCGGATTCGGCCAAATATTCCACGTGAAGACTCGCGCTTACGTGGATCGAGTCCCCCATCCCCGAAGATGCCCAATTCATACATCCCTTCCTCGATCAACGCAAAATCCCGCTCCGCCGACTTCGTCGCCCTCCCCATATCCTTACCTGCATCGATGTACCCCTCGGTAAGATATGCTAGTGATTTGCGTACGCTCAGGTCATTCCCGACTGAGCGGTTTCGCTCGTTGAGGTCAGCCGAAACATGGAACATCTGCTCCCAGTAGATTCCAGCCAACAACACGCGGCGCTTGTCTATCTCAGGTCCGCCAGAGTGATCGAAGTTTACCGCATTCAGCAGATCCGGAAGATCTTTGTGCGACATTCGTTGGTGAGTCTTTAGGGCCTGAACATTCGCAGTCTGTCCTTGCCCGTCAAAGAACCAATCCCCATTACTTGCTTGATCGAAAACTTTTTCCGCTTCCTTTTCGTCGGCCTTGGTCTGCTCCCTACCGCGGATTTCGAAAAACTCGCCGGTCACCTCTGTACGTAACGACATGTCGTCTCTACGCTCTTGATCAGTGATCAGTTCTTTCCCGGCCATGCCCTCTGGGTGGATCTGGAAGCCAATCGGATCGTCGTCTTTACGAGCTGCCTCGAACTCCCGATTCGCCGTGGAAATGTCCTCGACAGCAAGTTCTTGTAGAACACGGAACTCCTCGGAATTTTCGTCAAGACCGGCGACGAGAGCTGCGGAGGCATCCAGATAGTCCTTCTCATCAGCCTCACCCCGGAGACACTTTCGATAGACTTCACGGATCTGCTCAAAGGCGACTTTCCGATGCTCAGGAACCTCTGGCCCCTTGTCACCATGATCACTCATACCATCCGGCCCGTCGTCCGGAGTAGACGACAGAGGCGACTTGGCATCTTTCCCCCCACCGTCAAGGGCGATCCTCACCGAGTCCTCAATCCCCTTGATATCTGGCTTCTCTTTGTCTGCCGTCTGGATCTGAACAGAACTAGTCAGCAGAGCCTGAAGCTCATCGTCTCCAAGGTGTCCAAGCGCCTTGCGAACCGCCTCACCGAAACTCCTCAGCTCGTGCTCTGCTCGGGCCACCTCACGCTCGCGCTCGCGCTTAAGGCCAACTTCGGTTCGGTTGGCTACGCTTGCGACCCCCTCCCGAGCCTTCACCAACCGACGGTGTATCGTAGCAAGAACAGCTAGGGTTCCAAGCACCGGCCTGCTTTCTCCAAGGCGCCGCCATTCAACTGGAGTCGAATTTAACTTTCTTGGGTCCGGCGAGGCGAAGGCCCGTTCAAGGCGCTTTTTGATCTCTGGTAGATCCGCAACATGAACAGCATGCCCCTGCTCGTGGACCACGGACTTCATGCACTCGGCGAGCAGTTTAGAATCGGAAAGATCGGGATAGCTAGCCCTAAGAGTGCTAACTCCGGCCGCCCACTCACGCTCAACCCCAGCCATCTCATCGGCCTTAATACTCTGATAGTCGTTCCAGATTCCACCCTGCCGCTTCTGAACCTTATCTAGCGTCACCCCGAGCGCTCTCTCGCGGTCAAGGAGAAGGCCAAAGTGAATTCCCGGGCTTGCCGGTTTCGTCTCGACTCTTCCGTCTTTGGTGTCCTGTCGAACGAAGGGAACAGCGGTCCCAAGAATCGACTCCTTCGGTAACGTCCTCTTGTCGTTCGTTGTCTCAGCCGGGGTTACTGATGGCGAGACTTTTGAGCGGGACTGGCTCTCTTTGGAAGACCTCTCAGTCCCTGATACCGACTTGGTTTCTGGCTTCGGTTGAACCACAGGGGGATTCGATTGAGTAGCTGTCGTTGTAGAGCTAGTCAGCGACTCCAGATACTCATTGAGCTGCCCATGGTGCTCCGAACTGACAGAGTCCTCTAGTGCTTCACGGATCTGTTTCGCTTCTTTGTTGTCCCCATTTCTAAGCGCGGCAACCATCCGATTCGCAAAGCCAAGCTGAGCCTCGGACGGCTCCCACTTCTCGTCGTCGTTGTAACGTATGCCCTCTTCCCCATCATCTGGTGGATCAGGCAGGCTCGGGTTCTCTGGCAGACGTTGGGTCAGAGCAGCCGACATCTTGTTGACGAGGGCCTCACGCTCTTCGGATGGCACTGATTTAAGAAGGTCTAAACTCTCTTGTTCACTGAGTTCCTTAGGAAGGCTCGACTGGCGGTCCGCCCAGCGGGACACCCTCTGCTCCAGAGTCTCGGGCGTCTTGTTTGGAGAATCCGAAAATCCGGAGTCGTCGATTGGGGGTTTCGGTAGCTCCGTCCCCCCACCCTTTCCGGAATTTTCATCCTCCATGGCATCAAGAAGCGCGAGGAGTTCGGCTCCTTCCGGATGGTTCATTAGTTCCTCCCGAAGCAGGCTAATTTCCCCACGACTAAACCCTCCGCCGGAAAGCTGCTGAAGCCGATCTGCCAGCTGCGCAATCGGAGGGTGCTCAGCGGGAGTGGTATCAGCAGAACTCGAATCAACGACGCCTGATTTTCCAGTTTGGTCTTCGCCACCGGCACCCTTCAGCTCGTTCGTGACCGACGAAACGGGAGGAATGCTGGTTCCATCTGCAGATTCCGTCTTCTTGTCCCTCTCGTCTTTAGCCCTCTTAGTTTCGGTCGTCTGCGTCTCAGGCGGCTGTAACGACTTTGGCGTCTCCGGCGACAGTGTAGTCCCCTGCTCCTCGGCCGTTTCGGGCGTCGGCAAGGTCTGTGCGGGCTTTTCAGGTACGGCAATCCGGGCAGTTTCTTCGAAAGCGTCTAAATCCAAATCCCGATCTAAGGGCATAGTCAGCTGGAGTGTTCCTACGAGAGCCCCACGCAGTTCCTCGTCGCTCATGTCCGGGTGATTTTCCCGGAAGGCGTCGCCAATGCTTTGTAACTGATCTCTACTCTTCCCAAGGGACTTCTCAAACATCGAAGTGAGCTCAGGATTCCCTGCGACAGCCGGATCATCGAGAACTTGTTTCGCATTGGAAAGCTCTTGATGCACATGATGCAAAGAGAATCCAAGGCTCTTCTCTTCATGGTGCTTCACCCCTGTCGAGTCGACCTTCGACCAGGCGACTCTCTCTTCACCAAGTGGTCGAGGGTCTGGAGTATTGAAAGCCTGGGCTGCGGTGCCTCTGATCAACTGGCGCTGTTCGTCGCTCGCATTCGGATGGCGACTCTCGATCGCTCCAACCATGGCATTTTTAAGCTCTTCGTCAGAGTGCTCCGGGAAGCTCCGGCGCAAGGTGTTTGCCGCCGCCTTCAACTCGCGATCCTTACGCGATGCCTCTACTTCCAAATCTTCGCGATAGTGCTCAAAAGCCCCCCCCGTCTTGTCCAACGATTCAAGTTGCGCTCCAACCCGAACACGCTCTTGGTGAATATGATCAAGTAAGAACGCCGCTTCAGATTTTTTCCGCGTGTAGCTACCCTCGGCCGGATCAAATTTGTTCAATGGCAACTCTAGTGTCGCCAGCTCGGCAAGCTTCGGAGCCTCTGCGTTACCCTCACCCTTCTCTGTATCAGAGAACTGGTCGGGGTCATCTTTTGGTGGATCTTCGATCCCCGACGTCGTCCGCCTATCGTCACCCGAGATAGGGGCCCTTGGCGTTCCCAGGGCGAGATCGACGCTACGGTTCACTGCATCGAGTTCCACCCCCTTGTCCAGCGGTTGGGAAATCTGCAGGGCACCTGCCAACCCTTTCCTGAGGTCTTCTTCGGTAAGTTCCGGATTTTCTTTCCGCACAGAGTCCCCAATGGTCTGCAACTCTACCTGGCCTCTGCGGACGGATTCCTTGAATATTTTCTGGGACTCCTCATCCGCAAACGCAGGATGCTTCAGCGTCGCCACCGACCGGGCAATCTCCCCGTGAACATGGTGAAGAGCCCAATCGAGATTGTCTTGCTTGGCCTCCGTATTGCCGCTCTCGTCGAACTTCTGCCACTCAATCTTCTGATTGCCGAAGACGCGGGGGTCTGGGCCAGAGAACATGCGTTCGGCCATCGAGTCGATCTCGGCGATCTCGGTCTCGGAGAGAGAGACTGCCCCCGTCGATTTCAAACTACCAACAACGGCGGCCTTGAGTTCGGCATCTGAGCTATTCGGCAACTGGCGGCGGAGTGTATTGGCTATCCCCTGAAGCTCTTGATCGCTCTGCCGCACGGTAGCAGCCAATTCTCCTCGCTGCTCCTCCACGGAAGCGCCGTCCTGCTCGACCAGAGCAACTAGTGATTTTTCGGCAACTGATCGTTTAGTAATGACGCTAGCCAGAACCTCAGCCACCGGCTGCTCAGTGCGCGCGTAGCTACCCTCCTCGACATCGTATTGATTGAGACTCATTGGAACAGCTCCAATGGCGGCGGTCGCAGGCTGACTGCGCACCAACTTTCGAACAGAACGTTCCACGTTCCATCGCTCACGATCATCAAGGCCTTCAAGAAGTTGCTTCCTAACTCCTTCCGCACGCTGGAAGTCCCCCTCTTCGTGTGCCTGAGCCCAGTCATCAAAGAGCCTTTGCCGCTCCTTCCCAAATCCCGCTGGCAACGAGACAGATCCTTCGTCGTCGGTATCGCTGAAGGAATCCGGGTCTTTCGGGGGCGGCTTAAGTGAATTCTTCGGGCCATCGAATTCCTGAGATCCCGTAGCCTTTGGCGGGGGCTCGTTGATCTCGGCTCCGCCAGCGACAGCTTGATCAGGCCTCTGAACATCGACAAGGAAGTCGAAGGCATTAAGCACCTTGGTCCCACTCTTGACATCATGTTCCTGCATTTGGGCTGGAGTGCCCAAAATCTCTGCCCTAACCAGACTCTCTCGGGTAACCAAAAGACGCGGAGACTCAGCTTCGTAGCCCGATTCCTCGATAAAGGTTCGGACGTGTCGGAATCCCCTCGAACTCCAAAGCTCCTCGCCTACCTTGGCAGCGAGTTGAGGGTCATCACTAAGCTGCTGAGGCGTGATCCCGTCTCGCTTCATGATGCGATCAAGATCGAAGACGGCGTCGGCTTGATCTACACCAGCTACACCCACGGTCCGCATGTCTCCCTTGGGATCGAGCTCGCTATGAGCACGAGCTGTCGCATACAGCCCTAAGGGAGTTCCCCCCTCTAAGAACGGCTTCTCACCATCGAGATGGTTCTCTGGAGTCAACAATTTAGGCGCGTCATTGCGCTTGGCCGAATTAAGCCAGAGCGTATTGGTCTCCCGGTTGTAGAATCGATTGTATTCAGCAGCGGCTCCGCCCTCTGTCTCTGACTTGGCCATAAACGTGACCATGTTCGGCTGACGCACGACTTCGAAGAACTCGTTATCTTCGTCCATGTTCAGACTAGCAACGAGTCCTGAACGCCCCCTTGTCTTGCCTAGGCCACTATCCGTATTCTTGTCTCCACCATCGGTATCGGACATTCCCGTGCTGGCATCCACCGGCGCTACAACGGGCGTCAAATTCGTTCCCTCACCGATCGAGCCGCCGGTTTGATTCGCCATCATCTCCAGCGCTGCGAGAATCTCCCCGGCCTCAGGATGATTCAGCAACTCGGCCTTCAATGCTGACATCTCCCCCGGACTCAGACCTCCCTGCAAGAGTTGCGCAATTCGCTCTCGGACGGCCGGATCAGCACTCACTTGAGGACCACCAGAACTCCCCGAAGAAATCGTGGCTGATTTCATGACCTGAGGTGCATTCTCTGCCATTTGATCCGGGCTAGCGTCGGCCGCTTTCCCCGGCTCCACCAGGCTTTGTGGGAACGGCGCGGGTGACTCCTGAGTAGGGGAAAATTTCGGCACACCATCTTCAGCCGGCGAGTTATCTTCTTCGTCAGTGTCCGAAAAGCTTGCACCTGGCTTGTCCAATTGCTGCCCCGACCTGTCGTAGATGCGGATTCCACCATCCTTCCTAGCCTCGACCAATTCCCCCTGAGGCAATTGAGCAGCGATGCCCTCGTCGGTCTCTTGCCAATCGTCGTCTTCCAAGCCAGAAAGGTGGACTTGAAGATCATCCCGATGGAACGCCGACGAAAAGGCATCGACCAGAGTCTTCTGAGCCGACTCTTGATCGGTCGCGGCTGGAGCCTCGCCTACTTTCGCCACCATTTCCTGCACCCGCTGTGGAACAGTAAGCCCCTCTGAATAGCCCTTCCCCCCCCACCCGTCTGGCTGCGATTTCTCAGGCGCGACGAGATGCCTATCCACAAAACCTTCGTGGTCAGAGTTCAACTCGGTAGGAAGATACGAGCGGTTGGCATCGGCCTGCACAAGACCGGCTAAGTAGGTTCTCTCCGTCCCGGCATTCGCCGCAACAATGAAGTTCGCTTCCCGCTCGGTATCACCTTGAACGTGATTCTCGAACAGCTCAGCATAGACTGGACGGTCCTCCTCATGGCGACGATCTAGGCTGGTGTAGCGCTGCAGGTAGCTTGCCCGCTCTGCAATCTTCTCTTTCGTCTCCTTAGAACCATTCCTAGCGGCAAGCCGTCCGTAATCGTGAATCGAGCTCCACTGGTAACGACCACCACGACCTACGAGACCAATTTGCTGGCTACGTCCTTCTGACATCACTGTTGTGAAGTCACCGAAGCTCATGCGTAGGTCACCACTCGGGTGAGAGTGCATCAAGGGGATGGTCCCTCTCGGTATCTCGACGCTGTTATCGTGACCAGAAATAAGCTTCCATTTCCCATCTTTCGCATCTTCGTAGACCGCGTACTCCCGATCATCCTGTTCGGTCAGGGTCGCGATCAAAGCCGCGACTTGAGCAGGCTGACGCAAATTTTTCGAGAGATCCTCCAAGGCGACCGAAGTTCCGGGTTTCCGCACCCGCTCGACCGTATTGAGATCGAGGGTCGAAGCCCACTTACTATTTTCCTGAGCGGAAACAAAGCTAGTCCAGACATCAGTGCGCGCTTGCCCATGAAGAGGACGCCGACTACGAAAAGTCCACTGATCGTCGGCATCCCGATAAAATGTGTAGCGCCCAGGCTCCTTGCTCAGCTCCCTCCAAGCATCCGCAATCGAACCCTCGTCCTCCCCAATCCCTAGTTCCGACGCTTTGACGGCCCTTCTTCCCGACAATAGCTCCGTTAGAGCTTTAGACCTTCCCGCGTCGTCCGCATTCGGATTCAGCTGTCGGAGGAATTCGGCAAAACCGCCCGGAGTCGGCATACCAGAAAGACTAATACCCGAGTCCGATGCGACAGCTCTATAGAACTCTGGCTTGGACAAAACCGGACTGGAGCCTCCACCGGAAGCCAAAGCCACAGGAGGATTAGCGAACTTCTTTGAACCCCCACCATTCGCAGACTCGATGGATTCTAATTTGAACTGCTCCTCCTCAGCTACTGATGAATCGTATCCGCCTCGTTCGTTCCCCTTACCCGCCAGAGCCTTAGCCGTGGTCCGGACAATACCGTCTAAGGCTAGCGCCGTAGCCCCTGCTCCAACCGCGACCCCGACACCACTGCTAGCCCGAACAGCACTCTCGGCCGCGCTAGTAGTCGCCTGAGGTAGGCTTTTCGTTGTCTTGACCAGTTCTCTAGCAACTTTAGGAACACCTTTACCCTGCGGATTGACCACAGCCCTTGAGGCTACGTTCTCTTGTTTCGCAACTACGGCTCCTTGACCACTAAGTCCCGGTGATACTCCTGTTGACGTAACCTCACTGGCCTGGTTGCTCGAACCCCCAACACTCATGTCTTGAGACGCCTCATTGAACTCCGAAGATACTGAACCACCCCCTCTTGTGGAAGTATTGTTGCTACTTTTGCTCCCAATCATCTGGCCACCTGAGCCAGCCCGTGCAGCTTGACCAGTAACGGCGGAGTTGGTTACCGATCCGCTACCAGAGCCATTGCTGGAAGTAGCTGAATTTTGTCCAGCCCCGCTACGCCCGCCACCAATACGTGATCCAAGTATGGCGCCAATAACCGCCCCCTTTGCCATCGCACCCATCTTACCGCCAGAGGATTTCGCTCCCCCCATAGCCGCTCCAGAAGTATCTGCCAAATCAAGAGCTGCAGTCAGACCTCCGGACAAGAGACGCTGGATAATAATCGGGCCGAAAACAGTACTAATCACGATCCATACCGAAGCTACCAGTGCATAAAGGAGACGCTTCACATCTACAAACGCATTGGAAAAGAAGGCCTCCACCTGGACCGGTGATGTCCCGGTATCGAAGGCCGCCGGAAGAAGCGCATCAGTCATCAAGCTACTAAGCCCCCAGCCCAGAGGCCAAAGCGTCATTCCAAAAAGCGCCAAAAGAAAGCCTTTTGCCTTATCAGAAACCGGAGTCATCAGCAGCCCCAAAAAGATCGGAGCCACAGCGATCGCGGCCCAAGTGAGAAAAAAAGTAACCAGATGAGCAAGAAAGTAGAGGACCGTCGCAAACAGAATCGCCAAGACGATCATTATCGTGACCAGAACGGTCATCGGAACATCAAAGATATTCCCTTCCGTAAAGCTATCATTCGCGGCCTGCCAAGCCTTATCAAAGGTGCCAGCCGGGTCGGCAGCCATATAGTCGATGACAACCCTCTGCCCCCAAAAATCAGACCAAGCCATGATCCAAGCGGGTAGAAATTTCAGCGCGATCACCAGAAAAAGCATCTGAATGAGTAGCTGGGGCAGGTGCCCCATCGAGCCCTTAGCTAGCCCCTTAGTTACCGCAATCAGCATCCCAACAAGGGCGCACACAAAGGTAACGTATCCGAGAACTCCAGCCATCGATTTGCAGTTGGCTATATAGCTCTCCGCGAACGTGCTGAACCCAAAAGGATCTGTAACTGCAATGATTATCAAGCTTATTTACGATTAACGTTACTAACAGAAATATCAGCCCCCTCCCGCCGGCAAACGGCGGAAATTACGCCAATATATTTCAATTATGATAATTATCTAGCATTTTATTTTAAATTATGATAAAATTACCTTGAAGGAAGAGAGCAACCTGCTAATGCTTAATCTCCATACCTAATCAAACTGACCACAATATGAGAAAATCCAACAAACTAGCGTCGTTCATCCTATTGTTCCTACTCGGAACGGTTCCGAACCTCTTTGCCCAGGCGACTCTCACCGAGAGCGTCGGCAAGATGGTCAGCATCGCGGTTTTCGTGATGTTCATCATCTTACTCGTCGCCTTCATTTTTGCGGCGGTGCAGCTGGCATTCGGAAACACGAAAATGGTCATGTATGCCCTCTTCGCTGCGATTTTTGCAGGCTTTAGCCTCGTTATCCTCAAGACAGCATTCAAGACTGGTAGCGGCATGGATATGGACGCTATCGAGGTGAGTATTGACGGTCTATAACGACCTTAATTCTGATCCTGCCGATCTGGCGCAATACGCCAGATCGGCAGAGCTCAGCTAGCCTACGAATCGCAGCCATGGAGCGTCGAATTCACGATTCCAACTCCGGTAGGGACTCCAAGCCCGTTCTCTGGATCTTTGAAGGCGCCAATGCCTTCTGGATCATGGGAGGCCTCGGTTTTGGACTCATGCTATTCTGGGTTCTGTTCAATGTCGCGAAGTGGTCTACTGCACCCGCCCTTTTGACGGGTGGCCTACCAGCCGGCGCCGCTCTGCTCTACGTCCTACTATTAAAACAGGGCAAGCCTCCACACTTCGACTCGGACATGTTCGAGCAGATCAGTTTTCGACTTAGCTATTTATTGAGCGACCGCTTGGGGATTGGTCGCCCTACCTTTTTTAGTCCTCCACAGTCGTTCCGCCAACAGATGCCAGAAGAAATGCGTAAGCGCATCGAACAAGCAGGCGATCGATTGGACCGTTAGTATACCCATTACATAAATAACGAATGAAGCCCACTGACGGCTATATTTTAGGCGGCCTCCTCCTATTCGGAGCCCTTGAGAAGGGCGGATACGCAAGCAAAGGCTTCCGCATCCGACTTCCCGACCTCTCAGGAGCCGATATCCAAACACTCAATACTTTAGAAGATGAACTCCGAGTCTTGCTGGCCGCTATCAACGACGACGCTCGAATCCAGATGCAATGGACCGTCGACTCGGACTACAAGCGCGAGCTTTTAGGATTCTACGAGCGGACTAAGCAACTAGCCGACAATCCATGGAGCAAGCGGCAGAGAAACGAACGCTTTACCCGCTACTGGCGCATGATGGAGCAACGCATGCTTCGTCGGCAACGACTGCACATTTTTATTTCAACGAAGATCAATTCTTCTGGTGCCCCTCCCAAAAGCAAGGACGCCACCCGCTTTTACGACTACCTTCTCGCCTCAGCTCAAGAACAGTTCCGATCCTATGAGGAACTCCTCAGCCAGATCTTCGGCGGTATGGGCGGCACCGTCGATGCCCTGGGCGACGAGGGCCACTTCGAAGAGTATTACCGCTTTTACAATCCCTCCGTTGTCGATCAATTCGACTTCGATATGGACGCCCGCTTCGACAGCACGAGTGGCATCCTCGAGAACTGCTGGAACAATGCCGCCGCTCCACTGGAGAAACCCGACTACGGCTTTTACTTAGACGGCTACTACCACGGCGTGGTTGTCCTGAAGACAGTTCCGAAGGCCACCTACGCTGGTATGATGGACCAGCTCACTGGTCTCGACATGCTCGACTATTCGATCACCGTCAACATCCGCCCTCTCGATGTCATGAAGGAGATCGAGAAGGAAGAGAGCCAGTTTGAAAAGTTACAACGAGCCACCGAGTCGTCGCCAAAACTCCGCATGGTCTCAGCCATGCAAAAAAAGGGCGCCAAGATCGCGCGCCTCATGAGCAACAAGGTCATCCCCTACGAGGCACAGATGATTCTTCGGGCGTGGGATCCCGACAAAGCCGGTCTCAGAGCAAAACTGGCCGCACTCCGGTCCGCCATTGGCAAATTGAATGGGGCCAAGCACTTCGACCCTGCCCTTCCGACCTCAACGCGAAATTTTTTCCTCGCATCGACGCCGGGCTACCCCTGGTCGAGCTACAACGACTACTCGCACTACATCGAGGACATGAACCTCGCCAACCTTCTTCCCATGGGAGCTACGCCTTCTGCCGACCTTGAGGACGCTGAGGCAATCTACGACGGAGAAGCAAGAAATCTGATCGGGATAAAGACCTTTTCTGGCACCCCCGGAAATGAAAGCCCACGACACGGAATCATGTTTGGGATGAGTGGCGCAGGAAAGAGCGTCACCACGATCGACCTCCTTACGCAAACTGAACCCTACTACGACTTCACCGTCATCATCGAAGAGGGGCTGTCCTATGGCACCTACACCCAAACCGTTGAGAAGGGCGCCAACCCAATCATCATCCAACCCAACGGATCTCTCACCTTCAACTACCTCGATACCGGTAACCTGCCGTTGACAGCTGCACACCTACAGAGCGCAGCAGCGCTCGTACTGCTGATGGTTGGAACCCACTCTGATGGGGACGTAAACAAACGCAGACTAGCCCTCATCTCGAATGCCGTCAGGCAACTCTACAAGGACATTTACGAGGGATGGAGCCAAGCCAACCCTTCCGCCTGCCGGGACATCGCTCGCTACGGGCTCACACTTCGCTGGTGGATGGCGAACCGCATGCCCGCTGGAGCATCGAGCGTCGAAGCGTTTCTGGAGATCCGAGAAAAGGCTATGAGCAACGACGCCGAGGTCGCCGAAATCCTTCTTGGCTGGAACGAGGAACAAATCTCTAGCTACCTCCAAAACCCCTCAACAGCAGACGAAGCCCAGCAACTCGCCTTCGCTTGGATTCCGCCGGAAGGAATGCCTACACACTCCATGCTCCATGAGTTCGTCTATCTGGAAGGCCATGGACGAACAGGAGGTGAATTAGGCGATCTCGCACCGCTTCTTGAGCCCTGGTGTGCGTCAGGCAACTACGGCCCTATTCTTGATGGGATCTCCAATGTCCGGCTCGATGGGAAAATCGCGCACTTCGAACTAGGATTCATTCCTGAGGCCGCTGAGGACCTCCGCTCAATAGCCTCCTTCCTAATCACCAATCAGGCTCGTAACGAAATCATGGGGCGTCCCCGGAATCAGCGGAAGCGGGTCATTCTCGAAGAGCTCTCGGCATTCCTCGCAATCCCCGATGGTGAGCGCATTACGAGAGAATTCTACGAGCGGATGCGGAAATACAATTGCTGGGTGTTCTCAATCGTCCAACAATATGGTCGATTCAGTGATAGTCCGGTGCGCTCCTCGGTTCTCGGCAACTCCCGTATGTCGATCATGCTGCGCCAGCGCGACCGGAAGGATCTCGATGAGATCGGTGAGACCTTCCCACTTCCGGAGCCGACCAAACAGGCAATCATGAACTTCCCGCAACCAGGTCAGAAGCGAGCTGGGCCACCGTTCTCTGGTTTCGTCTACTACGCTGCAGACGAAGCAAGACCCTCGATTGCTCCAGCACGAAACTACGCATCCAAGGAACTGCTCTACGCCTCTTCTAGCTCCGGTGCAGTCTTCGAACAACGCGCCAAGGACCTACGGCAATACGAGAGCGTCGTTGACGGTATTATTCAACACGCCACCGATCCCCCGGCGAAGCCGGAGAGAGCCCACGCCGAGAAGGCAGTCGCTAAGGCGTAGTTCCAAAACCAATCACAACACTGATGAAGATCCACCAATCAACACTAAGACTTGCCCTCGTGCTCGCCTGTCTTGTCGGTTGCTCGTCCAACGATCCAATTTCGCAAGCACTTCTCTTCGGAGGAGGTAGCGCCCTCGGCGGTAGTATCGGACACGAAATCGGCGACGGCGAAATTCAGGACGTCGCCATCGGAGCAGGTGTTGGCGCAACAGCGGCAGGCCTATTCTCCTACGGACAGGGCCGCGACCGGAAGATGGCCTACTCGAAAGGGCTGGATCAAGGACACGCCGACCAAGTAAAGCGCCTCTACTGGATCCGTAAGGATACCCACCGCCTAAAGGATCAGAACGAAGGAGAACTACGCCGAAGCTACTATCCTCTTCAGATTCCTGAACAAACTGTTGATGGCGTCAAGATTGCACCGCACACCCGCTACATCGAAGTCGTCGAGTAGTTCTGCCGCCTCCCAAGCAACCAACTCAATGGACAAGAACGATCCAGCACTACCAATCGATTCCCCCTTCACCAAGGAGGGCGGCTCGCCGACTCCTGTCGACGACGTGCATGCCCCTAAGATACAGACAGTCCCCACACCCGATATCGTTCTGCCCAGCAACAACCAAATACCACCCCCGCCTAGCGAGAAGCCTCCTAAATTTTCTTTGCTCCCAGCTATCATTGGTCCGACATCAACATCACCCGACGCGTTCGCCTGGGACCAAAGCCAACAAGAGGAAATTCGCCAGTTGGTAGGCGATGACGGAGTCGAACTTTCCCAGATCCACTCACTTTGGGCAGATTCCCACAACGAGCTTCAGCAACTCAGGGAAGAGTCCTATAACTTGTCTCAAAGCGAGCCCTGCGACGATGCGTGGACCGAATCCAGCAGTGTTCAAGAAGATCTCGAGACCCGAATTTTCGAAGCCGAAGAAAGAGAATCCGAACTCCAGTCCGCCTGCGATCTCGCAAGTGAATTCGATGAAAAACACGGAGACCTAATGATCGGCGACCTCGGACATAGCCGGTCCGAGCATACCTCCAAACCAAAACAACAGTCTTCCAAGACCCGTGAAACCTCGCGAGGAGCCATCCAACGAGAAATAAAGAAAATGCTACAATCCCAAGCGGCTGATCCGTTCGCTCCACAATCTGCCGCCACTGTAGCGGACATCAGCATGGGAGATAGAGGCCTTCCGAATAGCCCATTGATCTCCGATTCTCAAACCTCTGAACTCCACGGTATTCCATCGGTTCCAGGATTCCCATCCGCACCCGATCCCTTCGACATCAGCTATGCAAGTGGCTACACCCAATTCCCAACCACCGAATGAAGACGACACCACCAAAGCCCCACGCCCAGGGTATCAGTCTACTAGCCTCGGGAGCGATTGCTCTACTACCCGTATCCGAAGCCCGCGCACAGTTCGTCGTAACCGACCCTGCTCATACAGTGACAACCGCACTGCAACTCGGAGAAGACATACTCTCTTGGATAGCCGAACTACAAAGATGGGTTGAGCAAATCAACCGAATGCGGGAGGTCACAGGAGAACTCGGTAATCTAGCGGAGACAACCGTCAGCGATATCATGGGAACCATCTCGTGGGTGGAGGACTTCATCTCCGACCCACTCAGTAACCCTGAGGAGGCACTCGCCATGATCGAGAGCCTCGCCTCGCTCGCCGACGACTCCGACGTATCGGACTTCTTCGCCAACAATGGAATTAGTTTGTTTGACGACAGCTTTCCGGACTCAGTCGGCCCCGAGCAACTTCATGATCGTGTTGTCCTAGGTAAGGACGATGATGGAAATGCCGTTCTTGGTCATGAGCGAAACAAGGAGACCTTCGCTCTCAACGCAGTTCTAGACAACGCGATCGTATCTTATGACGACCAGCGAACGGCAATTCTCGCGGAAATCGAAGAGCTCAATACTGAGCTCGCTCGAGCTACCGAGCGGATGAACGCTAGTTCTACAGACGATCAGGCCAAGCTTTCCAAATTGCGCGCAATGACGACCGGCCTCATCGAACGCCGGAGAGGTCTCTACGAAGATCTAGACTGGGCCTATCGAGATCTGGAGACCGTCAAGCTGACCATCGAGAACCGCCGATCTGCTGAGGACAAGGCACAGGCCGAAGACGCAATCGCTGCCTTTAAGGCCGCTATTCGCTCCGACAACACCGGCCTTCGTGATGAGTTGGCTATTCCATTCTCGCTCTCCCGTCAACGAGAAGCCCTAAAGCGCGAACGCGACGAATCTCTTCGCCCAGACTAGGAAACCCACCGCTTCCAATATGAAACATTCAGCAATTCCTCTTCTGGTCCTATTGGGAACTTACGTCTCCCCCGAACCAGCCTCGGCACAATTCGTTGTCTCCGACCCAGCTCACAGCTTTGTTAGCAACTTCCAGTGGGTAAAAGACATCGCAACCTACGCCGCAGAACTCGACCAGTGGGCCGACCAGCTCAAAGAAAAAAAGCGCGAAATCGAGGAGCTAGGTGATCTTGCAACTACCACAGCTAACAGTGTTCTCTCCGATATCTCGGGGATAGAAGACTGGGTTCGACAGTTCATCCAGAACCCATTGGAGAACAATCCAATCGAACTCCTCGACGACATTGGATCGATCGCTGAGGACCTTGATGGAGCTGCCTTTCTGGCCTCGAATGCACTCGGCGGGATCTTCGGAAACCCAGAATCATTTGGGCGTGAAATCGGTGAATTCGCCATCATCGGAGATGATTCAGACGGAGATCCAATCTACAGCGAGACTCCTCGCGATGAGCAAAATTATGCGATGGAAGCGATCATTCTGAAGTCGGCTGAGAACTACATCGAACGCCGCGACGAAGCCCGCGAAGCCCTAAAAACGGTCGATGAACAAATCGCGAATGCCATGAAGGCAATCGATGCCGCGAAAAATCAGGCCGAGGTCGAGAAAGCAAGCGCCGTGCTTGCCGCCCTCCAAGAGACACGGCGTGGACACTACAACACGATTCGCCAAGCACACCGAGACCTCCAGGTAGCGCAGATCACCAAAGAGAATCGGGATGACGCCAAAATTCGGGCTAACGCTCAAGATTCCGTCGGAATTGCAACACAGGTCTTTTCTGGGGCTCAAGGCGCAGGAACCGACACCGACCTCTCCGCAGAGTATGGCGTCTCATTCGGCGAATCAATGAGCGTCGGAGCACTCGACGAACTGAACTATCAACCCTCCGAGTAAGCGTAGCCGGACTCACCTACGATGATCCTATTAGCCGCCGGTATCGAATTCGGAGCGTTTACGACAACGTTCCTAGAGAAGTGCGATCAAGTGTATTGGGTGATGGCGCTTTGCGCCTTCGCCATCGCTTTGATCGGCATCTTAAAGTCGATCTACGACGGCTTGGCGCAAGGAGATGTAGCGAAGTTTCAGTCAACGGTTGTTCAACTTGTCCTCGTCTGTATCACGATCGGATTCCTGAAAGACTGGATCCACTTCTCTGCAAAGTTTTGGGGTGAATCCGTCCTCGATGCCGTCGGTGCCAAGCCTGAGGACAATTTCAAAAAGCTATGGGACAACGTCGGTCAATCTTGGCAGGAGGCATCTATCTTTTCGCCAGTAAAGCTCGGACTTACCTTCGGCCTGCTTATGGCGATGGTCATCGCTGCAGTACTTCTTTTCATAGCCTACCTCATCGACTTCTACCTACTCGAAGTATGCCTTGCTCTCTCCCCCGCTTTTGTAGCGATGCTGATGACGCCACTGGCGTCCCAAGCGAAAAACTTTCTGCTCGCTCTCGTTGGCTTCACAATGTGGCCCCTTGGATGGGGAATTGCCAGCCTCCTCACGGAACCATTAATCGACGCCGCCTACAGTACAGGAGACGGGATAGTTGGGCTGGCAGTCTCCATGACAGGCTTCAAGGCGCTTATCTATGGTGGAACTGCGTCGCTCTGGATTATTATTAGCACAATCATGGCTCCCGTCCTCATTCAGAAACTCCTGACTAGCGGACTTGATTCGGTGACTTCAGCAATAGGCCCAGCTGCGGCTATGCAACCAGTTGCCGCTGCAGGTGGCGCCGCAGCGATGGCTGGGCTTGCTGCAGCCACTGGTGGTCTCGGAGCAGGCGTCGCAGGCAGTATGGGTTCGATGGGTGGCGGCATGAGCTCTCTAGGTGGAGGGGCTGGGGCTGGAGCCTCAGGCGCTGGAGCTTCACCGATAGGCTCCGCTGGCGGTGGCGGTAGCGGTGGTGGTGGTGGCCTTTCGCCTAGCCCGGCCGGTGGCGGTGGAATCGGCTCCCGTCTATCTCAAAGTTTCGGCTCGGGATCCGGATCTGGATCTGGCGGAGGAAGCTCCCAAAGCTCCGGCGATTCAAGTTCCTCGGGGAGTGCGGATAGCGGCGAATCCTGGTTCACAGAAATGGCAGATCCCGGACCGACAAACGACCCTGATATCGAGGCAGAAAGCATAGTTAGCTAAGAATCCCGTAATTTTACTTACTACGCGCTACAATCTATGAGCACGAAAATACAAAAGGACATCATCTATGGAGCGATGGCCAACAAAGAGAAAATCGCCTCGATTTGGCGTGGCCTCTTCTTTCTCGCGATCATCGGCTGGACACTCGACCACTGCTACACGCTCTATCGTAATACCCAAAGCCAGACAAAATTCATCGTCGTCGACTCACAGGGAACCTTCTATCTCTCCCCCGATCTCGAGTTCGACAACGCAACCGACGTCCACGCTCGCCAGACTCGACTAGCGATGGAGACACTCTTCAACCGAGGCCCAAACGGAATGGACCGTCCGAAACAGTTCCAACAGGTCTTCTCTTCGCAGCAGCGGCAAAAAATGGAAACCGAAATTTTCGCCAAAGAGGCAAAGGAGTTCACCACCAAACAGATTCACCAAAAGATCGAGTGTAGGGAAGTCAAGATGCTTCAGCTCCACGACAAGTCCGTTGTTACAGGAGTCAGCGGCCAACTCATCCGTAACGGAATGTTCCAAGGAAAGCCCTTCATTGAAGTATTCGAGATCACCGCCCGCTTCAAGTTCATCCTCAATGACGACCTTAAAGTGAATGGTATGTATCCAACAGTTGTAGTTGGATTTGACTACAAAAAACAGCCTTCAGCCAAGGTCTAACCCTAGAAGACTAGCCCCACCCGAAAGATGTCCCGCCCGCTCCTCAGAAGCATTTTCATTCTTATCTTTGTGGCCACGTCCGCCACGAACGCACAAGAATTGGCCCCGCCATCCACACACTTAGGCAGGCAGGAATCAGTCGCACCACAAAGTAACGGACAAATTCGAAATCTTCATCTAAAGCCTGAGCAGGTACACCGCTTAGAGGTGGGGACCCAGATCGCGACGACGATCATGTTCGAGCAACCCATCTCCTCCGCCATCGGGCACCGCGTCAGTGATGAGCCGACAGGGGACGGTTCTTCAGACTATCATCTCCAGAACGCTGAAAACGGCTACGTTGTGGCAGTTCGCGCCCTTCGGGAAGGAGTCTCAGGTTACCTCACTGTTGTCATTGCCGACGAACTCTTCGTCTTTCATTTGGTAGGCTCGGCCTCACCGGTCATCGCTGTCACGACTTATCGTAATGGACCTCCACCGAGAAATAATCACTCCCAAGTTCAGCCAATCACCTCCGCCGATGCCAGCGCTGAGGTGATGATTAAGCGGATTGCGGCACTGAAGAAAGAGACTGGTCCCATTGGTCCCACAGAAATCACCGAGAAAAGACAGAGCCCCACCGCCGAACGGATGATCAGTCTAGTCAAGCTATCGCGCGCCGAGCCTCTCGCACGCCGTACTTTGCCGGAACTCTTCAAGGAGGTAGAAACCCGTCACCTAAAAGGGACCAACGACTACGGACAATTGCGTAGCGTCGTCACTGAGGCTCATCGCTTCCGCGACAGTGACGCAATCGTCCTCGTGGGAGAAGTCGAAAACCGATACAGTCACTCGGTTCAGATCAACCCTGCGGGCCTTGGTATCGAAGTAGGTAACCGACGCTACCCTGTGACACTCGCCGACTTTCCAGAGGTCATTGCGCCAAACGATAGCACCCTATTTTTCGTCGCCCTGCAAGGTGGAGCCGACGGAAAATCCGCCCACTTGAGTGTCGATAACGAGTTCCGCCTAGGTCTTTCCTCAGCTGTATCATATGAGGAAGTCAGCGACTTGGCAGCAGTTGGATCTTGGAAAAGTCTAACTCTTCCTGAAGGCGACGGGCGCGCAATTGACGCCACCCTCTTCCCTCCCAGTTCGCCAAAATCAACCCAACACCGTGATCTGATCGAGGCCTGGGGAGGCCCCGTTCTCCGGGCAGAACTTGCATTCCGAAGCAACGGAAAAGCACCTTTGAACCAGTAGAAGCAACATCAGCAAAACCGAACTAATTCGATGATCATCAAGCGCTTCTTCCTCTGGTTTCTCACTCCTATAGGCATGATCTGCCTAGCCGGGCTGGCACTCTTCGGTAGTCTCACCGTCTGGCAGACAATTAAAGACAAAAAGGGGCCAACCCAAGAGCAAGCTAAAACTAGCGAGAGAAACCGGGAGCGCATCGGGCTTATGCGCCCGGTCCAGAAAGAGCTAGAAGAAAATGACGGCGAGCAATTCGATACGGTTCGTGTCGAGAAAGATTCATTGGTCAGCCAGTTCCGTCCTAGGGGGGGCTTCCGCAATAATCCTGGGCTCGTTTCAAGTGTAGTCCTACCTACTAATGATACCCCCGATTCCGGTCCGCCTTCGAGTATGCTCATTAGTCTCTCAGACAACGACCGGGCCAGCCGCCAAAAATCTACTAAAGAGTCCCTTCAGGTAGCGGCCAAAAAGAGAGCCGCTGCCATTGCTCGGGCCGCTCAAGGTGTGAACACTGGTAGCCAGTTCGCCGAAGGATTTCTTCCGCGAGGTACACTTGTTCCCTGCCAGCTAATTTTCTCTGTGGAGTCCAATGGGCTGACGAACCCGTTGGTAGCCTATGTCCTAAAAGACGTCTGGCACGCAGGAAAGAAGGTCATCCCCGCCGGGGTCGAAGTTCACTCTCTAGCCAAAGGAGAGCGGATACGTGACCGCCTTCAGATTAACCACAGTTTCTCGTTCATCTGGCATGATGGCTCCGAACTTGAAGTCGCAGGCCTTGTTCTGGCCAGAGACTATGATGACGCCACCGGAATGTCCTCAGAGATCGATGGATCTGCAGGTTTACCCGGCCAGATCGTTGAGACCGCAAGAGGCAAGGAACTCCAACTGATCATAGCTCAAGGTCTGGCCGGCGCTGCCAGAGGAGCCGTCGACCGCGAGTATGTAGAAGGATTCTTCGGCCCCAGAGAACTCAGTAATGGAGGCCCAGTCAACGGTATGCTCGAAGGACTAGGCTCCGCATCTGAGGAATACACTCGGATCGCCCTACGTGAACTGGAAGCACGTGAACGCTTCGTCCGCGTTCCTGCCGGCACTGAATTCTACGTCTATCTTCTTGAGATCGCTGATCCTGCCAACCGTCAACACGGTGGCTTGAGAGGCCCGGACGCAAAAACCTATCAGCCCGATGCTTTCAACATCGGCACCTCAATCGGTCCAGGCCAAAACTCCCCAGCGCGGCCACAGGGGCCGAGCGGTGGCGGCCAGATCCTAGGTAACGAGGAATTCGGCGCTCAAGAGAACGGATCGATCAAGCTGCCCAGCGGAATCATCGTTCCCAAGAACGTTGTGGATATGATCCCCAACGGAAGCAGCCTCCTAAAAAAAATCCCCTCCATCAAAACTCAGTAGCCCTCCGTTCGATCTATTCAGCCCAGTCAGATTCATCATGCGAAAGACTATTTTACTCACCATTCCGGTTCTGGCCTTCACGGCATCGCTGGCGAGCTGTCGCTCCCCGCATCAGACCGAACAAGCCGTCCTGACCAAGCGCGTTGAAATGGTCGCTCCAGACGATGTAAAGCGCGTGCGATTCCCTGAATTCGTAAAGACTTACTACGTGGGCCGGATGCCAACGAAGGATGGCATCGGCATGCACGAGGCGCATCGGGTCTACGAAATCGGATCCTCTTCCACCTGGAACTTGCACCCTGAGAGCCGCGCGCTAGCGCACCAAGGGCCAGCTCGTGGCCTCGTCGATTACGCCTACTCCCCCATGCCCAAAGACCAGCGAATTTCAGCAGAACTGAACAAGCAAAAAGCCGTGACTGAGCGTATACAGGATCTGGAAGGCCGTATGCAGGAGAGAGTTCAAGCCGCCGCCCTCATCGAGGCTAGAGGAAAAATGGAACTCCGCAGGATCGAAGACGCACGTACGCGCGCCGAACAGGAGCGGCAAAAAATCATTCGCCTCCGTGAACAATACGAAACCAATCCTCCGGTCGCCGAACAGAGGAAGGCTCCACCATCAAGACAACACCCAGACACCGAAAAGATTGATGCGGACAATGTCGGCTTCGATGACCAAGAGCTACTCGAATGGGGAACTGCCGTCGATGGAGAAGGAGAAGGAGCGTCTCCCCGATCGTCGCCTCTCGCACCCAGCTAGCCGGACGTTTGGCTAGTAGACAATACCCTTCCGCAACACAACACGATGAAAGGAGTCCGATGTCAGAATTACCCCAATTTATGACCAATGTAGATGGATCGTTGTCAGCTCCGACCAACTCGCTTGAGGTGCTACGTGGACTCCACTCTTATCTTGAGCAACGTATCATCGGACAACCCGAGGTTCTGCCATCCCTCGTTGAACTCATCCAGAACGGTGAACTCGGGCTCACCGACCCACGCCGTCCTCGAGCCTCTTTCCTCTTCCTTGGCCCCACCGGTGTCGGAAAGACCGAAGTGACCCTGAACTTCTCCGACTATATCTTCGGCGAGGACCGTGTCGCCCGATTTGACATGTCGGAATACCAACTCCAATCTAGCGTCGAAAAAATCATCGGCGCATCGAGAGACGACGGTGGCCTGTTCGAAATGGAGTACGACCGTATCGGAGGAGAAGGAACAATCCTCTTTGACGAGATCGAGAAAGGCCATCCCAGAGTCATCGACCTATTCCTTCAGATCCTTGATGCCGGACGAATCACACTCGCCAGCGGCCGGACTCTCGATTTGTCCAAAACTTATGTTGTCGCGACCTCCAACATTGGGGCCCAAGCTCTCATGTCCCAACGACGAACCACCCGAGCGACCCTGGTTCGCTTCGTCGAGTCTCAAGCCCAACTAGAACTCAGACCCGAAATCTTTGCCCGGATGGACCAAGTCTGTGTCTTCAACCGGCTCACCTACGACGACCAGCGAAAGATCGCGCAAATTATGATCCAGGGGGAAATCGGGCGCCAAGCAAAGCAAAACGGGCTAAAGTTAGAGTATTCCTCAGAACTCGTCCAAATCTGCATGTCTCAGGGCTTCCACCCCAAACTAGGTGCCCGTCCCATGCGTGGCGCGGTCGAACGCAATATCCGTGCAGCCATTCGAGAGAACCTCCTCGCGGGAGGAAGCGGCTCAGGCCATCTAGTCAGCTACACCGATGAAGGCGTTGTCCGACTAGAGTCTAAAGCCCGCTCGCCTGAGAATGGTGCTACGCCATCGACTTCCTCCGGCCAAACGCCTAATGGGATGAACAACGATGTTGCTCCCCCCGTAGTACCGCTACCACCCGTCCACCGACAGATCTAGTATCACAAGATTCCTTAGCTGTGCTTTAGGACTACTAACGCCTCCTCAACCCTCCACCGGGATCGTCGCGGTGTAGCAATGGAGCGAACGAGCCAAATTTCAAATTTCGGCTATCTTACCGGCTACTTCTCTAATCTCTAATCGCGCGGCTTCCCTATAGATTGGGGCCATCGGTGGAAGCCTCTCTCTCTGGTAGTAAAAGGCCTTTGGGCAAGGACCACCTCAAGCAGTAAAGCAGTCACCGAAATTTCATTCCCTCGACACTACCTACCTCGCATCTGGCTCAGACGCCCGTGCCGTAAAAAAGATGAGCTTTGAGTCTCGGGTCTCGGGTTCCAAATCTTCGCTGCTGCCTTTCTTCGCTCCTTCGCGCCAAATCCCCAAATCCCCAACCCCAAAAATTCGCCTCATGCGCCAAATCCGCAGTTCCTCCCTTCCCCGAACCTTACTCCCCAGAAAGACACCCAAGCCCTACCTACCGACGAAGGGACTCGAACCCTTACTCCCGAAGGAAGCGGATTTTGAATCCACCGCGTCTACCATTCCGCCACGTCGGCATAAGGCTTGGAGCCTACTTCTATCCACGAACATCCCCCCATCGTCAAGACCCGAAGATTGCTCTCGGGCAATTCCCGCAATTTAGGTCAGAGCTTAAAGCCATGAGCATCAGACATCAGATATCAGATATCAGATATCGGATCTCCGTCATCCGATCTCCGCATCCCCGCATCCCCGCATCCCCGCATCCCCGCATCCCCGCATCCCCGCATCCCCGCATCCCCGCATCCCACTCCCCCTTTTCACTCTTCTCCTTTCAAAACAAATCCTCCACCTTGGGCAGTTCCACATCCGAAAATGGGGGCACCACGCCATCCCCCACTATCCAACGGGCTGAGGACACGGCATCACGCACGGCCTTGTGCGCCTCGTCAAAGCGATCCGCAATCAAATCACGCCGGACCTCAATCATGACCGACGTCCAACACGAACTCGCCCTCATCCCATGGGGCTCGAACGAATGCGAAAACGGCTCGTTCAACGCTACGTCGAAGCCCTTCTTCTCCAGACTGGCCTGCACGATCTCAGCGGCCTTTACTCCGAGAGCATCCCCGTTGTGGCCGATGCAGAACTCCGAGCGTCGCAGTTCGGCATTTTCCCAAGGGAACGGTTCCAGCGGGTAGCTGTGGCAATCGACCAGAAGAAGCCAGTCCTCCTGATGAATCGACTCCTCACACGCCGACGCGACTTTCTTCTGGTGCTTCCAGTAGAGCCCGAGCAAGTACTCCCGCTCTTCGCTCGAAACCTCCCGCAGCACTCGCCCGTCCGGAGTCTTCTCATAGATCGCGCCCATCCCCAGCGCTTCCATCGCCTCGCCTTCTAGGAACCGCTCGACATCCAGATACGTTCGCGCCCAAGGCACCACGATCGGCCACTCCTCCATGCCTAGGTCAAAGAATTCATCGGTCCGTAGATCCGACAAATAGCGGGTGATCTCATCCAATTCTTCCCGGCTCACGCGATAGCTCGCCAGTCCCTCCTCAGGGATGACCGTCGACGAATGGGGAATGTGCGTAATGATTGCCATCCTCAAGCCTCAAACAGACTTCGCCATCCCGCGAGCCCAAAAGGTGTCATGCAATCTCCAAATCCCCCGTTCTAATGACAAATCCCGAACTGACAAATTCCCTAACCTGTCACCTCCAGTCCTGCCGGGAGCTTTGAGCAGCAGATATCAGAATCCCGTCATCTGTTACCCTCCGCATCCCAATTCCAAATTCCAAATCCCACCCAGCACCCACCAGTTGTCCCACCCCCCGCGTCTTCTGACACCCTCCACAAAGAAGCTATCTCAAACTGTCTAGAACCAATAGTCCGACGCTCCCTGACACCAGCCGTCTCGCTTCTCCAACCCATCTCGCCGTCACCCGCCTCTCCCATCCCACCCAAGCCATTTTCAATCTTCTCCCTTCAATTTTCCAATTTCCGAATCCCCTTCCCCTCACAGCCAATCAAGTCTATAACACCCCATCGTGGCTACCCTCATCCCCAATATCAACCCCGACGAAA